>Ga0180013_100002_pt1 | contig 16772 bp, 10 predicted proteins | sample KR13_J_MetaG_FD_122244 | JGI IMG/M metagenome (GOLD analysis project Ga0180013, IMG submission 122244) | Groundwater microbial communities from the Olkiluoto Island deep subsurface site, Finland - KR13_J_MetaG | ecosystem: Environmental > Aquatic > Deep subsurface > Groundwater | place: Finland...
ATGTCTTCGCCACGCGATCGACCAATTTGTCTTGAGACGCATTCATCACGTCCGCGCAGGGCAACTCAATTGCTACTCTGATCCCGAAGCGTTCCGGATCGGCGAGCCACTCATTCCAAGCCAGTTTAGCGCCGCCTAGTGACAACTGCGAGGAGTCCGGCGGTGTGTCGTCTTCTCCGTAAATCAATTCGCCATCGCTAAGCCCTGGTTCCAGCAACCGCTTTAGAACCGCCGCGTGCTCAGCGCAGTTCTTGACAAACCGTTTACTTGGGTCGGGACCATACTCGCCCACGTAGAATCCAAATCCCAAGATCTCCCGGTTGATCCACATAAAGAGTTGTGGGTCTGCCGTCCGCTTTCCCCCCTTTGGATAGAAGGCACCCCAGTAGAAGTCCCAGGTTCCACCCTTGCCGTAGTCGTTCTTCGCAATTCGCGAAAAAAGCCGCTTTTCCGTCTCTAACAGATCGAGCATCTGTGGGGGGAATTGCTCGGCAACGGCGTGCATCAACTGCTGAAAAGGTTTCTCAATCTCAGCACTGAATTCGTCCACATGTTCATCATAGAAACTCAACAGAGGGTGCGCGTGCAAATCAGACAGGAGTTCAAACGCCTTCTTCCCGAAGAGCACCTTGGTGGGATCTTCTCCAATGACCGACAAGAGCGCCTGAAGCCTCTCAGGCTCCTTGATCTCCGTCAGTGTCTTTACGGGCAGTCCCGTCTCACCCTCCGGAATCGGCCAGTTCCCGCTCTTGAGCCATTTAGTTCTGCGCATATGCCGATACTCGGCCCGATTCCCGTCGAAAAAATACCCGGATGTCACTTCGCCGTACCCAACCAGTTCTCCTGTGCCCCGCTTTACCAAGACCCGGTCACCCACCTGAATCTTGAGCAGAAAATCGGAGAGCTGCCGAAAATCCTTGTCCGTCGCGCGGTCTCCATACGCCGCGTCGTAGACCTTCCGGAGTTCCGCCTCCTCCTTAATATCACCAAGGTCCCGGTCCAACGGTCCCCAGCCAATCCCCATTATTTCCTTCTGCCTAAACTCATCCCAAAACCGAGCCTGCTCACCCGGTGCGTAGATCCAGTAACGCTTGCTTGCCACTGCTTTTCCACGCAGTTCTTCCGCCCACTTGTATCCCTGTTTCTCTCCGACCAGAAACTGGCTCAGGGCATCTGTCCGATAGAAGTTATCGAACTCCGGAAACCATTCAATCAGTTGTCGCCATGTATCTCGAACCGCTTCATATCGCTTCCCTACGACCACGGGCACATCAACTCCGAATAATTCGACCGCCTGCACCGCCTTGTTATTGATAATGGTAAATCGCTTCTTGTCTACTCGGTTCAAGTAAATCGTCGCCAACCCTTGGCCAAACCCGCTAAACGTTTCAATCCGCTCCAGCCACTTCGCTTCTTGGAACCCGCCGGCAAACGGTTCCAGAACAAATGCCCGGAACTCATCGTACTTAGCCTCGATTGACGCCCGGAACCTTGGTGCCGTCCGATGCCCGCCGCTTTGTACCAACCCGCCGTCTCGTGCGAACTGGAAGAAGAAGTCAATGAATTGTTCCCGCGATAGTCCACCAAGTACCTTTAGTGAAATCTGTCCGACGTAATGATCCTCGTTCTGCGCATGTGGATCGCTCCGGTACCAGGCAAAAAACGCATCCACCAGTTCCCTTGACGGTTGTTTCATCACTTCACTCCCTTCTGAAAAAGATGGTTTTGTGTTTTTATTGCTTCTCTCTCTCAAACAACGGGTCCCTCGTACTGAGACGCAACATCATGCGCTCTTGTACTCGTACTTCACAGCAAGCGTTCCAAAACTCATGTTCGCCAAAACTGCGTTGTGGGGGATGATGACGTATTTCCAGGGCTTGCCCTTGTTCTTTGTGGTGAAGTCGGAGGCATGTTTGCAGTATTGGGCGGCGGCTGTGGCCTTCTCCTGCACATCGCCGGTATCAATATCCCCCTCTTTCTTCGTCTCGACCATGTAAATGGTGTCGGGCGTCTCGACGACGAAATCGGGAATGTAGCGGCTGGAATTGTGATTCCAGTAGATATAGAACTGGTTCTTTGCTGGCCGGAGCCATTTCAGCACTTCGTTATTTGGGGTCTCCAGGATGGCGGCAAAATCCTTCTCTGTCTTGGAGTCGAACTTGTAGAGAGTGTGGCACGCTTTCTTGAATCCGCTGAATATCTTGGTCGGAATGAGTCGCGTTGGGGTAATGGTCTCCGAGTAGTCATGGACGTTGTCGGCGGTATACTTGGAATAATTGTGTTCCTCGATGATCGTGAACGGCTTGACGATGGGCTCGTCATATTCCGGCGCGTCACAATAGAAATGTTCCGACGCCATCATTTGTCGATAAATGAATTCGGCGATTTCGCGCTTATGGTACTGAACAACGTTGATCAGGTCGTCCTCGCTCAGATCAGCCCGCAGTTTTGTCAGCGCATCGTTGCCGAGGCTGAAAAGCAGTTCTGATTGTTCATCGTAGTCAATTTCCGGATAGTTGATCAGTTCGCTCACAATCAGGTTGTCGAGACTTTCCGGAGTAATCCGGCCAAGGCCATAGATGGTCTCTTCCTTGTTGTCCGTCAAGGACCGTCGCAGAATAGCCTCAGATACCGGCTTATAACTCAACCCCATGGTGTCAAGGGTGAAGGCGTGGAAACCGGAACGGACCTCATCCGATTGCTGAATGATGATCCGTGGTATTTCGATGATGTTCCGCACGAATTCCTTCGCAACCTCGTCGTAATGTGCCTCCGCTTCTTTGACATATTCGTCTACAAAAAGAGACTGCTGTGGCTCAGACTGAATGCGCTCTCTGAATTTTTCCATGGCCTTTTGCTTGATCTCAGGCCGACTCAACTCCTGGACGGACTTGACCTCGGTATTGAGGTCATTCAGGGTTGAAACGATCTGCTTCTTCGTCTCAAGGGTAAGTTGAGCTTTCTGTTTCTCGGCGGGATCGGCAAGTGTCTCGATTCGCTTTTGTTCGGCCTGTAATCCCTGCGTCATCGGGGATGTGGCCGTAACTGTCTCTTTCGGCGCGATGAGTTCTTCGTCTATCTCAATGATGTTCTCCCGCCGGATAATCGAATCAGGGCGATTGGCGGCGTCCACGATCTCTTGAAACCGGTCATGTGACACGATGGTCAACTTGTCCACCTTGGATTCGCCCGTCCTCTCGCCATAAGGCAGGCGAAGCCCTCTGCCGATAGTCTGTTCGCGCAGGGTTGTGGAAGCGGCCGTCCGGAGAGGGATAATCGTGTAGAGATTCGTCACATCCCAGCCCTCTTTGAGCATGTTGACGTGAATAACGATCTCGATGTTGTTGTCCGCATGTTCAAGCGAAAGCAGTCTGGCGATGTTCTCTTCCTTTTCAGAACCGCTTTGGGCTGAATGAATCTCCATGACTTTCCCGGCATACTCGCCTTTGAAGAACGACGCTGATTCGATTAGTTCCTTTAGTTGAGCGGCGTGCGTTGTATCCTTGGCCACAACCAGCACGAACGGCTTAATCAGCCGCTTTCGTGAATCCCTGGAGTAGATTTGCAGGGCTACTTTTGTGTCCTCGTGAATCCGGATGCCATCTTCAAGTTTGATCCGATCCAGATCTTCTTCGCTGTATTGCGCCGGATCGAAATCTTTCCTTGTCGCGACGGCGGGAGTCTTCACGAAACCGTCACGTATTGCCTTGGCTAAAGAATACTCATAGACCACATTCTTAAACTTGATGGTGTTGTTTCCGCGTTCGACCTGCGGTGTCGCGGTCAGTTCCAGGCCAAGAATGGGGGTCAGCTCGTTGATTACGGCCATGCCGCGATCGGCCCGGTAGTGATGGGATTCATCCATAAGCAGAACGAGATCTTCCAGATTTGAGAGATAGTTGAAATATGGTTCCCCGAGATATTCCGCCATCCGCTTAATGCGCGGCTCCGCTCCGCCTCTCGCCTCGGCATTGATTTTGGAAATATTGAACACGTTGATGTTCAAATCCGTATAGAGGTTCCCATGCCGAGCATCCTCGTAGTTATCACCGGTGATGATGTTCGGCGGATTTTGCGCCAAGTCGCCAATTCCAGGGAAAACGTACTTCGGGTTGGATGGATTTGAGAAGTCCTCGATCAGCTTGCTGTAAACCGTCAGGTTGGGCGCCAGAACGAAATAATTGCGGATGCCCTTCTCAAGATACAGATATGCGATGAAGGCACCCATAAGCCTTGTCTTGCCGACACCGGTTGCCAGGGCGAAACACATGGAAGGAAAGTTTCTCTCGAAATCGGCACAGGTGGGATATTTAGCCCTCACCTTCGCCAGTTCGGCGGTAAGATCACTGCCCTTCTTGAGAGTCAGCTCTGTTGCCAACTCGGCAAGAATTCGCAGACTTTCCTCCTGGGGAGGACGCAAACTCAAGCGATTCCTGATATAAATTGCCGTAGGATTCTTCGCCATCAAGTTCATGTCCTATAGCCTTTCATTGGTCGCGATTCCATAAACCATAAAAGTATTGACTACACCGGCAAAGCGCGTAACATCGCTCCTCGACGGAGAAGCTTCTCCGTCGAGGCCACCGTAGGCGGAAAGCGATGTTACGCGCTTTGCCGGTGTCTGACGTTTTCCGGCTATTATCTGACGTTTATCTGACGATTGATTCATGACGCCCTGCTGCCAAATACGTAACTCGTTGAACGTCCACGGCCCTGCCGTTCTGCCAGTCCCAACTCCATTAAGAAAGCAAAATCCCGCGAAGTCGTGTCCCTGGTGACGCCAAATTCTCGTTCGCAAATACGACTGGTCAATTTATCGCCAGAAACAAGCCGAGCGACCATCTTCTTCTGCCGCTCGTTGAGCCTGGCCTCGATAGCCGGCGTAACAGTCAATCGTCCTTCCGGAATACGGATACGATCGATGTTCTCCCCGGGGCCTGGAAAGGTGACCTGAAAATAACCCGAATCGCTGCCGAGCAACGGCTGTTCAAGACCGTGATTCAGCATCTGATCGCGCATGCGGCGAAAGCCGCTGCCGCGTTCCTCGATGCGATGAAAATAGGAGAGGCATTGCGCCAGGGCCGGATTCCGCGAGCAGGGCCGGTATTTGCCCCGGCGCAAGTTGGCGAGGGTGATTGGCGCTGGCGGCATGCCGGGACTGGAGACGACCACCCTGTCAGCAAAGACCTCCAACATAATCTTGCGTCCTCCATCCTCGTATTGACGGTGCGCGACAGCGTTGACCAGGGCTTCCCGCAGGCCCTCGACTGGGTATTCGTCCACCCGTATCCGGTTGAGACCGACAACTCGCATCGGATGCCGTGTGTTGCGGTCAATAAAGGCAATGGCACGGTCAATGGCGATCGGCATCGGACCGCGAATGTCTTCATGGTCGCCGGGATTCCCGTCAGGCTCAGCGCCGCGATACGCGTCCGCCAGAATACGGCATTGGGGGAAGATGGCGGAAGGATCTTTGGCCAGCAACACGATGCCTGCCGCCGTCGCGTAGTGTTCCCCCGTGAGCGACTCGTGCCAGACTAGCCCGCGTATCGCTGCGCCCGCGAGGAGGTCCGCGGCCGTAAGCGTCTCGGTCGCTCTACCCTCCGCGGCGGCGATTAGACGGCGGGCCACTTCGTGGTCGAGATCGGACCAGCGCAAGCGCCTGGGAAGTTGCGACTCAAACGTGGAAGTTGCTTCTATGGTTTGTTGCGCAATCTCGTTCTCGTCGCTGGAGGGCGTGATGCCAAACCGCTCTCTTAGCAGTTTGACGCAGGCGGCACGGACCTCCTTCTGCAACTCGATGACATTGCCGAAGCGTTTATATTTCAGGCCATCGCCATCGAGCTCCTCGAGCAGCGCTTCCGTGCCTTTCTCACGCCGCACCGCGCGATCACCCCTGATAAATGCGAGAATCGGAAGCTTCTGCTCCTTAGCCCGCTTGAATTCAGCGTGAGTCATGGAGAGTTTGCCATCCACGGCGCCATATTCGATGGCCACTATGAGCAGGTAGACCTGGCAATCATCGAGCGATTTCAGACAACCCTCCAAAGCCTGTTCCGAGGATGCCGGTTCGAACTCGTATAATACAGGCGTACAATGGGCCGAGAGAAACGTGTCCGTGTTTAGCAGGTTCTGAACTATAACGCGTTCGTCTTCGAGTTCCTTCTGGACCGAACTGACAAACACTTTAAGTTTTCCGGTCATGCGTTCTCCTCGAACAAATCACCCTGTGCCGGATTATCCTTGGCTTTCGCCTTCGCTTTGGGTGGACCGACCGGCACGAAATCGGGCTCATCCGGATCATGCGGCATGTTCACGATATTCAGGCTGTAATCGTCCCGCCCGAATTCGCAACGGCCAAGCAGCATCGCAGGAATCTTTTTGATCTCGATATTTGGATAGCGTCCCTTGCAGGCTGTGGAAAATTTCTTACAGCAGATCAGCAAATGTTCATCTTTCGCCATCTCCTCGTGAATCCGGTCAATGAAAGCCGCCTGAACAAAAGCTGTAGTCGTAAAGATGTAGTCCTTTTCAGAGGATTTGCCATGTTTCCAGTAAACCTCTGCGTCAGGTGAATACTTGAATCCCTCATGCTTTGCCATGGCCGCGGCCAGCATGTTCGCGTTGTACTCTTCGCTGATAACCCAATTCCCGTACTTGTCTTTCTTCAGCAGACTCGGCGCCAGTTCGTAGTACTTGAACCCGCCGCCGCCTTTCCAGTCAACCGCCTCGGAAATCCCGCCCTGATCCGTGCCGTCGCAAACCTTCTTAAGCCGGGGCAGACAATGCGTTTCGCAGTGGTCGCCAAGTTCCACCATGATCCACCGGCGCCCCATCTTGTGCGCCACCGCACCCGTCGTGCCGGAACCGCCGAATGAATCGAGAACCCAATCGCCGGGGCTTGAGGCAAGCATGACGGCTCGATGAACCAACCCTTCTGGCTTGGGCGTTGCGAAGGGATTGTCTGGGTTGAATGCCTTTACCTCTTGGGCGGCAACTCGATTTTCCCCAACGTCTTCATAATGCCATACCGTCATTGCCACTACACCCTTCCCTTCGAGTTCAGAAAGGAATCGTTTAACGCAGGGGCGATTATTACCTGCCTTACCGAACGTAATACGATGGTCGGCAATCATTTCTTCCATGCGTTCTCTACTGAATCGCCAGCACGTTCCTGCCGGTGGTGATATCCTGCGGTTTGAAGGTGTAGTTATCTCGTAGAGGTTTGCCGAATGACCCGTTCGCGCAAACTGTGCCCCACGTTGTCCGCCACGAAGACTAGCAGTGGCGTCTCCAGGAAACCAAGGACCGCGGCCGTAGTTCTTGCCATGTTTATCAAGCCCATCCCACTCATCTGAGTGTTTGTAGATCGAGTTGTGTTCTTCCGTGCGCTCCAACCGGCCCGGACGCCAGATACTCTTGTTTTTCGCATAGACAAGAATGTGATCATGACTATCGGACAGCCACACCGCATTTGGTTGCGGAGATGACTTCTTTTGCCACACGCAGTTCGCAACGAAGTTCTGTCGGCCAAACACCTCATCGCAAAGAACCTTCAGATAATGGCATTCGGTGTCGTCAATGGTAATCCACAGTGAACCGTCATTAGAAAGCAACTTCCTCAGTAGCACGAGCCGATCACGCATCAAAGAAAGCCACAACGAGTGCTCCACGCCGTCATCATAATGCTCGAATGCAGATCCCGTGTTGTACGGGGGATCAATGAATTCGCATTTGATCTTCCCCGCGAAATCCTGTTCCAGTGCTTTGAGCCCGAGAAGGTTGTCGCCGTGGATGAGCATGTTTTCGGCCTTCCGGTCGCCATAAGACTTGCCCGCATCCTCAATCAGAATCCGCGGTTCAAGCTGTGGCTGCTTGTCCTTCCCGATCCACGTCAATTCCAACTTGGGCTTCGACATTGTAGTCATCTTCTGCTCCATTCAACGGCCATTACACATGAAGTCGTCACCACTCGCTTACTTTATACTTGGAGTCTCTAACGTCAAAAGCCCAGCGCGTACCTTCAAGGACGTCAGTAATACATTTGCTCATGGCCGGATTCTCCAGTGATCCGGTCGTGTATGTGATCGCATTGCCAGAAGTCTTGTCCATCGCGGCATGAACCACCTGATCCGCATCACAGACCACGGCAAGATTTGGGTTGTGGGTCACGATGAACACTTGTCTCTTCCTGCGCGCCTCTTTGATGCAGTCCACCAAAACTCTGGCTACTGTATGGTTGTCCAGATTGCCTTCAGGTTGGTCGATAATCAGAGGCACGTCGCCTTGATCCACCAATAGGTAGAAGACCAGGAGCAGGGTCCCGCGCTCGCCGGCGGATAACATTGAAATATCCTTGTTCTCCCATCGAAGGATGTACTTGGGCCTAATGTATTCCAGACCGTACAAGAGATCGAAAACTTCCTCCGGCTTTTTCCCCTTTGGGAGTTGGTCCTTGAGTTGCGTGCGGGACGAAGGGCGTTCGCGTTGATCCTTATGCAGGGCCAAATCCACCCGCCTAAGGAATCGGCGTACTGAGGCTTCATCTTTCCAGTTTGTTGACTGAACCAAGACATCGGCTCGTGAACGGCCTTCATCGACGCCCATAAAACTGCCGCGCCTGTTCAGGGCCAAAGCGCTCATCAACCGATCCGCAAACCTCTCACATACAAGTTCCACCCGGAATTCGAGTTTCAATTTGTCTTTCGCAATAACGTGCGTATCGATGTAGTTCTGAACCGCACCGTAAAGGTCGCGATAGACGGCTGACTGGGCGATCTTCGCAGCGTGGATATCCAGAGCCAGTTTCGACTGTTCACGCTTCGTCGCAACTATTTCGCGCGGCAGATCCGCCATCTGCGACAGCATGCATTGAAGTCCCTTGATGGATTCCGGGTCGCTCTCGCTCCCCTCCAGTGTCGTGCGCTTTTCTTGCCATTCCCTAAGCGACGCCAGATACGTCTGATATTCTCGATTTCGCGCATCAAGTCGCGACTGCAAGTTCGTCACTTCTGCCTCCATGGTGGCGAGTTGGGTGCGAAGGCCGGGCGGATCGTCGCCGTCCAACTGAGTCTTCGCGGTCTCAAGTACCTTGGTCGCTGCGTCCCGAGAAGACTCAATCGCGCCTCTCTCGATGGACAACGCCACCAAGTCACTGACCTGAAGTCCGAGTTCTTTCGCGTCGCCTTCCAGGGTCTTTCGAAAGACGTCAAAATCCTTCTGGAAGTTATCCAGTTTCTCTAAGAGGCGTTTTGCGACAGCTTGCTGGCGCTCTGCGGACCGAAGAATGTTTGTGGTAGTTACGATTTTCTCTAACAATGTCTTCTTTGTGCTTTCCGCAGTACTGAGAGCAGTCAAGATAGCACGGTCTGGCACTGCCGATTCCGGGGATGTCGCCGGATTGGGAATCTCCTTAGGTTTTCCCTTGTCATGTGCCTCAAGTTCGATTTCCCGACGTTTGATCTTCTCCTCAAGCGCACGCTTCGCAGTTGGGTCGGCTTGTGCTTCCAGGGATGCCCGTCTTCGACTGGAATCCTTCAATTGTTTAAGCAAGGAATCGATGCGCTTCTGTTTCTCTCCGGCCTGAAAACCCACAAGTTCGTCAAGTGTCGCGTTGCCAAGGCGCTTGGTCTCTGGGACATGGGAGAAGATTACCGATTTGAGTTCCTGCTCGAAACCCTCTTCGCCAGTGCCGACGATCTCGTTGCAGATCTTTTCAACATGGTCCTGGGGCAAATACTGCACACGCTCGACATCCTCTGGCTTGGGATCCTCGTTCAACCACCGCTTAACCTTCTCACCCGACGCCCACTCCATTGTGACATCAAAAAAGCCCGCTCGGCCACATCCACTATGTCGAAATCGGTCCTTGTCCAGAAAAGAGAACGCCCCTGCATTCTTGGTAGCCCCGAGGAGTCCCAGTATATCGGATAACGCGCTCTTGCCGCTTCCCTTATTGCCAATAATGGCGACAAGGCCGGGGTTGAAAGAGACTGTGCCGCTGAACCATTTTTCTGACGGGGATAGACCGTCTCTACGTTGAAAGGAAATACCCCGGACGTACTTTGTGCCGTTTTGTGCAACTCTCGCCATGTCGGGCGGTTGATCCCCGACAAAAACGCGATCCCGAGGTTCCCGCAGCGTCATCAACAGACCGCGGAATGTGGGGTCAGCCCTGATCCAACATGATTCCCGTGGAGTATAGTTGCGGATGTCATGATTATCGGAACACACGACAAGCGGCAATTCGTGGTTAATGGCTGGAAAGACGATATCACGATAGTCCTTCTGCCTGTCTTCGTTTCCAATCTCCAGCATGTCCACATGATCCCTGAGTAAATCCGCCTTGAGCATGGCTTTGTAAGCAGGAGCATTCGCAATGCCCTCAATGGATCCCGCCTTGCCGTGTCCATGGATTACTACGATGCCGTGGAGTTCGTGGATTACCTTGGCGCTGTCTGCAAGATCGCAGCAGATATCATCCTCTCCCTTACCCTGTACATCAGCCTCTGTGATTCCCAGTTTGGCGGACAATTTCGTCCAGACGTCATTGAGATCGCAGTCTTCAGGGAAGACGGCGATGTAATGAATTAGCTCTTTCCCACCAAGTTCGCTGCGCAATTCAATACCAGGAAGAACCGTGATCGCATCGGCACCCGCTAGTTGCAGAGAGCGCACCCGAGGAACGTCAATTTTGTGATGGTCAGTGACTGCGACAACGCGAACGCCCTGCTTCAATAGACAATCGACGAGATCTTTGTTAGTGGCAGCCATGTATCGGTAGTCACCTGAACTTGGCGTATGGAAATGCAAATCCCATCGAGACCAAAGAGAACCAAGCGGCGAGTATGAACTCATGGGTGTCCCTCCAACGCTTTCATTTCCAACCCTTCAATCTCCTGTAGCGTCTTACCGGCGATACCTTGAAGATCGCCGTACATGCCGACGGTTCCCTGCATGACGCGGTCAATCTGTTCTTCTCGCTTGGCCCATTGCTTCGTAATGGCCTTCTTTTCCTTGTCCAAGTCTTCTTTCATGGAGGAGAATGCCTCAACGATCGCTTCGACACGTTGCTTGAAGCGCGGGCCGGTCAGATAATGGTATATCATTTCTGTCTTGGTCTGTTGGCCTTGGACGGCCTGGCGTGCTGAGGCCAATTCAATCAGTGTGTTCCGAAGCACCATGGCAACGGGAACGGCCGATCTTGGGTGCGTCACCCACACGCCGTCCACCAGGCCGAACGGGTCAACATCCTTGGGTAGGACTTGGCTGACGAGAACCGAGATTTCCGCCTTGGCAGCACGCTGATCGTCACGAAGCTTGCCCAGCCATCCGTCGGCCCAGTTCTTCGTTCGTTTTGATTCCCATAGAATAGTGCCGCAAGCGCGTCCCATTGAGTCCACAACCCTTTGCAGAGCATCGCCGCCATACTCACCTTTCGGCACTGGGTCAATCGTATCGAGAGGGAACTTTGATCGCAGAATCGCTTCGATCTCCAGTTCCTGAACTTCGCCCTGAAGTTGCTGCGAACCCTGCTCGGCCCGGCGCTTGAGGTCTTCGATCTGTTTCTGCATCGAAGTGATGGTTTGTTCTTTCTCCATCACTTTGAGCTTCAGTCCTTCTTCCGCCTCTTTGCGAGCTTGATCTCGTGTCGCAGAAAGTCCTGCCTGCACTCGCTTTTCGACTGTCAGATCAATTTCGCGCATTGCATCATCCAATTCGCGCTGTTTCTTGATCAGTTCCGCTTGTGCTTTTTGAGCTTCAGCGAGCTTGACGTCACGCTGCTTCATAATCTCTTGAAGGTCGGTCAGTTCCTTTGCCTTCTGTTCCAGGTCGTTTGCATAGGCGAGTTTGGCTTTCTTGGCTTCATCAGCGGCAATCTTGCCACGCTCCTGGCGAAGTTTATTTGCGATCTCTTCATCAATGGCTTCTTTTGCCTTGGAGAGAGCGGTTTCCTTTTCGAGGAGGGCTGATTGACGTTTTGCGATGTCGGTGTCTTTCTTCGCCAGACGTTCCTCATATTCATGCCGTATTGACTCGACCAACGGGGCGGCCAGGGATTCTGTAAGCTTTATTTCTGTCTTACACTTTGGACAAATGATAGTCGGTTCACTCACGGCATACCTCCCGCATGCTTGCGCATGCTTTCACGGCCTTTGCCGGTTCCCCGTCCTCGCCCACGTCCCTCTCGCTATCCCACATGTCGCGGTAGGCGTGGACGTAGAAGGCGGTGGCGGCGGGGTCAAAGGGGAAGGTCATTTCAGCACCTCCCAACGGCCTGTTTTCCTGCCTCCAATACGTTTCAAGATGCCCTTTGCTTTCAACTTGTCTGTGTGGTAACGAATGCCGATCTCACTCAGGGTCAATTTGGACGCCAGTTCTTTCTGGGTCACACTCGGATTTTGTGCCACTGCTGCCATGATAGCCTTCTCTGCGACAGATAATGGCTTATCGATAGTCTTATCGATAGTCTTATCGATAGTTTCTTTGGCATCATTCGCCAGGAAAGACGGCCTGCCAAAACTGGCGACGAAAAAGCCGGCTACATCTCTGAATTTCGCATTGGGTTCGTTCTTGAGAATCAACGGCATGCCGCGTCCCCACGCCTCAACCATCTGGATGCGCCGGAAAAGATCGGCAATCAGCGGATTGCGACGTCTCGACACATTCCCTTTGCGTATTTTGGCGATTGTCAATCCCCCGAATAAACCGCCTGGACTTCGGATTTCGACGCGGTCCTTGAAAATCGCAACCTGCACATAGTCAGGATCGCGGTAGTCACGATGGCAGAAGGCGTTGATAATGGCCTCACGCACGGCCTCGACGGAGATTTCCGGCACGTCTTCGCGGTAGAGGCCCTTGATGCGCATGCCAATATGGATGTTTTTGAGAATGTAGCGTTGGGCCTCTTCAATCAGTTCGAGGATGTTGCCGTCACAATCATGCCGATCAATAATCGTTGAACTCTCGGTCGTCAGAAACACGGCGCAACGCAGTTGCATCGGAGGCTTTCGCGCAAAGAATAGCGGGGCCGCATTTACCAGTTTCCCGGCATGTAGGAGGCCGAGTTTATCCAGCGCATTTATCGGGGTATCCCATGCGAGTCCGGCGCGTTTGACAAATCGTCTGAATTTGGCTTTGTCAAGATCGCCAACAGAAACAGCGCACACTTTGTTGTCCCAGCGAAGACGCTCGCTATTCTTTGAAAGGAAAAGATTCTCCAACTCCCTGGCGCTGAGTTGCCTGTCTTCGTCTGCGACACGCATATAAGCCCGACCATAGGCAAAGTAAGGGGATTCCTTTCCCGCAAAACCCACTTTGATGCATTCCTTGTCATCGCGCGACTCCAAGGTGACGTGCGGGAAAATCTTCGGTTCAATGTGTGCACTGATCGCTTGCGAAACATCACGGAGAGTCTTCGTTGTGGCATCCAGGCCAACGGTGGCACCGTCGTTGCGAACGCCAAACCACAGTTCGCCGGAGCCATGTTTGTTCAGGATGGCAACAATGGAGACCAAGCCCTCCTTGAGTTCGGACAGACTTTTCTTGAATTCTATGGTTTCACATTCTTTCACGTTTCTCCAATCCGGACATTGCTCGCATAACCCAAACTGGAATCATAGCACCCTCCATCGAATAGTGAATATGTCCGCGGTCTTCACGTTCTGTTTGAGCATGGCTTCGATTTGTTCAATCAAGCGTTCTTTTTGACGCTCAACGTCGTCCTGTGCTTGGTAGAGGTTCAACCGCATGTCGTTACGGGATTTCTCAAGGTCTTTGATTTCGCGGTGGGCTTTGACCTTTTCTTCAAGGTTGGTGATCTTCCTCGCTTCCGCTTTGCGCATCTTGACATCGATATCCAACTGTTTTAGTTTGATCTCCAAGCTGGTTTTCATGTCTTCAGACCAGTGTTCAAGTTTGCCCATTTCCGCGTCGAAGAATCCAGCATTCCGTTCGGCATTGGTCTGGAGAATGCTCTTCTCGCAGCCCTGAAGAATGCGTTTCAATGCGGATTCATCCGAGAGTGTAGTATAACTGGTCTTGCCGGAAATTGCGGCCAGACCGAAAAGTCTTCTACATTGTTCGGCGGACAACGTTTGACCGTCATCCGTGATGCCGGCCCATAGCAGATGGTCTTCGGCTTCAAATGAAGCGATGGTGAGTTGATGGAGTTTCAGCCAGCCGGATTTCTTCACCAAGGGCTCAAGAACGGTGATCTGCGTGGGGGAGGCCGAATAGTCGAAGCAAACCTCTGCCCCCGGTAGTTGCCGTTCCTTGTAGTTGCGAAGAATCTGTTGTGCCAATGGGTGCGCAAAGCGATAGTGGTGACCGTCGGCAACCTCGCGCCCGAAGCGATAACGGCCCAAGGGAATGCTGTTTGTTGAGAATGGATTGGCCGTCAAATCAAACGTTAAGGCCGAATCGTCTATTGTTGCGTGGTTGGCCAAAGCATGAGCCGTAAGACGCCAGAGAAGTGATTCGTACCGGTTCAGATAATCCCTGCTGGCCTGGAGATTGACGCGAAGTTTCTCGTGGACTTCTTCATCGAAGTTTTCCAGGAGTTGCTGTCTGGTGACTTTCAGAGTCTCGTCAATCTCTCCGGACAGGTCCTTCTGGAGTTGGTCAAACGAGACCTCGATTTCGGCCTGCGTTCGGCAGGTCTGGTAGATCGCCACAATGCGTTTTTCGAAGTCTACCCCGGACTCGATACTGCCCAGGACCTCGTCACTGGCTCCGAAAACGCCGCTGAAGAGCTGAAACTTCTCGGCAAGCAACTGGTAAACGCGTTGATCGGCAGCGTTCTTCTTGTTCAGGAAATTGACGACAACAACATCGTGTTTCTGGCCGTACCGATGGCACCGGCCGATACGCTGCTCAATACGCTGGGGATTCCACGGCAAGTCATAGTTCACGACAAGGGAGCAGAACTGGAGGCTGATGCCTTCCGCCGCGGCCTCCGTGGCTATCAGGATCTGCGCGGTATCGCGAAAATGATCCACAAGAGACGCGCGCAGATCGGCGGTTCTTGAACCCGATATCAGATCGGTGCCTTCATGCTTCTTGAACCACTTGCCATATATCTGCTTGGCTTGGGGATGACTGTTCTGTCCGTTAAAGAGGACGAACTTGTCTGCATATTCTGTGTTGGACAGGAGACGCATCAGATACTCCTGGGTGCGACAGGATTCGGTGAATATCACCGCCTTCTTACTGGCGCCAAGCGACACCGCCTTGTCGAAACCAGCTTTCAGAGCCTTTATGAGGGCCTTGCCTTTCGCGTTCTGAACGATGGATTCGGCCAGGACGCGGAATTCCTTGAGATCTTTGATCTCCTGTGCAATGGCTTCCGCATTTTCTTTCGTCATTTGTTCCTGGACCGGTCCGTCCGCATCCTCATCATTCCATTCATCACGGATTTCGTCCAAGCCTTCAAAGTCCATGGACAATTCCGCGCCAGGGTCCACGAGCTTGGCATTCTTCAGGCGGGCTTCCAGTCGTCGTATGAGGGTGTTCAGGGCGCCGGCAATGGCAAATGTGGATGATGCAAGCAGTTTGCGGAGGACCAGCGTCATGAGTGAACGCTGGCTGGCTGGAAGAGCCTGAAGATTCGGTCTACGCAAGTAGTCCGAGACCAAATCATAGAGCCTTTCTTCTTCCTTCGTGGGCACGAATTCCTGGGTTATGGGTATCCGATTTGTGTACTTCACGTATTCGAGCACCTGCCGGCGAAGGGTTCTCTTGCAGATCGGTGTAAGACGGGCTTTCAGTTCGGCAAATGTATCCTGCGTAGTGATGCGGGCGTACTGATTCTTGAAACTTTTGAGATCACCAAAAGTGTATTCATCAATGAAACTGACCAAGCCATAGAGTTCCAACAGCGAATTCTGGAGAGGCGTGGCGGTCAACAGCAATTTCGGGTAGCGACCGAGAGCATCCTTCAGGGTTCTCGCTATCTTGTTTTCCGGCTTGTACACGTTGCGGAGGCGATGGGCTTCATCGAATATCACCAAATCCCATTGAACCTTGCCCGCATAATCCGCTTTGTTGCAGGCGAAGTGATACGAACAGATGACGATCCTGTCCTGCTGAAACGGATTGGCCCGCCCCTCTTTGACGTAGTTGTTGAAGGGCTTGGATTCCAAGATTTCCGACGGAAGGAAGAATTTCTCGGAAAGTTCCTGGTTCCATTGCTTACGCAGGCTTGATGGAACAATTATGAGTATTTTGCGTTTCTGCTCGGCCCACATCTGGGAAAGCACTATGCCAGCCTCGATAGTTTTCCCGAGTCCGACTTCATCGGCAAGAATCGCCCCGGTAGAGAATGGGGACTTGAAGGCGAAAAGGGCAGCTTCAACCTGGTGTGGATTCAGATCAACCTGAGCATCAAGCAGAGAAGCAGTTAACTTCTCGACGCTGTCGGACGGACAGCGCTTGGTCAGTTCGTGCGCGTAATACTTAGCATGATAATCAGTAATCTGCATAACCTACTTCTGTCTCGCCTTGCCTGAGCGGACCCACTTGTCCACTTCCTTGATCTGGAATTTCCAGAGTTTCCCGACCTTGTGGGCAGGCATGCCCTTCTCGCTGACCCAGGTGTAAACCGTGTCCCGGCTTACGCCCAGATGCTCCGCTATTTCCTCAACAGATAGCCATCTGTCTACGCCCATGATAACCCCTTGCTTCGCCATGACACGCCGATCACTCACCCGCATCTCCTTTTTCCCTTGGTGTCGAGAATGACCACAAATCAATAATATTTATCACGTCCAGAG
>Ga0180013_100008_pt1 | contig 14408 bp, 15 predicted proteins | sample KR13_J_MetaG_FD_122244 | JGI IMG/M metagenome (GOLD analysis project Ga0180013, IMG submission 122244) | Groundwater microbial communities from the Olkiluoto Island deep subsurface site, Finland - KR13_J_MetaG | ecosystem: Environmental > Aquatic > Deep subsurface > Groundwater | place: Finland...
CCCCCTGCTCCGCCGTCAGCGGCAGGGGCGGCGGCGGTGCCTGGGGCTCCTGTTGCGGTGCCGGCATTGTCTCCACCAGCTTCAAGGGCTGATGTGACTGTTCGCTGGTTTCTTCCGTCGGCTCCCCCGTTAGGTACTCGATCTCCTCTTTCATGTTCTGAATCAGGCTCATGTGCTACCTCCTTCTTTGCTGGCAACGTATAACTTGGTTGCACCTCGTTTTGCTGGACCGGCTGGGCCGGTCCGATGGAATCCGGCACGCCGCCGTGCTTTTCCCGCCAGGCAGTCAGCTCGGCCAGATCCTCGGCGGTCGGCTCATAGCCCACGATTTCCAGCCCCATCTTGGAGCCGGCCAACCATGCCTTCTGCCGGAACTCATCTTCTCCTTGGAGCTGCAGGGGAGAACCAAAACTTTCCGCTGCTGTCAAAAGCGCCGCCCTGATCGCCACGTCCCGCCGCGCGAGCACGGTGATTTGGGCACCTTCCAGTCGGAAAGCGGTTCGTTCCGGGCGATTTTTCCAGCACCAACTGCCGTCTTCCTGGCGAACAAAATAGCGATCCCGTTCTTTGCCGGGGTCAATCTGACCCCGGCCGCGATGGATCTTCGGTGTATCGGTAGCCTCCGGCCCGCCAGGGCCGATGCTGCCGGCCTCCTGCGTCGCGGCAGCCTCTTCGCGAAGATTGGCAATCAGCTCGGCGTCGCGGTCGGGATCAAAGGAGGTATCCTCGGCGATCCGCTGCCACTTGTAGGCTTTCCCAAGGCTGGAACCGGAAAAAGGGTCTCCACCTCTCAATCGAAAAGAAATGCCCCCCACCTGGCCGGATTTGCCATTGGGGATGACCTGTATCCCGTTCCTGTTGCATCTGGCCACGAACGTGGCAAAATCAGGGCAGTCTTTCCTGGCGGCCGTGATTTTCGTTTGTAGGACCAAACGATCCGGCACCTTACCCGTGCGCCGGCGCTGGCCCACTTCGGCTTTTGTCAGTGATTTTTGCTCGCCGCCCTCATCGAATCCGGGGGTGAGCTTGAGGCCGAACGCCTTTTCCATGTCTTGTGTGACCTGGATGGCTTGGCGGACATCATTTTTCCCATGCCAAACCGATGCATCCAGGGCCACCCGGGAAACAACCAGGTGGATGTGATCATGCTCTGTGTCAATGTGGCGCGCGCAGTGCCACTGCCGGGCATCAGGATCGAGCCCCATGCGGGTCAGAAAGTCCCGCGCGATCTCCGCCCAACGCTCGTCAGACAGCTTCTCTCCCGGCGGCAGGGACAGAGAGCAATGCCAGACCGGCTTTTTGATGTCGGGCCGTAGTTTGCGGCTGACGGCGAACTCCCGTGCCAAGGCACGCGGATCGTTACCCAGGACATTTCCGGCGCCGATGACCGGCACGGCACGGCCCGGATGATTATCTTCACCAGGACCATGCACATATTTCAGCAGCCCATAAAATCCGCCACCACGGCTAATTTTGGCTTTCATCGACGTCCTCGGAATCATAAAGGGATGGCATAAAAAGATTCTGTCCCAACAGACGACGCCGAAACTCGGCCAGGGCTTGGGATACTTCCTCGATTTTCGGCGCTAATTCCGCCCCTTCCTCGACCAAATTCAGGCGATGGGCGATTTGGTTCAAATTTCCGGCCGTCCGAGCGAAATCCGCCCAAACCTCGCGGTTAAGCGGCGGCACCACTATCCGCCGAGGAGCTGATTTGCCGAGAGCTGCAGCCCTTAGAAAAGAAGGGATCCATTCGGTGCCGCCGGCGCGATCGGCGAGCTTATCCAGCTCTTGATCGCGCACAAAAACGGTAATCCTGTGAGACCGTTTTACTGCTGGGGCCAAGGGCGCCGGGCCTCTTTTTCTCTTTTCTGTTTTCATGATTTTCCTCCTTTCCACAGGAACGTATAACAGGCTGCAAGCATGTTGATCACCACCAAGACCGGCAACGTATAACTGAATGCAACCTGATTTAGAGGGGCAAGCGAAGCGCCGCCCCTGCCTTTCTCCCCCTGTCCAGGGCAGGGGGCAAGGGAACTCGGTGCAACCGAGTTATACCTTGCTCCCTGCCATAACTATGCGATCAGGTCATCGCGAGCGATGAATTGTGTCACCACCCGGGCCACCGGCAGCTTTGATCGCATTTTTTGCCTGCGCGGCTCCTCCAACTCCCATGCCGTGTCCCATTTGATCGCCGCCATGGTAAAGAGTATTGATCGTGCGTTCATCCTCCCCGCCGCCAATTTTGGCTACGTGACCCCCAGCCCATGCCAGAACTTCATTGGGCAAATGATGGATCAGCGAGAAACACTTGGAAATTAGCAAATAAGACAGATAGCAAAAGATGATCAAGGTGACGAAGAACATCCCGATTGAGGCCCACCCGGAAAAGGAAAAGGAGGAAGATCCATACAAAACGGATAAGGAATATTTAAGGAATTCTCCCAGGATATTCATGAGCAACCAGCCGGAGACCAGGCCGAATACCATCAACACCGGCCGAAACAGGACATTCAGGAAAAACATATAGCCATGAGCGGTTTTTTGCCCCAATCCTTCCCCTTCGGTCTCCAGATGGGCCAACATCCACAGCGACGCACCTACCACGGCCTCTATACACACGATAAAATAGCTGATGACCCCGGAAAACCAGAGGATGTAGGGCAAAAAAGGCAGCAGGTAAGCCATGGCTAGGCCGATTATCAGTAAAATTTTAAAAATCGCGGGCAATCCCAATATCTGCAGGACACCACCCCCGCCAGCGGCCGCCAGGCCGCCAGCAACACCCAAGCCTATCCCCCCTGCACCGCTCAAGGCATAGCCTAACCGGGTAATCCCGATCATCAAATCGCCTTCTCCGCCTGTCATGAAATCCATCGCGGATCTGACTCCAGCAGATTGCATGCTATCGCCAAAAATTTTAGGAAAATCAAAAGTCACAATATTTTTGACTGTTTTTAACCAGCCAGACATCACCCCGGCTCCTACAGAAATACCCTGCTCAATCAGTCCTCCCTCCCGAGGAGAAAGGGGTAATATCTCCGCAGATGCGGCATCCATGATATCTCGATTGACGGAAGCTATTTTAACGAAAATGACCCCAGAATATAGCCACGACGAACCCTCCTTTTTCATGAAATCAGCAAAACCATGTTTGCTTTTCATGCTGGCGTCGGCCAGTGCTGTACTTATTTGTTGAGTGTATCGATTTTTGATATCTGCTAAATCTGCCGGGTCTGGGGTCAGGCCTTCCAGCGCGAGAGCCTGGGAATGAGGATGGAGGGAAGCACTCATGGCCACCAGGGCCTGAGCTTGGGCTTTGTTTACTGCCTGATGATCGAACGGCGGCAGCGCTGCCATGCCCTGTGGTCCATCGAAAATGCCGGGGGAATTGGACTTTGGATATATTTGCACCCCCCCGCAAGAATCTGGAAAATACCCTCCCTCTGTGGCTCCAAAAACCAACTTTGAAATGTTGCCCTGTTGGATTAAAGTCCCTTTCTCTGGGAACAAAATTGATGTTTTCCCGCTTTGCTCAGCATCTTGTTTTTGCTGAATATTATTTACGATTGAGCATACTTGAGCGGCAACCAAGGCCTCCAAAGCATCATCCCTGCTTGCAGCTTCAGGTGTGACAAGAACGGCACTTTCTACATGGTCTAGCATGTGCTTCCACCCGGCATCCCAGGTAATGTTGCCTATCCCTATCCCCACAACCATCCCTAGGATCATCAAAGCTTGGGGAAAAGACCACCCGGCAAAGATGGGGACCAGGCCGAAAATGCCATAGATTGTCCTGATGGGGTACCAAATCGAGGAGTGCCGCTGGCCAAGGAACTTCCCTTCGACCGCGGTATGCATGACCCCAGAAACAACGCCATACAGCACCATCAACACGGCCACAGAGAAGACGGCCATATTGAAAATTACGAACATTTCAGAAAGAGGAGAAGCTGTGCCAGTGAGGATGCCAGGTATGGGGCCGAAAATCTTCCCGAGCATCTCGAAAGTCGGGTCGCCTTCTGCCTTGCTCAAATAATCGCTGATGGCCGCCTGGGCGGAACCAGGGCGCAGCAGGACAAGCAACGCGGCCAAATTGATTCGAAACATTTTTTTGTTAAAAAGCATCGGCACCACCTCTGAATTGATAGCTGTCGCAGGCCAGCTCAACGCCGACCCCTGTGACTTTCCCCGTCAAAGTTGACCAATATTCCATCGTTTTCACGGAGGCGGTCATATGCTGCCCCCCCGAGATAGGTGCTTATTTCCGCAGGGGGCAGGTTGGATATGATGATTGTTGGCCGCATGGCCCGGTATCGAGCATCGATCACCTCGAAGAGGTTTATTCTTTCAGCCTCTGAGCCATATTGGCGCCCGACCTCATCAAGGATCAGCAAGTTTACATCGGCGAAACGTTCGATGATTTCTGTATGGGTCTCGGGCGATTGACGGTCCCGATCCCAAGTAGCCCGGATTCGCTGGATTGCCTCGGCGACGGTGAGTAGGAGGGACGAATAACCTTGTTTGCTTACTTGTCGCGCTATAGCACATGCCAGATGGTTTTTGCCTGTGCCGACATTTCCCCGAAGCACCATGCACACTCCTTTGGTGTGCATTTGCTGGAAGTTGTCGGCGTACTCCCTACAGGCATCCAGGGCGGTTTTTTGATCCGGTGATTCGACGGTGAAGGTATCGAAGGTGCTGTTCGCGAAGCGGGGAGGGATTGCTGTGCGTTGCAGGAGGGTTCGCAGTTGCGCGTCGCGGCGGCAAGCAGGGCAACCTATAGGCAACACCGCATGCCACTCTTGCTGCTCCTGGTTGTACACCGACCGCAACCATGGACCGTGGGCCGGGCATTCCTCGTAATATTTTTCCTCTGGGAGTTCATGGGGGTCAGATTCGCTCGACGACATTTTTGGTTTCTCCGTTTTTATGCATGAGGTCAGAAGTATTTTTTGATGTAGTCTTTGATGTAGTCTTTGATATAGTTTGCCGGATTACGGCAAACTTGCCTGCCGGATTACGGCAAACTTGTTTGCTTGAATTTCTTGTTTGCGGTATCCCGGCATTCTGTTGATATTCTTGTAATTTTTTTTCCAAAACATTCAGGTCGAGGTGGTACCACATCCGGGCCGGGACTCCACGTCTCTCCGTTTTCAACAACCCACCTGTTGTTAAAATTTTCCGAGCAGTTTCTTGTTCGGATCGATTTAGACCAAGTTCTTCATTCCAATCTGCCCCCGATTTGTACCACCATCCCTCTTTTCCTCCCTTTCCCTTATCTACAATGCGCTGCCAGTAAAGCGCCTGCGACAACATAATTGCCGCCACCGTGTTGCCAGTGATGGCCCGAAAAACACGATGGTAGGCTATAGGAGGGGCCAGAAGATCGCTCAGCGCCATTTTTTTTAGCCCTGCTGCCTCAATGACTGACGACTAGCTATCTGTTTGGCCTTGGGCGGCCGACCAAGGATACTGGTCGCTTCTTTTTTTATTGGTTTCCCAGCTAGGATCGCCAACCATTCCTCGACGTCCTGCTTCCTCCAGGCCCAGCGTCGCCCCAGGCGCAGCGGCGTTGGGATCGAAACAGGCCAGTGGCGCCTTTGGAGATGACTCCTGATAGATGCTTCCGAGACAGCCAGCGCCCTCGCCAAATCCGAGATGTAAATCAATAATTGCTGTTGCATTTGCCTAACCTCATGATATCTTTTATTTTGGTCATTGTTTTTCTCATAAAAATGATATAAGGTAGAAAAAAGTTATGCATCGGTTTTGTTCATGATTAACCTTTGTTTAACTTTTGGTCAACAAAAAAAATTTCTACCTTTAGAAATAATCAAAGATTAACTTTTGGGTGGGCTTAGAGAATGGATAGTGGGCACAGCGCGGCAGAAATAATTGACCGGATGATCAATGCTATTGGGGGGCGAACTCAGGCAGATCTGAGCAAAGCTCTGGAGGTCTCTGCTGCAAGTATTTCTGCAGCCCGAGGAAAAGGGAAAATCCCTCCAGAATGGATCGTTAGGTTAGCCATTTCAAAACAGATATCACCGGCGTGGATCAAATACGGTCACGGCTCTCAAACCATGATCTTCCCCACGCACACCGATTCTACCTATGACAAAATGACATATATTGTCCAAGCTGCTTCTAGTTTTTCTGAAGTTATTGAAGTTAGAACCGACACAAAAAAAACAATTGATTACCTGATACTGTCTCCGGGGTTTTCTCATGAATACTTCAAACTTGGGTTGCGTTACGATAAGCCGTCAGACGATGCAAAAATCAGCTTAATTAGAACGACCTGCTGGGATTTTGGTGTAAGTGTCAAGCAGGTAAAAGTGCCTGATAAAAAGCTAGTTTATTTCAGTGAAAATCCCGCTCTGAATCTTTCAGAGGCTCTTGATGAGGCTGACGCATGCGGTGAAGATGTTTTGAGGGTTATGGAGGCGTATGTAAAAGAAGCAGGAGCTATAATCGACGAAATTAAACCAAATCAGGGTGGTGTAACCAGCACGGCAGAATCGAAATTTCTAAACGGTCACAGCATTTATGAACTCCTTAATATGGCATCTAAGATTTTAGAATCAGAGACAATATATAAGAGCTCTTTGTTGCTAAACATAATGGCTCTATATAAGGCCTTGCAGACAGAAGAGCATTTTCACGAATAGCCATGGCCTTGCGGATGCAAAAAATCGATGCCGTCAATCGAAAGCAGATTTTTGCCCCAAATTTGCTCCACCGAAAGTGAAAAAACATGATTAACCGTGGATAATCATGATTATCTAATTTATTGAGTTTACAAGATAAATTGCGACAAACAGTGATTAACATTGATGAAAAAAACGGACTACGAATCCGCAGGTCGCACGTTCGAATCGTGCCGGGCGCACCAGAAACAGCAAGGGCTTGGAGGAGATCCTCTAAGCCCTTTTTTTCATCCCCAGGGCCACCGCCCGGCTTGAGATTCTTGACTTTCAGCTCCATTCCGATGACAATTATACAATATCCGTAACGGCAAAACAGCGGACTACCTCATCACACAGCATGGAGATCGTATCGTGCCTGGAAAACGTGGCTTGAGCCACAAAAACTACACATTCCTGGTTGTCGAGGACAATATTTCCACGCTCACCATGATCGTCAACATGCTGGCCAATCTTGGCTACAAAAACGTTATCACGGCCAGAAACGGCAAGGATGCATGGGAAAAAATCCAGGCCCCGGAATCCCAGGTCAAAATCGTTCTCTCGGACATGCTCATGCCCGAGGAGGATGGCCTCCAGCTCCTCCAGCGGATCAGGAATTCGGAGAAACACTGGCATCTGCCCTTCATCATGGTGACCTGCGTCGACGACATGAACCGAATCATGTCCGTGACCGAGGAACATATCGACGCCTATCTGGTCAAACCGGTCACCGAAACAGTCCTCCGCCAAAAGATCTACTCGGCGATAAAAAAGACATACGATCCCGACCCGTACCACCGCGCCCTGTTCGCCGGCAAAAAATACCTGCGCGAGGGCCAGCACGAGAGCGCCATCCGATCCCTCACGGAAGCCAGAATTCTGCAACCACGGCAATCCGCCACCTATTTCCATCTTGCCCAGGCATTGGAAAAGGTCGGCAGAATGGAAGAGGCCGAAGAAAACTACAAGCTTTGCAAGGATTCCAGCAACGACCTCTATGTCCGGTCGCTGGACGGGCTGGCCCGGATCTATCAACGCAAGGGCGATCACGTCAATGCCCTGGAAGCACTCAAAAAAGCGATCGCGATCTCGCCCAACACCCCGGATCGCCACCTGGATCTTTCCGGGCAATTCAAAGCCGTGGGCAACACGGGCGAAGCAAAAGCCTCCCTGGCAACGGCGCTGAAGCTCTCCAAAAAGACGGTGAAGCTGCCCCCCAGATATATCGAGGCCTGCCTGGACTTCGGCATGGACACCGAAGCCGAGGCGATCATGCACCGGAGCATGGGCGGGGACATGGAGGACATTGCCCTCTTGAACCAGATGGGCATTGTCTGCCGGCATCGCAGGGAGTATGAACGGGCCCAAAAATACTATAAACGCGCCTTACAGATTGCCCCGGACGACGAATCGCTCAACTATAACTATGCGGTACTGCTTGTCGACCTGAAGGATTACAAGGGCGCACGCAGCTATCTCTACCATGTTCTCCGGCAAAACCCAGAATCCGAGAATGCCCTGGCCCTCATCATCACGCTGGATAAGCGCGAGGCATACTGATGAGGGTGCCGCGGCTATCCGTATTTTTAACGTATTGACTCGGCTTCCAGCCTTTTGTTATGGTGTTGTCCAAGCCGCCTCACCCCCATTTCTGTTCAGTTGGAAAAGACGATGAGAGTTTGGCCACGAATCGACCCCGTTCCCAGGGAGGAGCGCCATGCAGTGCTGGGATTTTCACAACTGCGGAGAAAAGAAAAAAAACTGCCCGGCCTTCCCGGTTTCGGGGAAAAACTGCGCCTTGCTGGCCGGCACCATCGGCTCCGGCCAGCCCCTGTTTACCTTTACCCAAAAAAGTGAACGGTGTCTGCGCTGCTCCTTCTTCCACAGCGAACACTACGCCGAAAAGTTCGACGGCAGGATCGATTTTGAGCCGTTTTAGCAAGAAAACCGCAATTCGTGCCGGGGAGAGCGGAAACATCATGGTTTCAGCAGGGCGGCGTACACCATATTTTTTTGTTTTCGACCCCTCCGGATCTTTTTTATAAAAAAATGTGCAAATCCAGGCAAATACGGTTACAGTAGTAATCATTAACGATAATTGACTCATACTCGTACCTCTCTGCAGCCGCACGCACCGCCCCATCTGCCCCGATACACCAGGAGACTCTTTCCATGCGCCTTCCCTCCAGCAGACGCTCATTCCTCAAGGCCTCGCTGCTGACCACCCTTGCTTTGCTCCACCCTGAAAAGGCATGGGCCAATTTTTCTCCCGCGAATCAGCCTTCTGGCCGGCTGAACCTCTACAACCTCCATACCGGCGAAAAAATCAACACCACCTATCGCGACCCGGACGGCCAGTACAATCCGCAAGCCATCCAGGAACTGAACCGGCTGTTGCGCTGCCACCATACAAACGAACAGCATCCCATTGACATCCAAACCCTGGATTTTCTCGATCTGGTGAACACCCGATTGGGGCGCAACAACGAGATCCACATCATCTCGGGCTACCGTTCGCCGAAATACAACGACATCCTCATCAGCCGGGGCCACAAGGTGGCGAAACACAGCCTGCATCTCGAAGGCCGCGCCCTGGACATCCGCATCCCCGGCACCCCCCTGGCCAACCTCCAGCGCACCGCCCTCTCGCTCCGCATCGGCGGGGTGGGCTATTACCCCAGCGGAGACTTCGTCCATATCGATTCAGGAACCTTCCGCACTTGGTAATCAGGGCGAAAAACCCATCTGCTCCCATGTCTCCGGCCCCGCACCTCTTCCGCTTTTTCTGCTGCGTCCTTATCATTGCCCTGTTTCCGGTTTCGGCAATGGCAGCGCCCGAAGCGCCCTCGGCAAGGGGGGAGCTGTGCTTGTTGCCCGGGCTGGAGAAGGCCCTTGCCCGGTATCACCACCTTGCCGCGCAAGGCGGCTGGCCGCAGGTTCCGGCCGGTCCCACCCTGCGCGAAGGCGACATGGATGTCCGCATCCCCCTCCTGCGGAAACGCCTTACCGCAAGCGGAGATCTGCCTGCGCCAACGGAAGAGGAATATTTTTTCCTTTTCGACGAAACCCTCAGGGAGGCGGTGCAGAGGTTTCAAATCCGCCATGGTCTCATTGCCGATGGCGTTGTCGGAACCAAAACCCTGACCGAACTCAATGTCCCGGTCAGCGAACGCATCCGGCAACTCGCCGCAAGCCTCGAACGCTGCCAGCCATTGCCGTCCCTTCTGGAGCCGCGCCATATTCTGGTCAATATCGCCGATTTCACCCTCAAGCTGTACGAGGATGGCGAACTTCGGCTCTCCATGCCCGTGATTGTCGGCAAGACCTACCGGCAAACCCCGGTGTTCAACGGGCGCATCTCTTCCCTGGTGCTCAATCCGACCTGGGAGGTGCCGCACAGCATCGCCACCAAGGATCTTCTGCCGAAGATCAAAAAAATCCAGGCTATCTCCGCAAGTCCGATATCCGGGTGTTTCTCGGCTGGAACCCCGGCACGGAGATCGACTCGGCCGGGGTCGACTGGACCAGCCTTTCCCCTTCGCGCTTTCCCTACCGGCTGCGCCAGGAACCCGGACCGGCCAATGCCCTTGGCCGGGTGAAGTTCCTCTTTCCCAATCCCTACGATGTCTACCTGCACGACACCCCTTCCCGGGAGCTGTTCCAGAAGGACGCCCGCACCTTCAGCTCCGGCTGCATCCGTTTGGCAAACCCTCTGGAATTGGCGGTCTATCTCCTCCAGGACACCCCCCTGGGTTCCATGGAAGCCCTGACTGCGGCGATCGCCGGCGAAAAGACGCAGAGCATACCCATCCCCTCGCCCATCGCCGTATATATGGCCTACATGACCGCCTGGGTTGATCGTGACGGCACGGTTCAGTTTCGGCGGGATATCTACAACCGCGATCCGGCTCCGCAGCAATAAGGGTGGAGAAAAAATTACGGGAAGGCGGGGTGGAGGGGGAAATCAGCCCCTGCTTGAGAGGACGATTCCCAGCACGATGAGGGTCAGGCCGGCCACCTTGTACAGGGTGACCTGTTCGTTGAGCAGGATCGCCGAGGCCAGAAACACCAGGACAAAATTGAGGCCCATGAAGGGATAGGCATAGCTGAGATCAAAGGCGGTCATGGCGGCCATCCAGCAGAGCGAGGCCAGAAAGGCCGCGACAAAGCCGCTCATGATGAAGGGGTCGAAAAACAGCTTGAGCAGAAAGATCAGCTTGGGGAGCAGCTCGCCGGGCAGGTTTCCATGAAACGGCACCCGCCACTTGATGATCAACTGGCCGTAAACCGTAAAGAGTATGGTGCCGAAGATGTACAGATGCGCCATCAGTTTTTCCCGCTCCATTGCGTGATTTTCTCGCAGACCGTGTCGATTTCTTCCCCGGTAATCCCATAATACAGGGGCAGTCGGATGAGCCGCTCGCTCTGGCTGGTGGTGTAGATGTCCCTGCCGGAAAAACGCCCGTATTTCAGGCCCGCCGGCGCGCTGTGCAGCGGCACATAGTGGAACACCGCCCAGATCACAGACTGCTTGAAAAGATCGAGCAGCGCGGTGCGCTCCTCCAGATCCTTGACCTTGAGATAAAACATGTGCGCATTGTGCTGGCAGGTTTCCGGAATCACCGGGAGTTCGAAGACTCCGGCGGCAGCCAGGGGGCCCAGCGTGTCGCGGTAGGCCCGCCAGCTCTTGAGCCGCTCACCGTTGATCTCCTCCGCCTTCTCCAACTGCCCCCAGAGATAGGCGGCCTGGAGCTCGGAGGGCAGGTAGCTGCTGCCGATGTCCACCCAACTGTATTTGTCCACCATGCCGCGGAAAAACTGGCTGCGGTTGGTGCCTTTCTCGCGGATGATCTCGGCCCGCTCGGTAAAACGCCCGTCGTTGATGATCAGCAGCCCGCCCTCGCCGCCGCTGGTGTAATTCTTGGTCTCGTGGACGCTGTAGGCGCCGAGATGGCCGATGGTTCCCAGCGGCCTGCCCTTGTAGCGGCTCATCATCCCCTGGGCCGCATCCTCGATGACAAAGAGGCCATACTTCTCGGCCAGGGTCATGATGGTGTCCATCTCGCAGCCCACCCCGGCATAATGGACCGGGACAATGGCCTTGGTCTGCGGGGTGATCGCCGCCTCGATGCGGGTCTCGTCGATGTTCATGGTGTCGGGGCGGATGTCGACGAAGACGATGCGCGCCCCGCGCAGGGCAAAAGCATTGGCGGTGCTGACAAAGGTATAGCTCGGCATGATCACCTCATCCCCGGGCTCGATGCCGATGAGAATGGCGGCCATCTCCAGGGCATGGGTGCAGGAGGGGGTGAGCAGGGTTTTCCGGCAGCCGAGCTGCTCTTCAAACCACCGCTGGCAGCGCTTGCCGAACGGGCCATCGCCGGAAATCTGCGGGCTCTTCATCGCCTCAAGGACGTACTGCTCTTCGTTGCCTGTGTGCGGGGGCCTGTTGAAGGGGATCATCGTTGCACGCCTTTCATGAATTTCGGGGCATTGACGCCCTCGTTGAACAGCAGGTCCACACTGCTCACCCCGTGCTCAAAGGGCGGGAAGAGCTGGGTGTATTCGGGGTAGCCGCTGTAGTCCATCCATTCGACCCCGATCCCCGCCTCGGCGAAAATCGCGGCGTCGAGATATGTGGCCGCAGCGGGACCGCTCAGGTAGGTGGTGGCGCCCAGGGTTTTGCATAACTCCAGCAGGCGCTCGCTTTTGCCCGGCGCCAGGGTGAATTCGCTGGAGCAGCGAATGGTGGTGGTGATCCCCAGCAGTCCGTTGATGGCCAGGATGAATTTCCGGTTTATCTCGCTGAGCCAGGTCTCGGTTGCGCCCAGGTACAGCTCCGCGAAAAACTCCTTGTACTCTTTGAAATGCGCAGCCTTGGCATAGTTCTGGGCGAGCATCTTCCAGTGCTGTTTGTGCCAGGCCGGATTGGCGATCCTGGTCTCCAGAATCGTCTGGGACAATGATTCCACCCGCACCGGAATAGTGATCCACTCCAGGCCCTTTTGGGTCTTGATCTTGTTGCGGTTGCGCCAGTCGTTCTTGGTGTACTGCATGTCGTCGTAGAGCACGAACTCGTCGACGCTGCCGATGATGTCGAAATATCCCTTCCAGGGGATATAATTGGATTGGAGAATGGCGACCTTCTTCATGACCCGGGCTCGAGATTGACAACTTCCTGGATGATGTACAGCGGCCGGCCCTTGACCTCGTCGAAGATCTTGCCGATGTACAGGCCCAGAATCCCCAAAATGCCGAAAAGAAGGCCGAACATGAAAAACATCGAAACCATCAGGCTGGTCCACCCCTCGGCGATGTCGCCGTAGAGAAAATAGCTCAAAACCAGCCACAAGGCGTAGAGCATGCTGCCCAGGGCAATGAAGAAACCGAACTGGATGAAGAGCCGCAGCGGCTTGTTGGAGTGGGCCACGATGGAGTCGATGGCCAGATTGACCAGCTTGCTGAAGTTGTAGGAGGATTTGCCGTACAACCGGTCATCGTGCTCCACCGGAATCTGGGTTCTCTTGAAGCCGGCGATCTTGACAAACAGCGGAAAAGAACGGTTCTGCTCCCGGAAGCGGTTGACGGTTTCGATCACCTGGCGAGAAAAGATGCCGAAATTGGCAATGGTCTTGTCATGCTCCGTGTCGGTGAAATACTCCAGGACCCGGTAAAACAGCCGGGAGGAGAGCCTCTTGAAAAAGCTGTCCTGCCGCTCCACCCTCTGCCCGAAAACGACGTCGTAGCCCTCCCTTGCCTTGGCGTAGAGCTTAGCGATCTCCTCGGGCTTGTCCTGCAGGTCGCAGTCCATCACCACCACCCAGTCGCCCCGGGCATGATCGAGCCCGGCGGTGATGGCGTAGTGCTGGCCGAAATTGCGGGAAAGGTTGATCCCCTTGATTCTGTGGTCCTGGCGGGCAAGTGTCTGGATATGCTCCCACGAACCCTGCGGGCAGGCGTCGTTGACCAGAATGATCTCAAAATCGTCGGCAATGGGGGCAAGGGTTGCGGCAACCCTTTCGCAGAGCGCGCCCAGACAGTCGCGGCAGCCATAGACCGGGGATACCACACTGATCTTTACCGGCTTGGGCACGGGACTCCCCCTTTGTCGTTAACGGTTGCGGTTCGTTCAACAAAAAACACGCTCATTCGCCCTCCCCCTCGCCCTCTCTGCAGGCGCGCCCTTTCTCGGCGATGCCGGGAAGGGGATTCTCGGCAAAGACAAATACCGTGTAGTTGCCCTGCGGAAAGGATTCGGCGGGCTGGGGCAGGGAAAGGGTTTCACACCCATCCTTCCAGTTCTCAAGCTTTTCATTGGGCACCAGAAAGAAAACCTTGCCGTCGGCATAGCCCTTTTCGTACCAGCGGTCGCTGGAGAGCCAGAGGCACAGGCCGACCCCGCGCGTGTCGATATCAAGGGGCCGGATGCTCACCTCGCCCTTGCTCAGCACGGTATAGACGTGCGAATCCCAGTACGGGGCATACCCGGAGACCAGCCCGCGTTTTTTGAGAGCCGTGATCAGATCGGCGCGGGATTGGGCCGTCTCCTGCCAGCCCTCGGGGGAGATGTTTTTCCAGGTGGAAGCAATTGCGAGCACCAAGGCCGCGACCAGCGCCGCCTTGGCGATCTGGGGAAAAAACCGCCACACCACCACCGGGCAGACCAGAACCAGCATCAGATAGGGGATGATATACCTGATGTTGTTGCGGGCGGCG
>Ga0180013_100014_pt1 | contig 13455 bp, 10 predicted proteins | sample KR13_J_MetaG_FD_122244 | JGI IMG/M metagenome (GOLD analysis project Ga0180013, IMG submission 122244) | Groundwater microbial communities from the Olkiluoto Island deep subsurface site, Finland - KR13_J_MetaG | ecosystem: Environmental > Aquatic > Deep subsurface > Groundwater | place: Finland...
ATGTCACCACCACCTCGTTCGGGGTCTACTTCTTCAAATACGTCTACGGCGATGAGGGCATGTACGCCCCGTTCGCTGCAGTGTTGGGCGTGGGGCAGTTGTTGGGCTTTGCGGTGTTCCCGGCGGTCTCCAAGTTGGCGCCGCGGCGCCGGTTGTACGGCATCGCCACCGCGGTGATCCTGGTGGGCTATGTGATCTTCTTCTTCTCCCCGATGAACATGATCTGGATCGGCATCAGCGGTCTGCTGATGTTCTTCGGCCAGTCGTTCGTGGTGCTGCTGATGCTGGTCTTCCTCACCGACACCATCGAGTACGGCCAGTGGAAACTGGGACGGCGCAACGGCTCGGTCACTTTCGCCGTCCAACCGTTCATCAATAAGGTCGGCGGGGCGCTGGCCACTTGGATCGTGAGCGTGGCGGCGATCATTTCGGGCATCAACACCGCTCAGTCGCCGGCCGACATGACTCCACAGGGGTTGCTGACGATCAAGATCTTCATGCTGGTGTTGCCGCCGATCCTGATCGTGATCGGCTACGTGGTCTATCGCGCCAAGTACCGCATCGATGAGGCCTGCCACGCCGAGATGGTTGCCGAGTTGAAGGACCGCGGTCAGGTGCTCTGAGGTCAGGGCGGCGAGCACCCCAGCCGGGCAATAGCTGCCATACCGCTCCCGGGTGGGCGGGCCTAGCGTGGCAGGTGTTAACCCCCCTAAACGCGCGGAGGTGCGGCGATGCGTGCTCCTCGAATCATGTTGTCGGCCCTGATGGGGCTGGCTTTGCTGGCCCCTGGGACGTCGTCGGTGGCTGCTGCGGCGCCGATGCCAGCGGCGCCACCCTCCGGCTTCAGCTACTCGGTCAACCAGGTGGCCGCTGGTCTCCAGATTCCCTGGGACGTGACCTGGATCGGCTCGATGATGCTGTTCGACGAGCGTCCCGGACGGCTGTGGACGCTGCGTCCCGGCGGCTCGCCGGTGCGGGTGAACCTGCCGCTGCCCAAGGTCTTCCAAAGCTCGGAGGCGGGCCTGCTGGGGCTGGTGGCCGATCCGCAGGCAACGTCCAACGGCTTCTTCTACACCTGCATGTCGGTGGCCAAATCCTCCGGGGCAGCCTCGGACGTCCAGGTGTGGAAATGGCGCCTGGTCGATGATGCGAATGCGGTGAAAGTGGCCACCCTGGTGAAGGGCATCCCGATCGGGTACGGACGCCACAACGGCTGTCGGCTGCTGTTCCGCTCGGCGCAGCTGCTCTACATCGCCACCGGGGACGCCGCCAAGGGCACTAACCCGCAGAACCTGAAATCGCTGGGTGGCAAGGTGTTGCGCATCCGCAGCGATGGCAGCATTCCTAAGACCAACCCGTTCTACAAGAGGGGCGGCAACGCTCGGTTGGTGTGGAGCTTCGGGCATCGCAACCTGCAGGGTCTGGCGAAGCGTCCCGGCACCAGCGAGCTGTGGACCGCCGAGCACGGGCCCAGCCGGGACGACGAAATCAACCGCATCTTCAAGGGACGCAACTACGGCTGGTCGCCGACCCCGGGCTACAACGAGAAGCGCTCGATGACCGATCGGTCGCGCTTCCCGCGTGCGGTGAAAGCTCGTTGGCGCTCTGGCTACCCAACCGTGGCCACTAGCGGTGCGGCCTTCCTCAGTGGTGCCCAATGGGGACGATGGAACGGCTCGCTCGTTGTTGCCGAGTTGAAGGGCCAAGGCATCTTGGTGTTCAAGGTCTCCAAGGCAGGCAAGCTCACCAAGACCGGAGAGATCGCCACCAGCTACGGACGGATTCGTACCGTCAGGCAAGGCCCCGATGGCGCTCTGTACTTCACCACCTCCAACGGCACCGACGACGGCATTTATCGCCTAGTGCTGTCCTGACCCTGGGGCGGGTCCTTGAGCCCCACCAGCACCCTGAGCTTGTCGAAGGGTCGGCCCACTGCTCGTGGGGACGGTTCCAATGCGCTGCTCATGGGGACAGACCCGTACGGAACCGTCCCCGTGAGCTGCGCGGAGGAACCGTCCCCGTGAGCAGGCGCGGCTAGAATCCCGGGCGAAGGGGGTCGAAGATGCCGAAGATCGTGGATTACGCCAAGCGGAGGGTCGAGATTGTCGACGCGCTGCTCGAGCTGATCGCCCAAGACGGCATGGGCGCGGCCACCTCCCGGGCGCTGGCCAGTCATTTGGGGGTATCCAATGGGGCACTTTGGCGCTACTTCAAAGGCAAGGACGATCTGCTCGCGGCGACCTATCAAACCGTGCTCGACAAGTCGAACCTGCGGGTCGCGCGGGCGATCGCGGGACGCACTGGGGTCGATGCCGTCCTGGCCATGATGGAGACCTTCTTCCCGCTTACCGCTGAGCTCCAGGACGAGGCCAAGGTGGTGCTGGCCTTCTGGGGCGTCGCGGCGATGAACTCGACCCAAGCCAGCCACGGCAACCCCGAAATGGTGGAGTGGTCTGACGAGTTCGCGATCCTGCTGAAAGAGGGCATCGAGGCTGGCGAGTTGCGACCGGACACCCCGGCCGATGCCCTGGGCAACATCTTGATGAGCGTGGGCACCAATGCCCAGGTTGACTATGTCTTCCGGGGCGATGACGGCGCGGCTCGGCTGGCTGAAGTCCGCCAGCTGATCGACTCCTTCCGCGCCTGAGGGCCACCTCCGCTGCGGTGGTCAGCGGGCCGCCGCCGTGAGCGGTGACTCCCAGGAAGCCGAAACAAGACCGATACACAGGCGAAACCGTTTGTGTACGCGCGCTCATTAACGTTGCCTCTACTAGATCGAGATCCGGCGTCGCATCCGATCGCTCACCAGTACTGAAAGAGGAGGCAGTCATGTCGGACACCGAGATTTCGTTCCTGTACCTCAGCGAACCGGACGCGATCGCGGCCGGCGTCACTGAGATGGCCGGCTGTGTTGAGGCGATGGACGAGACGCTGCAGCTGTTGCAGAAGGGCGACTACCGAATGGCTGGCAACGAGGGCAACTCGCACGGCGCCATGATGCTGTTCCCCGAGACTTCGGAGTTTCCGAACATGCCCATCGACGGCGTCGACCGCCGCTTCATGGCGATGCCGGCCTACCTTGGCGGCAGCTTCGATAACGCCGGAGTGAAGTGGTACGGCTCCAACATCGAAAACCGCGAGAAGGGCCAGCCGCGCTCGATCCTGACCTTCATCCTCAACGACAAAGACACCGGCGCCCCGAAGATGTTCATGTCGGCCAACCTGCTCAGCGCCTACCGCACTGGTGCCGTCCCCGGCGTTGGCGCGAAGTACCTGGCCAAGCCCGATTCCGAAGTGGTCTCCATCATCGGCCCCGGCGTCATGGGCAAGACCGGCTTAGAGGCCTACAACGCCGTCCTGCCGATCAAGAAGGCTCAGGTTTACGGACGCCGCCGCGTCACCAGCGAGGCTTTCAAAGAGTGGGCCGCTGAGCGCCTGCCGCACATCGAAATCGTCATCTGCGACACCATGGAAGAGTCGGTGCGTGGCGCCGACATCATTCACTCCGGCGTCTCCGGCGAGGTGAATCCGGCCACCTACCCGCTGGTGAAGACCGAGTGGCTCAAGCCCGGCGCCTTCATCTGCGCGGTCGCCAACCTCAAGCTGGAAGACGAGCTGCTGATGGCGCCCGAAACCGGCCTGTTCATCGACAACGTCGGCATGTACTTCGACTGGCAAGAAGAGTTCGGCTACCCGGCTTATGAGACCACCACCGGCATCATCGGCACCCGCTTCGTCGACATGATTCACGACAAGTTGATTCCGGCCGAGAAGGTCATCAACATCGGTGACGTGCCGCTGGGTCGCAAGCCCGGTCGGGTCAGCGATGACCAGTTCATCGTGTTCAGCGTCGGCGGCATGCCGATCGAGGACGTTGCCTGGGCCACTGTGATTTACCGCAATGCCTTGGAGAAGGGCATCGGGGTGAAGCTCCCGCTGTGGAGCACCCCGGTGATGGCCTGATCAACCCAGACCCTGGACGGGCGCTGCTGCAGCACTGAGCGCAGCGCCCGTCCGGCTACACCACTCAGGCCGAGAAAGGCTATTTACCCATGAGCAAAGTTGTGATCATTGGCGGCGGCATCATCGGTGCCACCACCGCCTACGCCCTGTTGGGCAAGGGCATCACCGACATCACCATCTTGGAGCGCGACACCGTCGGCTCCGGCGGCACCGGCAAAACTGCCGGCATCATCCGCTGCCACTACGGCGTCACTTCGATCTGTGCGCTGGCCCTTTACAGCCTCGACTTCTTCGAGAACGCCAAGGAGCTGATCGGCACCGATATTGAGTTCGAGCAGGTCGGCTACCTGGTCGGTATCGGGGCCGAAAACCTCGAACCCTTCCGGGCGAGCCTGGCCAACCAGCGCAGCATCGGGGTCGAGACCGAAGAGATCACCCCGGCTGCTGCCAAGGAGCTTTGGCCGACTGCGAACGTGGACGACTTCGCCACCTTCTGCCTGGAGCCGCGCGGCGGCTACGGCGACGGCTACGCCACCGTCCAGGGATTGGCCGCCTACCTGCGCACCCAGGGGGTGGCGATCAAGCAGGGTGCCAAGGTGGCCGAATTGATCGCCGCCGAGGGCAAGGTCAGTGGGGTCAAGCTGGTTAACGGCGAAATCGTCGAAGCCGATGTGGTGGTGGTGGCCGCTGGCGCCTGGTCGGTGCCGCTGCTGGCCCCGCTGGGCATCGACTTGCCGATCACCCCACAGTTCGTCCAGGAGGTCGTAATCGACCCGGCCATGGAACTGGGCACCCCACCGGTGTTCTCCGATCTGGTGAGCATGCAGTACGTCCACCTGCGCGGCCCCGAGCTGCTGTTCGGCAATAGCGACGGCTCTTCGGTTACCCCGATCACCGATCCGGACGTTTACCCGAACCACGCCAGCAACGAGGCGATTGAGCGGACCGCTGAGAAGGCGATCAACCGCTTCCCTGGAATCGAGGATCCGGGCGTCTCGACCACCACCACCGGTCAGGTCGATTCCACCCCCGACAACAACGCGATCATTTCGGCCACCGATATTTCCGGGCTGTTCGTCGCGGCGGGCATGTCGGGGCACGGCTTCAAGATCTCGCCCGGAGTTGGCCGGCTGATGGCCGACATCATCGTCGAGGGGGAGTCCACGATTCCGAACGTCAAGGCTTCGGATTTCCGGCTCAGCCGTTTCGCCGAGGGCGATCTGCTGCTCAGCCCGTACCCCTACGTCGGCGCGGTCGGCATTCGCTGATGCTGATCGTCGAAGGGTCGGCCGGCTGAAGACTTCGACAGGCTCAGCCACTGAGTTCCCTGAGCCTGTCGAAGGGTCAAACCTAGTCAACCAGTGTTAGTCGAATCAGAGGAGGTGAGTCAGTCATGAAGGTACTGCTCTTCGTGATCGCAGTCGCGGTCAGCATTGCGGCGGTGGCGTTGTTCGTTCGGGGCGCGCTCACCCTCTACCGGCTGATCGGCGCCGGTCAGCCCAGCCCGGGCCGCCTCGGCCCGGTCGGCAAGCGGCTGGGCAATATGGTCACCGAGATCCTCAGCCACCGACGTTTCCGGGCTCGGCCGCTGGTCAAGGCCGCCCACTGGGTGGTGATGGTCTCCTTCATTCTGTTGGTGCCGACCCTGGCCATCGCCTACGCCCAGGTGCTCGATCCGTACGCCGAACTGCCGATCATCGGCGGCTGGCCGGTCTGGCAATGGCTGTTGGAGCTCTTCTCCGTCGGCGGCTTGGTCGCGATCGTGGTGCTGTTCACCGTCCGGTTGCGGCACCCCAGCGAACCTGAGGATGCCGCGGGAGCCCGCGATTGGCGCAGCCGGTTTTTCGGCTCCACCCGTTGGCAGGGCTACTTCGTTGAGGCGGTGATCGCCGCGGTGCTGGTGTGCGTGCTGGTGATGCACGTCCTCACTTCAGCGGTGTTGGCCCGCTACCCCGAAACGGCCGAAGCTGGCAGCTGGGTGCACTACCCGCTCACCTTCTGGGTGGGCCCGCTTTTCTGGAGCCTGCCGCCGGTGGCCCTGGAAATCGGCATCGTAGTGGCCGCCACCTTCAAGATCCTGGTGTCGATGGTCTGGCTCGGCGTGGTGGGCTACGCCACCACCATGAGCGTGGCGTGGCACCGCTTTCTGGGCGTGCTGAACGTCTACGCCCGCCGGGAGACCGATGGCACCCCGGCACTGGGGGCGGCTGCGCCGATGCTGGTGGACGGCAAAGCTTTCGACATTCGCGACCTCGACGACCTCGACGAGGATGCGACCTTCGGGGTGGGCAAGATCGAGGAGTTCGGCTGGAAGTCGCTGCTCGATTTCGCCTCCTGCACCGAATGTGGACGCTGCCAGGATCTCTGCCCAGCCTGGAACACCGGCAAGCCGCTCTCACCGAAGTTGTTCACCCTGGCCCTGCGCGATCAGGCCGCCGGGATGGAGCACAGTCTCGACATCTTCGCCGCGCTGAAATCCGCTGGCGCGGCTGGCGAGTTGGCGGCTCCTACCCGGGATGCCGACCTGGTCGGCGGCGTGATCAGCCCGGACGTGCTGTGGAGCTGCACTACCTGCGGGGCCTGCGTCGACCAGTGCCCAGTCGACATCGAGCATGTCGATCACATCATCGATCTGCGCCGCCACGAGGTGATGGTGAAATCGGAGTTCCCCGAGGAGTTCAACGGCCTGTTCGGCAATCTGGAAACCAAGGGAAACCCGTGGGGTTTGCCGCCGCGCGACCGGATGGATTGGGCCAAGGGGCTCGACTTCGACGTCCCGGTGCTCGGCACCGATGTGACCAGCGCGGACGAGGTTGATCACGTGTTGTGGGTCGGCTGCGCCGGCGCCTACGACGAAAAGGGCAAGAAGACGACCCGGGCGGTCGCCGAGTTGTTGCACCTGGCTGGCGTGAAGTTCGCCGTGCTGGGGCAGGCCGAAACCTGTTGCGGTGATTCAGCACGCCGGGCCGGTAATGAGGCTACCTATCAGGGCCTGGCTACCGAAAACATCGAGACCTTCGCCAGCTACGGCGTGGAGAAGGTGGTGGTGACCTGCGCCCACTGCCTGAACTCGATTGGCCGCGAATACGGCCAACTGGGCGCGGACTACCGCGTCGAGCATCACACCCAAGTACTGAACCGACTGATCCGCGACGGACGGCTGAACGTGGTCGCCCCTCCCGAGGATGAGCGGCGCCAGATCACTTACCACGACCCCTGCTACCTCGGCCGACACAACGGCGAATACGACGCTCCCCGCGAACTGCTGGCCTCGTTGCCTGAGGCCGAACTCGTCGAGATGGAGCACAGCGGTTCGTCCAGCATGTGCTGCGGTGGCGGTGGGGCGCGAATGTGGACTGAAGAATCCATCGGCACCCGAATCAACTCCGCCCGCATGGACGAGGCCGAGGCCACTGGTGCCGCCACGGTGGCTACGGCCTGCCCGTTCTGCGCCATCATGCTCGGCGATGCCGCAGCCAGCAGAGACCAAGCGCCAGCGGTCACCGATGTGGCCCACCTGGTGCTGGCCGGCGTCAAGCGCGGCCTGACGAACCCGACCAACGAAGCTGAAACGGAGTCCTGAGATGCGAATCATCGCGCTGGTGAAGTACGTGCCCGATTCCGGCGATGAGGTCGGCTTCGAAGCCGACCTTTCGCTGGGACGGGTTGGGCCCTCCAGTCGGCTCTCCGAACTCGACGAGTATGCGGTCGAGCAGGCGCTGCGGTTGCGCACCGAACTGGCTGGGGCGACCCTCACTGTGCTGAGCGTCGGCCCGGCTGAGGCTGAAAGCGCGCTGCGCAAGGCCCTCCAGATGGGTGCTGATGACGCGGTGCTGGTCACCGATGAGGCAATCGCTGGCAGTGACGTCTTTGGCACCGCCACGGTGCTGAGCGCCGCGATCCGCAGCCTCGAAGGCGGGCTGGTGGTTGCCGGAATGAGCTCCACCGATGCCGGCCTTGGGGTGGTGCCTGCGCTGCTGGCCGATTCGCTTTGCTGGCCGCTGCTCAGCCAAGCCGCTGCAGTGAGCGTTGAAGCTGGGCTGGCAAAAATCGCCCGGGTTGATGAGACCGGTTCCCGGGTAGTTGAGGCCGCCCTGCCCGCAGTGGTGAGCGTGACCGACCAATCCGGCGAGCCGCGCTACCCGTCCTTCAAAGATGTCCTGGCCGCTAAGAAGAAGTCGGTCGCCACGCTGACGCTGGCCGACCTGGGGGTGGACGCGAGTGCGGTGGGCGTGGGTTCAGCCCGGGTGGAGGTGCTGGCGGTGGGCCGCAATCCCGATCGCGCCGCTGGCCGAGTGATCGTCGATGTTGATGGCAGCAGCGTGGACGAAATCGTTGACTTCCTAGCCGCAGCGACCAAGTGAGGAGCCCGAAATGAGCGAAAACGTAGTCGTCCTAGTTGGGGCCAATGCCGAAGTGCTGGACGCATCGACGGCCGAGCTGTTGACGCTGGCTGGTCAGCTTGGCCGTCCGGTAGCGGTGGTGGCCGGGGAGGCGCCGCAGGCGCTGGTTGCTGAGCTGGGTCGCTTCGGCGCTGCCGAAGTGCACCTGGTCAGCTGCCCGCAGCTGAGCGACAGCCTGGTGCTGGCCAAAGCCGCCCTGTTGGCTGACCGCGCCGTAGCCGCCCACGCAAAAGTCATTCTGGTGGCCTCCGGTCTGGAAGGTAACGAGGTGGCTGGCCTGGTGGCAGCCAAGCTCAGCGCCGGGCTGATCACCGACGTGGTGACGGCTCGCTTTGAAACTGCTGAACTGGTTGCCGACAAGGTGGTTTGGGCCGGCAAGTACACCGTGACCGCGAAAGTGCTGACCGAGGTGGCAGTGCTGACAGTGAAGCCGCACAGCTGCGTGCCCCTGATCGCTGAGGTTGAGGCGGAGGTGCGGCAGGCACGCTTTGATTTCGAACCGGTCGCTCCCGTGGCCCGAGTAATCTCCGCCGAGCCGACCGCCGCCACCAAGCGGCCCAAACTGGTGGAAGCGAATGTCGTGGTATCCGGGGGACGTGGCACCGATGGCGACTTCGCCCCGGTGGAGGCACTGGCCGACGCACTTGGCGGGGCGGTTGGCGGTTCGCGCGCCGCAGTCGATGCGGGCTATGTGCCCCAGACTTTGCAGGTTGGTCAGACCGGCAAGTCGGTCTCGCCAGATCTCTATGTCGCCCTGGGTATCTCCGGTGCGATCCAGCACATCGCTGGCATGCGCACCGCCCGCCGCATCTTGGCGGTGAACAGTGACCCAGAGGCGCCGATCCATCGCCTGGCTGACCTGAGCGTGGTGGGGGACTTGAAGACGATCGTCCCAGCAGTGGTGGCGCGTTTGGGGTAGCGGGCGACAACTTGATACGTCGCACCATTTACCGCTGGATGGGAATGGTGCAACGGGGCGCGAGCAATTCTGAATTGAGTTGTTCGGCAGTTGTTGATGCCTAAGACGGGAGCCTTGCGAAATTGCGCTGCGTTCGCGGTTGCCGAACATTGTTCTCCATCCTGATTGGCCGGGCTGCTGGCCGGTTTCAGGCCGTCCGGCCTAGTCGCTGAGCGGGAGCTCAGGTGTCCGTGGTGTCCGAGCTGGGTCAATGATCTTCAGGGAGAAACTAGGGCGCGCTGCCCCGGATGGCATTGCGTAAACACCGGAACACTGACTCAGTCCTGTAACAAGCGAGAGACCCAAGCGCAATGCAAGGCCGCCATCATTCTTACATGGCTACTGAGGTTTCTTTGGCTCCAGTCTCGACCGATAACCGCAAACTAAGCGGATCGCTCGGGGTAGGAGGAATCGTGTTCATGGTGGTGGCTGCTGCTGCGCCGCTCACCGTCATTGGCGGCGCCGCGCCGCTCGGCATCCTGATCGGCGATGGTGCGGGCTACCCGCTCAACTTCGTCATTTCGGCTGTGATCTTGCTCCTATTCTCGGTCGGATTGGCGGCCATGTCTCGGGCGGTGCCCAAGCCGGGTGCGTTCTTCACCTACATCGGCTACGGTCTCGGCCGTCCGATGGGTGTCGGTGGCGCCTGGTTGGCGTTGCTCACCTACACCACCGTCCAGCTGGCCGTGTACGGCTACCTCGGATTCTCGATCAACCTGACCTTGACTACGCTCGGAGCGCCCGACCTGCCGTGGTGGCTGTATTCCCTGGCGATGATCGCCGTCGTCGGGATCCTCGGTTACCGCGACGTTCACCTCAGCGCCAAGGTGCTTGGGGTCTTCCTGATTGCCGAGGTGGGCGTCACCTTGGCGCTGTCTGGCTCCATCATGTTCCGCGGCGGCGCTGAAGGCCTGTCCTTGGTTCCCTTCACCATTCCCGCCTGGTCGTCGGGTTCCCCGGGCATCGGCTTGATGATGGCCTTCGCCGGCTTCATCGGTTTTGAATCCACCGCGATCTTCCGTGATGAGGCCAAGGATCCCGACAAGACCATTCCGCGGGCCACCTACGCCGCGGTGATCGTGATCGGCCTGCTCTACAGCTTCGCCTCGTGGGCACTGGTGATGGCCTGGGGTCCGAGCAAGGTGCTGGACGTGGCTGCTGCTGATCCGGGCGGCATGCTGATGGCCACCGCCAACGCCTACCTCGGCGTCGTCGGCGCGACCGTGATGCAGGGCCTGCTGCTGACCCGCCTGTTCGCCTGCGTGCTCTCTTTCCACAACGTGCTCACCCGCTACCAGCACGCCATGGGCAATGTGGGCCTCCTGCCCGCCAAGCTTGGTGTGGTGCACGGCTCGCACGGCTCGCCGGCTTTCTCCTCGCTGGTGCAGACCGCGACTGCTGCGGCGATCCTGGTCATCCTGGCGGTACTTGGCCTCGACCCGGTAATGCAGGTATTCACCTGGTTCTCCGGCATCACCACCATTGCAATCGTGGTGCTGATGGCGCTGACCTCGGTGGCGGTCGTGGCGCACTTCGCCAAGATCAACATTCCGGGCACTGCTTGGTCGACCCGCATCGCTCCCGGGATCTCGACGCTCGGGCTGATCGCGGTGGCCGGTGTGATCGTCGCCTACTTCCCTGATCTAGTCGGCGGCGGCTGGGGCTTGGCCGGTTCACTGCTGGCCACGGTGCCGTTGTTCATCGGCATCGGGGTGGTGCAGGGGCTGCGGTTGCGCAAGTCCAAGCCGGAGGTCTACGCCAACGTCATCGATTCGATTTCGTAAGTAACACCACGATGGCGGGGGACGGAAACGCCCCCGCCATCGCTGGCGCCCAAACAGATTTGACTCCCAGCCCCGATCTGGCTGCTAGCCCGGGGCTGGTCATGGCGGAGGCTTTCAATGAACGTGTTCGTGATCGGCGCGGCCGGCAAGGTGGGCTCCCGGCTCGCTCGGCTACTGACCGCATCCGGGGTGCAGGTGACCGGAATGCATCGCAACCTGCTGCAGTTTGAGGACGTAGCCGCGACCGGCGCCACACCGCTGATCGGCGACCTCATCACCGATCAGGTCGCGAAGCTGGCCAGTTGGATGACCGGCCATGATGCGGTGGTCTTCACTGCTGGCGCCCACGGCACCGGCATCGACCAGACCTCGCTGATTGACGGACGTGGCCTGGAGAAGGCCGCCGCGGCTGCTCAGTCCGCCGGGGTACCGCGCTTCGTCCTGGTTTCGGCGCTACCGGAGGCCGGCCGAGACGCGGAGCGTGGTGAGCGTTTCGAGCACTACCTGAAGGTGAAGAAGGCCACCGAGGTGCATCTGATCGGCACCGACTTGGATTGGCTGATCCTGCGCCCAGGGTCGTTGCACGATGAGCCCGGTAGCGGCCTGGTTGCCGCTGGGCCAGCCGTGCTGGACGCTGCCACCAGTAGGGACAATGTGGCGGCTTTCATCGCCGCAGTGCTGGCTGAGCCACTGCTCTCAAGGGAAATCATCGAACTCACCGATGGTGAGGCTTCGGTGGCCGACGCGGTGGCCGGGTTGACTCCCGGTGGCCGCGATGGTGAGGCTGGGCGCCGGCTACTTATCGCCTGAGCCGTCGCGAATCCGTTCGGCGGCCGTCCGGGCCAGGGTGTCGACCTGTTCGTTGAGCGGATGCCCCGAATGACCCTTCACGTGCTCCCAGCGGATGTCGCGGCCCTCAAGGCGCTCGGCGATCAGCTCGATGGCTTCGCGATTCAGCACCGGCTTCTTGGCTGCGGTCAGCCACCCTCTGGCCCGCCAGCCGCGCAGCCACTTGGTGAAGATGTTGATCACATACATGCTGTCGGCCAGGATCAGCAGGGGAGTGTCGCTCGGGTAGGCGCCCAGCATTTCGTAGACCGCCCGCAGTTCCATCAGATTGTTGGTGGTGCCGGCATGCCCGCCGCTGCCGTGGCGGCCGTCCTCGCTGGCCCAAGCCCAGCCGCCAGGGCCGGGGTTGGTCAGACAAGAGCCGTCGGTGGCCACGGTGACCCGCTTAGTAGTCATCGCGGCTAGGGGGTTGGTTGTTCGGTCAGCGTGATGGTGGCCTGGTGGGCCTGGCCGTCGCGGAGGTAAGCCACTGACACCTGATCGCCGACCTTCGCGGTCAGCAACAGCCGGGAGTAGCTCGCGCTGGTCGCGGTCTGGCCGTCCAAGGAGGTGATCAGATCGCCAGCCATCAACCCCGCGGTGGTCGCCGGCGAGCCGGTGGCTGCGGTCTGGATGAACAGCCCGGGCTGGCCATCGTGGCGGACGGCAATATCGGCGCTGACCTGGGCGACGCTCAGGCCGGTCCACGGGTGGGTGGCCGTGCCGTTGGCGAGCAGCTCCTGGCTGACCCGGCGCGCGATCGTGGCCGGGATGGCATAGCCGAGATCGCGACTCCAGCTGGCCGTATCCGCCTTTGGTGGGATGGGCACGGCGGTGCTCAGCCCAATCAGCTGGCCATCGCAAGAGACCAGAGCCCCGCCGGTGAGTGGATCGCTGATCGGGGTGTCGAGCTGGAGCGAGTCTTGGAGGATGGTGACTCCGCCGCCAGTTTTGGCCGCAGCCACGTTCTGGTTGACGGCACTGATGAGGCCGCTAGTGAGGGTGGAACGCTGGTTCAGTGGGGAGCCAAGGGCCACCACCGGTTGGCCCACCTTGACCACTTCGCCCCACGCCAATGGCAGAGCTGGCAGCTGCACCCGGTCGACCTTGAGCACCGCGAGGTCGCTGATCGGGTCGGTACCGACGAGTTTTGCTGTCAACTGTTCGCCGCTGGGCAGCTGAACCGAAAGCGAGCTCGGGGTGCCGGCGCCAAGTTGGTGGGCGTTGGTGAGAATGACGCCGTCGGCCTGAACAATCACGCCGTTGCCTACCGGGGACGCGTTACCGGTGGCGGTTACGGTCACCAACGAGGGCTGCACTTTGACCGCGAGTCGTTGGGGGTCACAGGAGCCGGGCTGATCTCCAAGTTCCTTGTAGGCCACGGCGCCGAGCACCCCGGACGCCAGGCCGATCACCGTCGCGCCAGCAATCAGGGGCAGCCATCCTCGGACGCTGCTGGGTGCGGTGGGCTGGCTCAACGATTTCTCCTGCTCGCTCACGTCCGGAATGCCCCGGCCTG
>Ga0180013_100020_pt1 | contig 12811 bp, 14 predicted proteins | sample KR13_J_MetaG_FD_122244 | JGI IMG/M metagenome (GOLD analysis project Ga0180013, IMG submission 122244) | Groundwater microbial communities from the Olkiluoto Island deep subsurface site, Finland - KR13_J_MetaG | ecosystem: Environmental > Aquatic > Deep subsurface > Groundwater | place: Finland...
AGACTCGTCATGATTCTCAAAGAGGTATATCGGGAGAGCGTCCAACGTCTTGTCCAGGCGTCCGTTGCCGAACCGGAAATCGAGGCAGCGCTTTTGCTTGGCCATGTTCTGGGCTTTTCCCGCAGCCAATTTTTTCTTGCCCTGGAGCAGGAAATCCCGCCGCAGCAGCTTTCCCTTTTTCATGTCCTCCTTTCCCGGCGCCTCCTTCGCGAACCATTGGCATACATCACCGGCGAGCAGGAGTTCTGGTCGCTGCCTTTCAAGGTTTCCCCCAAGGTCCTCATCCCCCGGCCCGAAACCGAGGAGCTTCTCGAAAAGATTTTTGCCGCGGTGCGACAGGACGGTCTGCCGTCTGGTCCGGTTCTGGACCTGGGCGTCGGGAGTGGAGCGATCACCGTTGTCCTGGCTCGCGAACTTGCGGATCGTCACGTGTTTGGGGTGGATCTCTCCTGGGAGGCCCTTGGGGTTGCCAGGGAAAATATCGGGTTCCATCAGGTTCAGTCGAGGGTTTTTTTACTGAATGGCAACTGGTTGACGGCCATGGGGCAGGAAAGCAGGTTTGCCCTGGTTGTCTCCAATCCGCCTTACATCGCAACCACCGCACAGGACGCCCTCCAGCCGGAGGTGCGGGATTTTGAGCCCCATGGCGCCTTATTCGGTGGGGCTGACGGTCTTGCCGATATCCGCGCTTTGGCATCTCAGGTTCACCCGGTCATGCTGCGCGGCGGCCTCTTTTTCATGGAGATCGGTGCTGATCAGCAGGAGGCGGTGTTGAAAATCTTTTCTTCCTTTCCCGAGTATGATAGGGTGCAGGTCCATTTTGATCTGGCTGGTTTGCCGCGTATTTTAGAGGCCCGTCGCCGCTGAATTGTGCCGCTGCCCCGTGTTGCTATTTCTTTATAAGTGAGAATTGTCATGGACAAGATAGTTATCGAAGGCGGGTATCCCCTGCACGGCGAAATTGCGGTGAGCGGCGCTAAAAATGCCGCCCTGCCGCTGATGGCCGCATGCCTGTTGAGTGCGGAGCCGATCATCTTGCGGAACATGCCGGATCTTCGGGATACCAGGACCTTTCTCACCCTGCTGGAATCTTTCGGGGTCCGGTGGCAGAAAGACGGCACGGTGCTGGTGCTTGACGCCTCGACGATCACCAACTGCGAGGCTTCCTACGAGATGGTGAAGACCATGCGGGCCTCGGTGCTGGTTCTGGGGCCGTTGCTGGCCCGGCACGGCATGGCCCGGGTCTCCTTGCCCGGAGGCTGCGCCATCGGCGCCCGGCCCATCAATTTCCAGCTCCAGGGGCTGGAGAAGCTCGGCTCCACATACGAGTTGACCCAGGGCTATGTCGATGCCAAGGTCGGGGGAAGGTTGCAGGGAACCACCGTCTGTTTCGATATCCCTTCCGTCACCGGCACCGAGAATATCCTCATGGCCGCGACCCTGGCCGAGGGTGTCACCGTGATCAAGAATGCGGCCCGGGAGCCGGAAATCGGCAATCTTGTCGATCTGCTCATCGGCATGGGGGCGCGGATCAAGGGCAAGGATTCGGACACCCTGGTGGTTGAGGGGGTCAGGAAGCTGCACGGGGCCGAACAGGAAGTCATCCCGGACCGGATCGAGGCGGGAACCTACCTCATTGCCGTTGGCGCGGTCGGCGGCGAGGCCACGGTGACCCAGTGCAACCCGCAGCATCTGCCCGCTCTGCTGGAAAAATTACGGGCCGCCGGGCTCTCCATCGAAGAGGGTCGCGACCGTATCCATGTTGCCCGCAAGGGACCGCTCCAGAGTGTGGACATCAAGACCATGCCCTATCCCGGATTCCCCACGGATTTGCAGGCCCAGATCATGGCCTTGATGACCTTGAGTTCCGGCCTGAGCGTGATTGCCGAGACCATCTTCGAGAACCGCTTCATGCATGTGGCCGAGCTGCACCACATGGGGGCGGACATCAAGGTGGACGGCCACAGCGCCATCGTCACCGGCACCGGCCGGTTGAGCGGCGCGCCGGTGATGGCCACGGATCTGCGGGCCAGTGCCTCCCTGGTGATAGCGGCTCTTGCCGCCGAGGGGGAAACCCATATCTCCCGCGTCTATCATCTGGACCGGGGGTATGACGACCTGGTCGGCAAACTCACCCGGGTCGGGGCGCGGATCAGGCGCGAAAAAGAGTGAGTCAGCACGGCAGGACAATGCTCACCGTGGTGCCTTGCCCTTCCTTGCTTGCGATTTTGATCGTGCCCCCGTGCTCGTCAATGATTTTATAAACCATGGCCAGTCCCAGGCCGGTGCCTTCCGGTTTGGTCGTAAAATACGGGTCCATGACCCGTTCCAGGGCATCTTCCGCGATGCCGCAGCCCGTGTCCCGCACCTGTATTGCAACGGTGCCTGGCCGGTTCCCCTCCTGCACCGACACCTGTAATTCCCCGCCGTGCTCCATGGCCTGCAAGCTGTTGAGATAGAGGTTCAGCAGAACCTGGTTGAGACGGTCCTTGTCCAGGCGCACCTGCTTTCGCGCCAGGGAGATCTCATGGCGCACGGCAACGGCCAGTTCCTTGGCGTCACTCTGGATGAGCTTGAGGGATGCCTCGATAAACGGTTCGATTTCAATCTCGGCGATGGCCAAGGGAAGTGGTCTTGCATAGGTGAGCAGTTCGGTGATGCTGCGGTTGAGCCGCTCCACCTCGTTGACCAACAGCCTGGACGCTTCCCCTTCCTCGCTTTCTTCCGGAAAACGGGAGCCGAGCAGGGTGGCGAATCCTTTGATGGAGCTCAGGGGGTTTCGTACCTCATGGGCGACGCCTGCGGCCATTTTGCCAAGGGCGACAAGGCGGTCATGCCGTCGGACCTGGGCCTCGAGCTTTTTTGTCTCTGTAAGATCGTACATGAGCACAACCCTGCCGATGGTGTTGGTGTGCTCATCGGTTATGGGCACGGAGCTGACGTGCAGGTGCCTGGGGGTTGGCGAATCCGGCGGCAGGAAGATCTCTTGCTCGATGGTTTCTCCTTCCCGGCCTGGGGGGGGGGTGAGTTGGAGGATCTGCGGGAGGACTGCGGTCTGGAGATGGCCAATGATCTGCTCCGGGGTTTTGCCGGTAAACTCCGCCGCGGTGCTGTTGAAGGTCTGGATATGTCCTTCGGCATTGGTTGCAATGATGCCCACGGGCAGACGGGAGATGAGCAGATCCGTGAAGGCCCGCATATTGATAAGGGTTTTTTGCGAGGACCGATAGCTCTGCGCGGTGAGCAAGGCAATCCAGCCGCCAATCGCCACCAGCAGCATGGCGATGGACATGTACAGCATGTGGCGCCGGTCCTGCCGGATAATCGCATCCTGTTCGGTCATGTCAAGACCGACAATAATGGAGAGATTGTTTTCCGGCTGCCAGGCAGTATCGGCGGGGAAAGGCTGGCAAGGCGCATTTTCTCCGGCGGGGTTGTCCTGTTTTTCCGGCTGCGGCATGGCCTGCCTGTGTTGCCTGAAAAAATGGCCGCGTCCGCGCATGAACGGTTTGAATGACGCCACAACCTCAAAGACCTTGTGGTTGGTTTTCGGGTCGGTGATGATCCGGTGTTTGCCAAAGGGGGAAAGATTCGGGTCGGAAAGCAGGGGGTGGTCAAGCGTGCTGCCCATCAGGCCAGGGGTGCTGTGTGCCATGATTGTCCCCTTGTTGTCGGCCACCACGATATAAAGAAGACTTGATTCACTCGCGACCTGTTCGATAAGGTGCTGGAATTGCTGGTTATTGGCGGTTCCCATCATCATTGAGGCCCTGGTCCCTGCGCCGACAAAGCGAATGATCGCCTGCCCCTTGTTGAAAAGACTATCGGTCATGATCCGTTTTTCCCGTTGCAGATTGTTGGCTGCAAAGAAAAAAACAATGGCAATGAGCATGCCTATGGCCGTGGCGAGAATCCAGGGAGAGGCATAGGCAAAGGGAGAGGTGATGATTTTTGTTTCTTTTTTCATGACGCCTTATCCTGGGGAAATCTTTTTTGCATGGTGAGTCTGCCCGTTTTCATAAAACCACGATTCCAATACACAAGCAATTGTTGTTCCTCGTTTGCTCCTGTAATGAAAATGAGGCCTCCAGGCAGCATCCGGGCGTCTTGTGGTTGCCCGGGAAATTCCCGGTTGGGTAAAAAATAGCCAGCCCGTCATCCTGGCCATGGATAAAAAATATCCAACCTGCGTCTTTTTGTTCTGATTTCCTGGGGGGCGCCATTCTCTATTTTGTTAAAAGATGTGTAATTTCAATATGTTGTGCGGTTTGTTCCGCTCCTGGCATGGTTGTTGTATTACCAGGGTGCAACGAGAAGCCATTGCAACCCATGTATTTCACAACCACATATTCAGGAGGTACACGATGAAAAAGACATTACTCGCAGTTGCCGCAATAGCTACGATTGGCCTGGCCGGTTATCAGGTTGCCGAGGCGCAACCCTGGGGGGGCGGCCCGGGCATGGGGCACGGTTGCGCCATGATGGGCATGGGGCAAGGCCAGGGGCAGGTGAGCGAAGAGACCATGAAGGCCAGGGAAAAATTCTTTAATGAGAATACCGACCTGCGCAAAAAGATGGTTTCCAAGAAAACGGAGTTGAGAGCGGTTATGAGCGGGGAAAAGCCGGATGAGAAAAAAGCGGCCAAGCTCTCCGAGGAGTTGTTCGACCTCCGTACCCTGATGCACAAGAAGGCCCAGGAGGCAGGCATTGCCCAGGCCGGGTTCGGCCCTGGTTTTTGTGACGGCCCTGGTATGGGGATGGGCTCCGGCCCGCGTCATCGCGCCAGCCGTTTGTAGCATGCGCTGAGCGGTTTTTCTGGATCCGGGCGGGCTTCACTATTGAAGCCCGCCTATTTTTTTGTCCGCCGTTCGGAGTCCTACCCCGCGACTTACCGGGGAGAGAGGTTCTGTCGTGCCCGGCCGGATGTCAGTTGACTTTTTTCCCCTGGAGGTGCAGGCTGCATTCGGTTTCCCGCGCCATGTCGTTGAGGAGGGCCTGCCTGGCTGATTGAACTTTTTCGTACGGAAGCTCAAGGAACATGGCGATGTCGGAGATGTCGATCCCCGCGCCGAAATGTTCTTCCGCAATGATGATTTTGAGAAAATCTTCCCTGACGAAAGTCCGTATCTCCGGACTGATGTCGGTGAGGGTGTCACAGGCATGGTCATATGTCCGGCCCCGTGATAATTCTTCCCGTATTTTTTTCACCGCGCGTTCGTATTCCCTGTGCATGATGGCGGTAAATTGGCCATACTGTTTTATAGTGGTGGCGGGCATGGGTGGTTCTCGTTGTTTTTTTCGATGAGGCGTGCATCTGCGGTGTTGGCTTGCCGGGGCGACGATGGTATCGTATCTATGTACCACAAAAAAGTTAGGTGAAAACAGCAAAAAAATGAAGGGGTCAATCACGCGGTACTCTTTTTCAGGCGAGGCTCTCGTGCACATAGCGACGGTGAAAAATATCTCCAGTTTCCGGGGAGCCATGCTCCTTGTTGCTCTGCTCTGTTCCCTGCTTGTGCCTCTCCTTGCCTGGGGCGAGGCATTTATCGATGCCGATGGTTTTCTTGTCGTGCGTGCTTCGTCCCCCCGTGCAGCCGGGGCACATCCCGGCACCGGCCCGGACGAGGTGTTGCTGAAAACTGCCTATGGCGGTGGGGAGACACTGCGCTATAGGGTCAGTTGGCTTGGGATAACGGCGGGAGAACTGGTCATGCAGGTCAAAAAAGTCGAGGACAGGCAGGAAACATTTTCCCTGGAAGTCACCGCCAGGAGTGCAGGGCTGCTTGAAGTATTCTACCCGGTGGAGGATACGTTCCGCACCATCGTGCAGGGGCGGATGCGGTTGCCCCGCCGTCATGAAATGCAGCAGAAGGAGGGGCGCCGGGTGAACAGCAAGCTTACCCTCTATGATCAGGAAAATTTTCGGGTGTCCTACCGCAAAAATGACGAGCCGGCTGATGTCTACCAGCTCAATGGCCCGATGCATAACGAGTTTTCCTCATTCTTTTTCATGCGGGCGCTGTCGTTTGCCGGGGAAGCCCCGATGATCGTCCCCACCTTTGCCGATAAAAAACGGCATGAGGTGGTCGGCACGGTGGAGGGAAAGGAAGAGCAGGAAAGCGTGCTGGGAAAGAAAATGACCCTCAAGGTTCAGCCGCGCCTGAAGTTCAAGGGGCTGTATGAAAAGATAGGTGACCCGTTGGTCTGGCTCACCGACGATGCCTGGCGGATCCCCACCCGAATTCAGGCGAAGATCGTCATCGGTTCCTTGACCGCGGAATTGGTCGAATACGCAGGGGCAGCCGGACATTTTATCGTCAAAGACACTCCTGCAGAATTTCCTCGACAATCTCCGGCGGATACCCGCTGAGCCGCCACAGCCGCGCCTGGGTCTTGGTGTTGGCGGCAAGGGGGGGGATATCCTTGCGCGAAAGACCCAGATCGGCCAGTGAGGTGGGAGCGGCTATTTTTTGCAGCCATTGGCGGAAAAGACGGATCCCTTCCCGGGCAAGGAAGTGCTGATCCGTGGCCTCAAGTCCAAAAACCTGGACGGCAAAAAGGGCTTGGCGGGCCGGGTTTTTCCTGGCGGCATACGCCATGGCTCCCGGCAGGATGGCCGCGAGGCCTGCGCCGTGGGGGATGTCGTGCATGGCGCTGAGGGAGTGTTCGATCAGGTGGCAGGGAAAGCCGACCCGGCCCAGACCTGCCGCGCTGATGCCGTTTAGGGCCAAGGCGCTTGCCCACAGGAGTTCGGCCCGGCTCTGGTAGTCCTGCGGTTTGGCCAAGGCTGTCTCGCAGGCTCCCATCAGGGTTTGCATGAGTCCGGCACTGTAATGATCCTGCAGGGGGGAGAAGGTCTCTTCCCGGTTCAGGTAGAACTCAAGCAGGTGGCTGAAGGCGTCCACTGCCCCGAAAGCGGTGGTGGAGGGCGGAACGCTGAAGGTGGCCACCGGGTCCAGAATGGCGATTTTCGGGAAAAGATGCCGGTTGCCGATGCCGATTTTCTGCCCGGTTGCTTCATTGGTAAGCACCATGCCGTTGTTTGTTTCAGAGCCCGAGCCGGCGACCGTGGGCACGGCGACGACCGGCAGGGCATCTTTGATGCTTTTTTTCCCTTGAAAAATCCCCAGACGTCGTGACCAGCCAGGGCGCCGGCGGCAATGGCCTTGCCGCTGTCGATGACGCTGCCGCCTCCCAGGGCGACAACAACCCCGATCCCGTTTTTTTGCGCCAGGCAAATGCCTTCCCGGACATGGCTCAAGAGGGGGTTCGGCTGCACGCCCCCATGCTCGATAACCTCGATTCCGGCCTGATGCAGGGAATGCAGAACCTTCTGGTAAATTCCCAGTCTTTTCAGGCTCTCTCTGCCGGAGACCAGCAATCCCTTGGTGCCCAAGGCCGCGGCCTGCTTGCCTGCTTGGGCAATGGCGCCCTGGCCGAAAATGATTTGGGTCGGGTTGTGGAAAACAAAGTCGCGCACGGCATCAGCCTGGGTGGTAGCCGGTCACGGCGTTGGTCAGGCGGACAAAATCCTCAATGGTGAGCCGTTCCGCCCTGGTTTCCGGATTGATGCCCGATTGACTGAGCAGGGTGGAGATCTGCTCCCGCGACAAGCCGTTGATCATGCCGGCGCTCAAGGAGTTGCGCAGGGTCTTGCGCCTTTGGCCAAAGGCGGCATTGACGATGCGCCGGAGCAGTTTCCTGTCATGGGGGGGGGAGCTCGGCCACCCGCGCCGGCACCGGACGGAAGGTGATCCGCACCACCACGGAATCGACCTTGGGCCGGGGATGAAACTGGCCGGGGCCGACCTGCATGATGGTTTTCACCGAGGCGCAGCCTGCGAGCAGCACGGAGAGCACCCCGTACTCCTTGGAGCCCACCGGGGCGGTGAGGCGCTGGCCCACTTCTTTTTGCAGCATGAGTACGGCGCGGTCCAGGGATTCGTGGTTTTCGATGAGCTTGAAAAGCAACAGGTTGGAGATGGAGTAGGGGAGGTTGGCCAGGATTTTCAACGGGCCATTGGTCTGGGCCGCCAGTGCGGCAAAGTCGGCCTTGAGGAGATCCTGGTGGATGAGGGTGACATTGGCCGGCAGATCCTGGTGCTCCTGGTGGTAGGCGATGATCCCGGCATCAAGCTCCAGGCCGATGACTTGCCTGACCCGTTCGGCCAGGGGCAGGGTAAGGGAGCCGAGGCCCACGCCAAGTTCCACAACGGAATCGTCCGGGGTAACGCCGGAGAGCTCGACAATGCGTTCCGCGGTCTGCCGGTGAACCAGGAAATTCTGCCCCAGTTTTTTGCTGGGGGCCAGTTGGTGCTCGGAGAGGATTTTTTTAATGGGAAGATCGTTGCGCATTGGGTCTCATGTAAGAATGTGTTTTTCCTGCCTCTTTTTGCGGAGAGCGCGGAAGAATTTGAAGGCAAGAATATATCCGGCACAGGTAAAAGGGATCGCCAGCAGAATTCCGCCGGCCAGCATGACCGCAACCGCTTCAAGGCCCATCTGCCCGAGACGGGCAAGGTTTTCCCGGAAGCTTGCGTCAGAGGCGAACACTCCCAGCAGATCCTGTATGCGGTCCCAGGAAAGACGCCCGGGAAGCAGCCAGTTTCCCAGCCGCCAGGAAAAATAATATTGCGGCAGCCAGGTAAGGGGATTGCTGACCGCCATGGACGCGATCAGGGCGGCAAGGATGTTTCCTCGCAGGGGCCAGGCAAGAGTGACGATGAGCGCGGTGTGCAGAGGGATGGTCGGGGTTATGCCGACAAAGAGCCCGATGGCCACCCCCAGGGCCAGGGAATGCGGGTCGCCCTGCAGGCGGAGAAATTTCAAGTAATAATATTTTGCGGCGCGGTTGGGTTTCATGGTGCGGCACGGACCGTCGGCGGAGCCGGCGGATCTCCGCCTCCGCCGGAAACCGGCCCGGGATGCAGAAACGGCGAGCGGGAATAGGCATCGGTTTCAAACGAGGTCGTGGCTCTTCCGGCAAAATGATAAAAGCCTGCCAGGGCGATCATCGCGGCATTGTCCGTGCACAGCTCCAGGGAGGGCATGAAGATTTTGATCCCCCGTTGGGCGCCGAGATCCTGGAGAGCGGCGCGCAAGCGGGCATTGGCCGCCACTCCTCCGGCCAGGGCAACGGTGGAGATCCCGTGCATCCGTGCCGCCGTGAGCACCTTTTCGCAGAGGACCTCCACCACGGCTTCCTGGAAAGAGGCGCAAACATCGGGGGTATGGAACGGTTCGTTTTTCTGCTGGTGTTGATGGACATAGTTGGCAACCGAGGTTTTAAGGCCGCTGAAGCTGAAATCGAGGCTGTCCTGCCCAAGCCAGGCGCGGGGGAAAGCGATGGCCGCGGGGTTGCCTTGCTCGGCCAAACGGCTGATCACCGGCCCGCCCGGGTATTCGAGGCCAAGAATCTTGCCCACCTTGTCAAAGGCCTCGCCTGCCGCATCATCGCGGGTTCTGCCCAGGGGGTGGATGGTGGTGTGGTCATGGACCAGAAAGATGCTGGAATGTCCTCCCGAGGCAACCAGGGCGATATAGGGGAATTCCGGCTGGTCCTGTTCCAGGAAAGGGGAGAGGAGATGCCCGACAATATGGTCGACCCCTACATAAGGGATACCCTTTACCGCCGAAATGGCCTTGGCAAAGGAAAGGCCGATGAGCAGCGAGCCGACAAGGCCCGGACCCTGGGTGACGGCCAGTCCGTCAAGATCGTCCAGTCCCACGCCTGCCTGGGCGAGGGCCGCCTCCACCACCGGATAGATGTTTTCCAGATGCTTGCGGGAGGCAAGCTCGGGAACCACCCCGCCGTAGGGGCTATGCACGGCCACCTGGGAGTTGATGACATTGCTCAGCAGGGTGCGGCCGTCGCGCAGGACCGCCGCGGCGGTTTCATCGCAGGAGCTTTCAATGCCGAGGATGAGCATGGACTGTTTTTCCCGGGGTGAATTTTACGGGGGGATGCATAAATGGCGATTGACGAATGCTTCCAGGCATCGTAGTCTTACGTCCCCATTATGTAGCAGGAAAGCCGGAAAAAATCAAAGATTGATGCAAGCGGCGCGGACGATTTCATCCGGACAGCCGGGAGCGTCGCTCCAGGAAGATCTTTTGCTGCCGGTAACTTTTAAAAATATTGCGAAAAACGAGCATGGCAACCAATCACGAACACGATGCAGCACAGCAGCCGGAAGCTCTCGCCCCCCCGCCTGAACCGGTGCTCCCCGGCCACACCCGGGGAGAGCGGTTGACGGACATGTTTGCCCGGTCCATCAGCTATCTGCGGATATCCCTTACCGATCACTGCAATCTCCGCTGCCAGTACTGCACGCCGCAGGAAGGGCAGATAAAGTTGGCAAGCGATGAGCTGTTGAGCTATGAGGAGATTCTCCGCGTAGTGCGCATTGCCGTTTCGCTCGGCATCGAAAAGGTCCGGCTGACCGGCGGCGAACCCCTGGTGCGGCGGGAGGTGCTCATCTTTATCAAGGCGCTGGCCGAAATCCCGGGCCTCACCGATATCCGTCTCACCACCAACGGCGTCTTGCTGGCCGAGTATGCCGAGGCCTTGCACAAAGCCGGGATCAGCAAGCTGAATATCAGTCTTGATACCCTGCGGCCGGAGCGCTTCCGGCAGATCACCGGGGTGGACGCCTTTGCCCGGGTCTGGGCCGGAATCAGCAAGGCCCGGGAGCTTGGCTTTTCCCCGATCAAGCTGAATGTTGTAGCGCTCAAGGGGGTAAACGACGATGAATTCATCGATTTTGCCCGGCTGACCCTTACCGAGCCCCTGCAGATTCGTTTTATCGAGTTCATGCCCATTGGCGCTTCGTCCCTCTGGGACAAGGGAAAATACATCAGCTCCCAGGAAATCATGGAGCGCCTCAAGCCCTTGGGCCCGCTTGAGCCGGTGGAGGCGAAGCGGATGGACGGTCCTGCCCGTATTTACCGATTTGCCGGGGCTGCCGGCAGTGTCGGCTTTATCAGCCCCATCAGCCACCACTTTTGCGACCGGTGCAACCGGTTGCGGCTCACCTCGGAAGGCAGGTTGCGCTCCTGTCTCTTATCCGACCAGGAGACCGATCTCAGGAAGAGCCTGCGCAGCGGGGCGACCGATGAAGAGGTCCGGGGGCTTATCGTTGCGGCCATTCTCAACAAACCGAAGGGGCATACGATTTCCTCCGAGGGCGGAGGGAGCTGCCACGGGCAGATGTCGCGGATAGGGGGGTAAAAAAAGCTGCCGGCTTTAAGCTGTCAGCTTTTTTCCACTCGAGGGTAGGAGCCCAGCCATTCGAAATACGAGCAGATTTCCTTCAGTTTTTCGCAGCCATCCCTGACAATCTCATCTTCCAGATGGCCCAGCATGTCGATGAAAAACAGGTACCGGCCCGGTTCATCCTTGACCGGGCGGGATTCGATCCGGGTCAGGTTGATGGAGCGCTCGGCCAGGATGCTCAGGGCGTCGTTTAAGGCGCCGGGCCGGTCCAGGAGACTGACCAGCAGAGAGGTTTTGTCCTTGCCGCTTCTGGAGGGCGACTCCTTGCCGATGAGCAGGAAGCGGGTGGTGTTGCCCCGGTAATCCTCGATGCCCTTGACCACGGTCTGCAACTGGTAGGTGGTGATGGCCAACGAGCTGGCAATGGCGGCCACGTCCGGATCCTCCGCGGCCATTTTCGCAGCGGCGCTGGTGCTGAAAACGTCTTGGGTCGCAACGTTGGGAAGATGTTTTTTCAGCCATTGCCGGCATTGGGCAATGGGTTGCGGATGGGAAACCACCAGCTTGATGTCATCCAGGCTGCCTGATTTGTTGACCAGGTTGTGGATGATGCCCAGATTCAATTCTCCGCAGATCTTGACATTGTATTTGATGAAGGAGTCCAGGGTCGAGGTGACCGCGCCTTCGATGGAGTTTTCCACCGGAACAATGCCGTATTGGGTTCTGCCCCGCTCAACCTCGTCGAAGATGTCTTCAATGGTTTCCAGGGGGAGATATTTGGCGGAGTGCCCGAAGTATTTCACCCCGGCCAGATGGGAAAAGGTTGCTTCCGGGCCAAGGTAGGCGACTTCCGCATTTTTTTGCGAGAGCCGGCAGGTGGTGATGATCTCGTGGAAGATGCTCAGCAGGGGCTCCTCGGGAAACGCGCCGTTGTTTTCCGCCAGCAACCGTTCGAAGATCTGCCGTTCCCGCAAGGGATCCCATTTTGCCTTGTTGTTCTGGTCCTTGAGTTCGCCGATTTTTTTGGCGCAGAGCAGACGTTTTTTGAGAAGTTCCAGAAACTGGCTGTCTATGGCGTCGATCTGTTGGCGAACGTCGGCGAGGCTGAGGTCTTTTTTGTTTTTCATCATGGGATTGCTGGGTTTTGAGGGCTCTGTATATGTCGCGGTTTTTTGGGAGGTCCTGTTTCCGGCAAGGTATTTCTGATTGCAGGCAATTTCCTTTGGGTACAGTGACTTTCTAATCGTATCCAGGGAAAAATAAAAGGGAAAAGTTCTCCGCTTTGCCGGAGGTTGTTTTCGTATTGGAAAGTCGCCGGGCAAGGGGATTAACTGCTTGCTTCTCCGGGTGGATAATGTATAAACTTGATAATGGTTTTGTCTTGTTTTTGTAGCAACCGCAACCCATATTGTCTCAGCGTGAGAGAGAAAAAAACGGACAACAGCTTCCCGGGCCGGATGGATCATGAAAGTAAAAAACTGCATGCAAAAAAATCTGATTTCCATCGGCGATGTAGCTTTGCTGCAAGAATCGGCAGAGTTGATGAAAAAACATTCCATCCGCCATCTACCGGTAGTGGAGGATGAAAGGTAATTC
>Ga0180013_100024_pt1 | contig 12534 bp, 10 predicted proteins | sample KR13_J_MetaG_FD_122244 | JGI IMG/M metagenome (GOLD analysis project Ga0180013, IMG submission 122244) | Groundwater microbial communities from the Olkiluoto Island deep subsurface site, Finland - KR13_J_MetaG | ecosystem: Environmental > Aquatic > Deep subsurface > Groundwater | place: Finland...
CCCCCCCCTTACAGCAAGAGATCCTCCTGTCATACCGGAACCGGCCCCTCTTGGGATAACAAAAAAACTATCTTTATTGGCAAGCTTTAAAACAGAAGATACTTGCATGGCATTTTGTGGAAACAGAACTGCGTCGGGCAGATAAGTCTGCGCAGTTGCATCATAAGCATAGCATACAAGATCCTCCTTAGCTCTGCTGAAATTGGCCTTGCCTGCTATATCTTTAAGCTTTTTGAAAGTTTTATCGCTAATTGCCATTAAAATTTAGTGTGATTAACCTGAAACTATGGGAAGAAACTAAGGAGTCAGAATTTTCCTGATTCAAGTTGCTTGCTAAGAATTTCCACCTGTCTATACAGAACTCCTTTTTCTTTTAGCTTTTGTTCAACGATGCCGATGGAATGAAGGGCTGTAGCATGATATCTGTTGAAACTTTTACCAATTGTCTGAAGAGGTGAATCCGTATATCTCCTCGAAAGATAAATCGCTATTTGTCTTGGACGAACAAAATTTTGTTTTCACGAACTCGAAATAATATCTTTTATGGCAATATCGAAATGCTTGCAAACAAGTTTCCTGATAACATCTATTGTAATATTTTTACGTTGCCTGATTATATTCTGGGTTACACTTTTCGCAAGATCAAGGTCGATCGGCACTCCAAGAATTGATGACTTGGCTGCAACTCCTATAAGTCCGCTCTCAAGCTGCCTGACATCCGCTGTCAGTTCACTTGCTAAATACTCGATTACTTCTCCAGGTAAATTTTACCCATTATTGTTCGATTTTTTCTGTAATATTCTGACTCTTGTCCTGAAACTAGGAGGATCAATATTTGAAATAAGACCGTATGAGAACCGCGATACCAACTTTTCATTAAGTTTAGGAATGTCAGAAGGGAGGTAACAACCTGAAAAAATTATTTTTTTATCTGCCTCAAAAAGGTAATCAAGAATTAATGCCAGCTCGATCTGCGTTCGCTCCTTCCCGGTCAAACACTGTACATCTTCAAGAAGCAATACGTCACATTCATTTCTGTATTTCTTTTTAAACTTATCAATTGAACCATTCCTAAAAGCATTAACCATTTCACTGGTAAAATCTTCAGCGGTTATATAACATACATGTTCTGTTGGATAATGAGACATTATATGGTGACCTATCGCCTGAGAAAGATGGCTTTTCCCCATTCCCATCTTTGATAATAAAAATAAGGAATTTTGCTGCGAATTCTTTTTTGAAGCAAGGTCAAGTGCCGCCAAGTAAGCAAAGTCATTATTATTACCAACAACGAACTGATCAAAAGTAAAATCCCTTCTTAATAGTCGGCCATTATACGGACTCAAATTAACCCCGGGCAGAGGGAGCTGAATACTATTATCCTTTTTAAAACCTGAGTTCTCTTTTTTACAGATTTTGCAGGAAACCTCTAAACCAAGATTGTAGTCTTTACCGGAAGTTCTTTTTATTTCTGTTTCTATAATTGAACCATAGTAATCAAGAACTCGTTTTTTTGAAAAAGTATTTGCACATGAAAGCACAATACAGTTTTCCTTGCATTCTATAAACTCCATGGGTTCAATCCACATTCTGTAGCTATGGCCTGGAATCTGTTTTTTAATTGATAATTTTACTTGTTCCCATATTTGTTTCATAGGGCATTACAATCCATATTCCAAAAAAAATAAGGTTAATTTATTAAAATAGAAGAGACGACTTTGTAAACTATAACAGATCAAACTGGTGGAAAAAATATTGTTAGTTAGAGAGTGTTTCAATTAAGAAGAATCGATTAAGAATTTAATAAGGTTCTTGTAAAACCCGAGTGAACTTTAACGGCTTAACTAAGCTATCAGAACTTTCCTGTCAAACCTGAAGGATAATGCTTTACGCCCGTTTATTAAAAAGTTATTAACAATTTATAGTTATCTGTTTTTATTGTTATATATTTTAATCATGCAGACAACTGCTTCTAAATACAAACATTTTTGCAATGAGATCTTTCTTCAACTATTTTATGCAGATCCATCATTATCAGTATAATTTTTTACACTAATGTCCTATTCAAAAATCTTGCTAATGCTTCTATTATCTTTAATTTTCAAAAAAAATCACCTTGTGTCTCTGTTAAATAGAATTTCTTGAAAATCATCATATAGTTAAATGCAATTTAATTAATTTGTTTGAAAATAATATGTGACATGTAATATATTAAAAATTTCGATTTTACCGGCAACCACTTTAATATTAAGGTCATATAAATGAATACTTATCGCCCCGTTATAGGTATTACCATGGGAGACCCTGTTGGTATCGGCCCTGAGATTATACTCAAGGCTCTCTCATCCCCTTCAATTTATAAAACCTGCAAACCTCTCATAATAGGAGACACAGGAGTGCTGAAACTTGCAAAAAAAAGTACATCAAGCGCTCTTAAAATAAAAGATGTTAAAATTCCTGTTTCAGGCATATATCAATCCGGACAAATTGATGTTTTATGCCTGTCTAAACTTAATAAAGATAAAATATCCTGGGGTAAACCCACACTTCAAACAGGAAAGGCAATGATAAAATACATAACAACCGCGATAGATATGGCAATCAAAGGAAGTATCGATGCCATTGTCACATGCCCTATAAATAAGGCAGCCATGCGGAAGGCAGGCAGCAAGTTCAGCGGTCACACAGAACTCCTTGCAGAGCATACTAAAACCGATAGTTTTGCAATGATGCTGGCCGGCAGAAAACTTCGCGTTGTTCTTGCAACCATTCACATTCCCTTAAAAAATGTTTCAGCCGAACTTTCAAAAGAACGAATTCTTAAAACCATACAAATTACTTGGGACGCCCTTCATAATAAATTTGGTTTCAAAAAGCCCCGAATTGCTGTAGCAGGCTTAAATCCTCATGCAGGAGAAGAGAGAATGTTTGGAGATGAGGAAGAAAGAATTATTTCGCCGGCAATAGATTCAGCAAGTAAGAAAGGATTAGATGTTTCAGGCCCCTTCCCTCCTGACACCGTATTTTATCACGCCGCAAACGGACGTTACGATGCTGTTGTCTGCATGTATCACGATCAAGGGCTTATCCCGTTCAAGCTGCTGCACTTTACCGATGGAGTTAATACAACTCTCGGGCTGCCGATAATCAGAACCTCTGTTGACCATGGTACTGCTTATGATATCGCAGGAACCGGAAAAGCAGATCCCGGCAGCCTTGTTGCAGCAATAAATATGGCTGCTGAACATGCTATATATAAGCATAGTTTAAAGGTAAGTTCTCAATAAGTTCGGGTAATAGCTCCTGGATTCCAGCCTTCGCTGGAATGACAATCTCGTCTAATCGTCAGTCATTCCAGCGAAGGCGGGAATCCAGAGAATAGTCGCAAAATATGATTTACCAGAGCTTGCTTATTGAGAAGTTACCTAAAATTTACTAAAGTATAAGAAATTATTCTTACTATGAAATCCGAAAAAATAATAATACATGGCGCCAGGCAGCATAACCTGAAAAACATAGATGTTGAATTGCCCAGGAATAAATTAGTTGTGATAACAGGTCTATCCGGCTCAGGCAAATCAACACTTGCTTTTGACACCCTTTATGCGGAAGGACAGCGCAGGTATGTTGAATCTCTTTCTACTTATGCACGTCAGTTCTTAGAACGCCTGGATAAACCGGACGTCGACATGATTGATGGCCTATCGCCCGCAATTGCAATTGAACAAAAAACAGCCAGCCATAATCCCAGATCAACCGTTGGCACAGTTACTGAAATTTATGACTATCTCCGTCTTCTATTTGCCAGAACAGGTACGCCTCACTGTTATAAATGCGGAAATCCCATTACTTCGCAAACGCTTGACCAGATCGTTGACAAAGTCATGTCAATGCCTGAAGGAACCAGAATCACTATTTTATCGCCTCTTGTTGCCGGCCAGAAAGGAACTCATGAAAAACTCTTAAAACATCTTAAAAGAGATGGTTTCGCTCGCATACGTATCAACGGCAAAACATTTGAAATAGAGGATATTGATAAGCTCGATAAAAACAAGAAACATACTATCGATGTTGTTGTCGATCGCCTGGTTGTTAAAGAAAATATTAAAAACAGGCTTGCGGATTCTTTAGAACTGGCCGTATCTCAGTCAGGCGGCATAGCTATGGTCGATGTTTCAGATAAAAAGCCTGTTCTCTTCAGCGAAAAAGCGGCATGTATAACTTGCGGCATAAGCTATCCTGAATTTACGCCTGCCAGTTTTTCCTTTAATTCTCCGCAAGGCGCATGCCCGAAATGTGACGGTCTTGGCTCAACAAATGTATTTGACTCTGACCAGATAATTCCGAATCCCGAATTATCTTTAAGAGAAGGCGCAGTTATCTTGTGGGCTAACAGAAATTCAGTTCATTTTTTTGAATTTTTAGACGCTCTGACCATGCATTATGGCGTTGACATCTATACCCCTTATAAAGATCTGCCGGATAATTTTAAAAATGTTCTTCTTTATGGATCAGGAGATGAACAGATATCTTTTTATATTGAACGGAACAATCGCCGTTTTAACTACAGAAAACTATTTGAAGGCATAATACCAAAATTGGAACGGCGTTACCTGGAGACGGATTCTTACCGGGCAAGAGAGGAAATTAAGTACTATATGAGTTTCCGTCCCTGCCCGGAATGCCAGGGGACAAGGCTAAATAAAGGGAGCAGGTCCGTAAAAGTCGGCGGGCTTACCATGTCTGAAATAACAGCTTTTACTGTGACAAAAGCATATGCTTTTTTAAAAAAGCTGGAACTTTCCGGCAAAAAAAAGATCATTGCCAAAAGAATTCTAAAAGAAATTATTGAAAGGCTTGGCTTTCTTGACAATGTGGGCCTGTCATATCTTACTCTTGCCAGATCAGCATGCACTCTTTCAGGCGGAGAAAGCCAAAGAATACGTCTTGCAACACAGATCGGATCAAAATTAACAGGAGTTTTGTATGTTCTGGATGAGCCCAGCATCGGCCTTCATCAAAGGGATAATCAGCGTCTTATTGGAACACTTCTGCAAATGCGCGATTATGGCAATACCATTCTGGTTGTAGAACACGATAAAGAGACAATACTGTCTTCTGATTATGTAATAGATATGGGACCAGGCGCCGGTATTAACGGCGGGCAGGTAGTATTTTCAGGCACACCCAAAGAACTTCTAAAGGATAAAGATTCATTGACTGGCCAGTATTTTTCCGGCCGTAAAAAAATTGAGGTACCGGCAAAAAGACGCAAAGTTCAGGGAAAAGAGATAGTAATCAAAGGAGCCTCTGAAAACAATCTCAAGAATATTGATGTGGGATTTCCCCTTGGCTGTTTCATCTGCATAACAGGTGTGTCCGGCTCCGGAAAATCCACGCTTGTCCTTGAGACACTTTACCGCTCCCTTGCCCAGCGGATATATCACAGCAGGATACCGTCAGGGAAGCTCAAAGATATAGTTGGACTCGAACAAATCGATAAAGTGGTTAATATTGATCAGTCTCCAATTGGGAGAACGCCCCGTTCCAATCCCGGGACTTATACAGGTGTATTTACTTTTATAAGAGAACTTTTTTCAAAAACAGTTGAAGCAAGAATGCGTGGTTACAAATTGGGCCGTTTCAGCTTCAATGTTAAGGGCGGAAGATGCGAGGCATGTAATGGCGATGGCATAATAAAGATAGAAATGCATTTTCTGCCGGACGTTTATGTCGCATGCGATGTGTGCCATGGCAAAAGATACAACCGCGAAACCCTTGAAGTCAGGTACAAGGGCAAAAATATAGCGGATGTTCTCGATATGACCATAAATCAGTCTGTTAAGTTTTTTGAGAATATGACCAATATACGCTCAAAACTGCAAACACTTGTCGAAGTTGGCATAGGTTATATCCATCTCGGCCAGCCGGCTACAACTCTATCCGGAGGAGAAGCTCAGCGTATAAAACTGTCACGCGAACTCAGCAAAAAAGGTACCGGAAAAACAATATATATACTTGACGAGCCTACAACCGGCCTTCATATAGACGATATAAAGAAACTTCTTAATGTGCTTAACAGGCTTGTGGATGCAGGCAATACAGTTATTGTAATTGAACACAACATGGATGTTATCAAGTCTGCCGACCATATAATAGATCTTGGACCTGAAGGGGGCGATGAAGGGGGAAAAGTTATTGGATGCGGGACACCGGAAGAAATAGCTGAGATTGATGGATCTTATACCGGGCAATATCTAAAGAAATTTTTACTATAGATTTCCAGATAAATAATTTCACTGCGTTATCAGTCAAAACCCTCGACGACGTACTATTCAGTACGACTTACTCGGATTTTTCCTTCTAGCCTTGTTAAATTCTCTATCTGAAAATCTATAAAAATACCGATACCTGAAAAATTGACGAACTCGTAGAAAGTTAAAATTCGATGGCAAAGTAAAAAGCTTCAGTCGTTGCATAGTTCATTGAAAAAACCGTAAACCGTGAACCGTGAACCGTTACGTACAAACTTATCCGTTCTTCTTTTCAAAAGTCCGCATAAAGTCAGTTAAAGCCTTAACTGCTTCGATAGTTGTTGCATTATATATAGATGCTCTGCAACCTCCAACTGAACGGTGCCCCTTAAGGCCATCCATGCCGTTCTTAAGTGCTTCCTGAACAAAACGTTTTTCCAGATCTTCGTTCGGAAGACGGAAAGTAACATTCATTAACGATCTGCTGTCCGGTTCTGCAGTACCTTTATAAAAGCCACTTGAATCAATAACTCTGTATAATAACTCAGCCTTTTTACGGTTTATTTTCTCCATCTTCCCCAATCCGCCGACTTCTTCTTCAAGCCATTTCATGACAAGCTGAATAGTATAAACAGCAAAACATGGAGGGGTATTATACATTGAATTCTTGGAAGAATAGGTTGTATAATCCAACATGGTGGGCAAATTATCCTGCACAAGTTCCAGCAAATCATCATGAATTATCACCATGCAAACACCTGCAGGACCGATATTTTTTTGAGCCCCCGCATATATCAAGCCGAATTTGCTCATATCCAAAGGTCTGCTCATAATATCAGAAGACATATCAGTTATTAGCGGTACACCGCCGGTATCGGGAAAAGATGCCCACTGGGTTCCCTTTATTGTGTTGTTTGATGTAATATGAACATAAACGCTGTCGCTGCTGAACTGGATATTGCGGGGTATATATGTAAAATTTTTATCTTCAGAAGATGCCACGATATTAACCTGTTTATACAGTATCACCGCTTCCTTTATTGCTTTGGTGGACCATGTGCCTGTATTAACATAATCTGCGACATCCTCTTTATTAAGAAAATTCATGGGAATCATGCAGAACTGCATACTGGCTCCTCCCTGTATGAAAAGCACGTGAAATTTTTCATCCAGTTTTAATAGCCGCTCTATTCTTTCTATTGCATCATTAATTATGTCATCAAACCACTTTGACCTGTGGCTAATCTCGGTAACAGACATTCCAGATCCGCCGTAATTTAAAAACGAATCCCTTATCTCCTCAAGAACGCTTAAAGGAAGGGCCGCCGGCCCTGCATTAAAATTATATATTCTGTTTCCCATGATGTTTTTCTCCAATCAAATATTTGTAATTATTCACCGCAAAGCCGCAAAGGACGCAGAGAGAATTTTAAGATGAAACTCTCTGCGTGCTCTGTGCCTAATGAGCAGAGCGAGTGAGCGGTAATATAATACCTTCTTAATAGATATGAATATTTTATTCTTTGTTCTAGCATTTAATGAAAAATTTATTTGTACAGATAGATATTAATATGTCAATTAGTATTTTACATTTGAAGATTCCCTGTCAAGCTACAGGGAATCTTCGACCGTAAGGAAGTTAGCCATTTTTAGATTCGCTCGCTAACCCCGCAGCAAGCTACAGGGAATGCGCTCGCTATTGCGGTTCAAGAATTGCAAAAGTAAAAGTCCCTCCTAAGTTGACAAACAGTTAGATTATATTATAAATTAAACTATTTTCAACAACGCCAAAATCAAAACAAGGTAACTTTTATGAAAATTTATACATACCCTTCTAAATCGGCTGAAAAAAGGATCGCATCTATTATAAACCGGGGACTTGGTTTTAAGAAAAAGGATTATGATCAAGTTGAGCAGATCCTTGAAGATGTCAGAAAAAATGGCGACAAAGCTCTCATTAAATACGTAAACGAATTTGACTCCCCCGGCCTTTCAATAAAATCAATCAAGGTAACGCCGGATGAAATTGAAGCTGCTGCAAAAAAAGTCGGAATAACATTTATGCGCTCTTTAAACAGAGCAATAGTTCAGATCGAATCATTCCATAAACGTCAATTACGCAATTCATGGATTAATACAGATCGCCCCGGCACATTTCTTGGACAAATAGTTAATCCTGTTGACTCTGCCGGAGTTTACGTGCCCGGTGGGAAGGAAGGGAAAACCCCCCTTGTATCTTCTGTCCTTATGGGTGCGATTCCGGCAAAAATAGCCGGTGTAAAGTCAATAGCAATGGCTACCCCTCCCACAAAAGACGGAAGTATAAATCCCCATCTTCTTATTGCTGCAAAAAAAGTAGGCATAAAAGAAATTTACAAACTTGGAAGCGCATGGGCAATTGCCGCATTAGCATACGGAACCGAAACAGTTCCAAAAACCGACGTCATAGTCGGACCCGGAAATATTTATGTTACTTTGGCTAAAAAAATTGTTTCAGGAACAGTCGGAATAGATATGATAGCTGGCCCAAGTGAAATACTGATAATCGCGGACAGCACGGCAAACCCGGAATTCACAGCGGCTGATCTGCTTTCACAGGCAGAACATGACGCTATGGCATCCGCTATACTTGTAACAAATTCCGAAGAAACAGCAAGGGCGGTTGATATAGCAGTAGAAGAGCAGCTAAAATATCTGGACAGAAAAGATATAGCCGGAAAGTCTCTTGACAGCTATGGAGCAATTATAGTTATGCTTGATCTCCAGGCCTGCTTTGAACTCGCCAACAGGATAGCTCCCGAACACCTTGAGCTTCACATAGACAACCCTTTTGAGCATATCGGAAAGATAAGGAATGCCGGTGCCATATTTGTCGGTGATTACACGCCAGAGCCTGTCGGCGATTATATGGCCGGGCCAAACCATGTACTTCCTACCGCAGGATCAGCCAGATTTGCCTCAGCCCTTTCTGTAGATAACTTTGTCAAGAAGACAAGCATAATCCATTATTCAAAAGAAGCCTTCAAAAGAGAAGCAAAAGACATAATCCGCCTGGCTGAAATCGAAGGACTTGATGCACATGCGAATTCCATAAAAATAAGGCTGAAAATATAAAAAACCGCAGCAACAGACATCGTAACTGCTCAGGCTGGTAAGGCTGAAGACTTTTAGGGAAAAGACTCCCAGAAGCCAATATTTTCTTAAAACAGCCGGAAATTTTGTCCTAAACATAAAGAATAACGCTCAGGGATCATCTGCTGCCTTCAGCCTATAGCCTTCAGTCTAAACGCCTGAGTTGTTACCAAACATCTTAATCGACAGGTGTTTTTGTGGCAAAAAAACTGGCTGAAAACTGAAAAATAAAGTCATATTAATATATGACGTAAATCAAGAAATAATATATTAATATCAAATATTGTTGATTTATTTCTTAATATTTAAATTGTTCGGCGTATAGGAAAAATATGGAAGCTTTCGCAGGTATCGATGTTGCTTTCGCTAAAAAGAAATATTTGCCAATTTCTGTCTGTGTCTGGAGAAAAGAGAAGCTTTGCCCACTCCTTCTTAAATCTAATCCAGTTATTGCCCCACCTCGCGGATTTGGGAATGCAGCAATTGTCCGCGATAATCATTTAGTAAAGACTTTCGCCCGTGACACGTTGCGCTACCTCCGAGAAGTGGAGAAAACATTTGGCGTGACAATTAAGAGAATTGCCATTGATGCACCCAGTGATCCAAAAAAGAACGGTGAAAGGCGGCGAAAGGCTGAACTTGGTCTGGACAAAAAAGGGATTAGATGTATTACCACGCCTGATTCACAACAGTTCGAGTCAATTAAAAGTAAGGCGTTGGCTCATCTTGAAAATGGTGGCGAGGAGTCAAGGATTCCTCACGCAAACCAATTATGGATGCTTGTGGGATTTGAATTATTTAAAACCTTACGCCAAAAGTGGGAATGTCTTGAAGTTTTCCCACAAGCCATCTCCAAAACACTCGGATCTGCAGCAATTCACAAAAGTAAAAAAGAAGGTCTTATTAAACAGCTTTCGGCAACTTCGATATTTACGGGTTGGCCAGAAACGGTATCCAAATCATGTCTTAAAGACATAGGGTATGGAAGCTTTCATGACAAATTGGATGCATACTTATCGGCATGGGTAGCAAGTCTTAATAGGGATCAACGAGAAGCAATTGGTTCACCTCCAAAAGATGTAATTTGGATTCCATTAATAAAATCTGCGCCGAACCTGGCGGTTCAGTGGACCAGGGCCACAACGGGCCTATTAAAATGTAGTTCAAAATAAAAAGTCAGTTGCCTTGCCACATTCTGTACAATGGCCTTGGCAACTGACATTGTCGTTCGACATTAAGAAAATGAATAGGGTGCTATAAAGTGGAATCTACTAAAAATAATTATACCTGGAAAGGAATAGTCTTTGGTTTTTTGTTGGGTATAATCGCTGGCGTTATATCACCGCTTGGAGTTGAGTTTTTCAAATTGCAGTTTTTTTCTCCAGACATCGAATTTAAATTTGAAGCCAAGTCTCCTTACGTTATATCTACGGTATTTGGTATCGATGAAATTAGAGAATATTTTTCTGTTATAGAATTTAGATTTCTTATTGAAAACACATCGAAACATCACTCTGCAGATAGTTACTCGGTTATGCTGACTGGTTTATGGCATAAGGAAGGTGAATCTTTTGTTTCGTCTAAAAATTTTGAGCCCATAAAATTAAGACAATATCCTTATATGCCTTCGAGCATTAGTCCAGGAATGAGAATTTTTGTGCCCTTTGCAAGGATCGCTCATCCGGATTATCAAAAAAAATTCGACTCAAAACTTTATTCCGGAAATCCAGAAATCCCTCAATTTCGTTTTCAAGTTCCCAACTATCCAAGATGGATGAGTTCCCATGTAGAGCCAGGGATACATCGTTTTCAAATTACCGTTTTCTTCGATAACAGACCACCAGTGAGTAAGATGTTTGAATTTCAATGGCCTGAAAAACGTGTTTTTTCGGATATATTGTCAAATATTAGAATAAATATGAAGAGTTAATCTTTGTCAAATCGGGTAAGGGGGAGTTTCTCTCTCCCTCCCCAGGCGCGGGGGAAATGGCGTCGGGAAATGGTGTCAGCTCTTGATTAGCACATTAATTTGACACCGGTATGACATAAAAATGAGTGAAAAACGTCTGGTAGAAATTGAAACTAAAATCGCATTTCAGGAAAAGACCATCAAAGGCCTGAATGATGTGCTTTGCGAACAGCACCAAGCTCATAAAAGAAACAAAGGAATTTCCAAATGACTGACGGAACAAAAAGAGCCGATATTATAGCCGGCCTGAAAGTTTCCATTGTATTAAAGCAGGACCAGAGAACCGGAAAGCTTACCAAAGGCATCGTCCGGGATATTCTGACAAAATCCACCACACATACCCACGGGATCAAGGTTCGTTTGGAAAACGGCCTGGTGGGGAGGGTCAAAATCATTCACGGTTGACCTCAGATCAATTCTCTGACAGAAAAACAAAAAGGAAGACAAGGGGGTGACACTGTTGCAGATGGACTTCACGATCAGACTTCCGCGTTGGGTAGCAGAAATGCTCGCGCACAGTCCAAAGATCTTCCGGACAAGGGAAGATCGTATGCGGTTTGTAGTTACACTGGCGCGGGAGAACGTTCAGAGACAAACCGGAGGGCCTTTTGGTGCTGGTGTGTTCGATGCGAGTGGGTGCCTTGTTGCGCCAGGAGTGAACGTCGTTGTGACAAGCAACTGCTCAATACTTCACGCGGAGATGGTCGCGATCGCGCTGGCACAGAAGAAGCTCGGCCGGTACGACATAAGTGATGAAGGGAAGAGCGACTACGAGTTGGTAACTTCTACAGAGCCCTGCGCAATGTGTTTCGGAGCCACTCCCTGGTCGGGGGTCACACGGCTGGTCTGTGGTGCTCGAGATGAAGATGCGCGTCACATTGGTTTCGACGAAGGGCCGAAGCTCCCGAACTGGCAGCAAGCCCTCGAAGAACGAGGTGTGCAGGTATCACGGGATGTCCTGCGACAGGAAGCTGTTGACGTGCTCAATCTCTACGTGAAAGTGGGTGGAGTAATTTACAATGCACGTTAAGCTGGCTGTCTATCCAGGCAATCCGTCCGATCCGGGGAATAGATGGAAAAGCATGCTATTACACTTTCTTACAGTAGATCACCTTACCCTCGCCCTGGCAGTAAAAATCCTCGAGGATGGTTTCCAGGTGGTATCCGGAGCTTTCGTAA
>Ga0180013_100035_pt1 | contig 11172 bp, 15 predicted proteins | sample KR13_J_MetaG_FD_122244 | JGI IMG/M metagenome (GOLD analysis project Ga0180013, IMG submission 122244) | Groundwater microbial communities from the Olkiluoto Island deep subsurface site, Finland - KR13_J_MetaG | ecosystem: Environmental > Aquatic > Deep subsurface > Groundwater | place: Finland...
TCAGCCGCTGTTTTTTTGCAGGCATTTCACCTGCGCCATTCTCAACCTGTCCGAAAAAGGGTCATTGTTATGAGCAGCAAACCGAAGATCAAGAAAAAGAGCACCCCGAGCCCGGAACTCAAGGCTCAAAAAAATGAAGAGGCCATGATTGCCGGCATTCTGGAAGGAAGCCCCGACGGAATCGGGGTGGCGGTTATCCGCCTGGAGTGCGGTTGCCGAAAAATGGCGGCGGTTGACGCCAAGGGAGAGCCGGCCAGCAAGGTGATCATCTACCGGGACGAGGCCGAAAGCATTTGCGATGCCTGCAAGCAGGACAACGGGCCGTTTTCCAGGGTGGTAACCCAGTTCATCCACTGGCAGGAACCCATGCCCGACGGCGCCACGCGAATGAAGATCGAAGCCAAGGTTCTCGGCACCTATACCAGCCACTGAACCGGCGGGCGGCACACGGCACAGGCTATTTGCCGCACAGCCCCAGGTATTTCCCTTTGGTTTTCACGGTCTGCCTGATGGATTGCCCCTGGCCCTCGGTTGTCATGGTCATGGTGCTGTCCATGACCGCGCCGCTGTAAGTGGCAACCCCATTTCCAGTCATCTTCATGCCTCCGTCGTTGCAAACGGTGCTCCATTTGACCGTATTGCCCCTGCGTTCCATCTTGGTGGTCTTGCACTTGGCGTCGTTTTTCTGCTCGGAGGAAGCAGGCACCAGATCTTCCTTGGTGATACACTTCACCACCGTCGAATGCATGGTATTTCCCCGGGTGGAAACAGAAATCCCCGGAGGAAGCGCCACGCCGGGGGGCAGCGCGGGCATCTGCGGCATGCCTTCCATCTGCATCTCCGAAGTGAACTCCCACTTTCCTTCGCGAATATCATCCGCTGCCTCTGCCGTCCCCGCCAAAACCAATGTTGCCGACACCACCATAAGAACCATCCGTACGCCCTGATTCATCCGTACTCCTCCTGTTTTTTTTCACAAAAAAACCACCGGTTTCACGATACTGTGCAAGCATGGCTGGGATCACACCGCTTGTCAACGCAGGAGACACCTGTCTCAAGCCATGGCCGCATGATACTCCCGCGCCCTGGCCACCAGGGACGGAGCCCAGGACGGAGTACCCAGGGCGTGAATGTGGGTATACAAGGCCAACACATTCTTGAACACCAAGCCATCCCGGCCACCGGCAAACCCCACCCCCCGCTCCATCCGCAGGGCAAGCTGAGCGACCTCCCCGTTCCACTCCTCCACCCGGCTATACCGGAATTCATGCCCTTTGATCTCGGTCCCCTGCGGATAATAAGGGTTTTCCCCCTCCGCCTTCAGCACGGTATAGCCATGGGCCTGGGGTTTTTTCCTCAGACCGAATCGCACCGGAAAAACTCCCACCAGGGGAAAAAGCTCGTCACCAAGCACCATGCTTTCGCCGAGATAGATCAAGCCGCCACACTCGGCATAAATGGGCAGGCCGTCCTCGGCAGCTCTTTTCAGTGAATTCCGGAAGGAGAGATTGGCGGAAAGCGCACCGGCGCTGGTTTCCGGAAAGCCCCCCCCGATGTAAAGAGCATCAAGATCGGGCAGTTCCGGCGCGGTCAGGGCGTTGATCTCCACCAGCTCGGCGCCGCAACGGACCAGCGCCTCCAGGTTTTCCGCATAGTAGAACTGAAACGCCGCATCCTTGAGGATGCCGATCCGCACCGGCTCCTCCGCCCCCCGCAACTCCGGGCGCCCCGCGTCCGGCTCGCCGGCGCAGGGCGCCATCATCTTTTCTATCCCGGCAAGATCCAGATGCCGGGCAGCCTTTTCGGCCAGAGCCTGCACCGCCGCCTCGGCGCCCGCATGCTCCGGACAGGGGGTAATCCCCAGATGTCGCTGCGGAAAGGCATCCTCCTTGGACCGGGGCATGGCGCCCAAAACCGGGATACCGGTATAGTGCTCCACCGCCTGCCGGACAATGGCCTCATGCCGGGACGTGCCCACCCGGTTTAAAATCACCCCGCCGATCCGCACCTCCGGATCAAAGCGCTGGCAGCCCAGAATCATGGCCGCCATGGTGCGGGTGGTCTTGGTGCAGTCAACCACCAGCAGCACCGGCAACCCCAGAGTCTTGGCGAGCTCCGCCGTGCTGAAGGTTCCTGCACCATCGACCCCGTCATAGAGGCCCCGGTTGCCCTCGATGATGACCAGTTCCCGCCCGTGGACGTGACGACGGAACGATCGGTCGAGCGCTTCCGGACTCATGAGGTAGGGGTCCAGATTGTAGCAGGGATATCCTCCAGCCAGGGCCAGCCAGCCGGCATCAATATAGTCCGGCCCTTTCTTGAAAGGCGCGACCTGTCGCCCCTGCCCGGAAAAGGCCGCGGCCAGACCCACCGCGATCACGCTTTTTCCCGAACCTCCGCCCAGACCGGCCACCACCAACCCTTGTGCTGAACATCCTTTCTCCGCGGACAAGCCCATCCCTCCCGTAATCGTCATCTTCCGGCACTTCGCACCCTGCCCATCCAGCGCACAGAAAACCATCTGGGGCCGCGGCTGTCAAGCGGTTGCGCCGGCCGGGCCGGGCAACACCCGAAACCGGCAAAGATTTTGACGAAGTTTTCAGCATATGGTAACTTGGCCCACTTGCACACCGGCTCCGCCATGCTTATATATATCGCACTTCGGCTGTTTGCCGGTGCTTTCCGGAACAAGCCTTTTTCCTGCAACACCATCTGCTTTCCCTCGAAGGTTACAAAGCGGATTCAGGAGCCGTTACGGAATACACATTGCCGTTAGCACTGCTGTTTTTTTGAATATTGCCATGCTGCTGTTCCACCATTAAACGACATGGCTATTGTGTGCTAACTGCTTACGATTTTCAACCATTTTGAAGGATGAGGATACCCCATGTCTGCCCAACAGGAAGATCTGACCAAGATAATTGAAGAACTCGAACAGAAATGCGTTGAACTCCCGGACAATATCGTGGCCCACCACCATCTGGCCCTGGTGTATCGCAAGGCAGGAAGAACCGCCGAGGCCATGCGGTCGCTGGAAAGATGCCTGGAGATCGACCCCCACGCCGTAGAGGCCCTCATCAACATCGGGGCCATGCATTTTGAACAGGGCGAACTGGACAAGGCGCTGGCTGCAAACCAGGCGGCGGTGCAGGTCAATCCGTCCCTGGCCCAGCCCCACAACAACATCGGCCTTATCTTGCAGCAAAAAGGCGAAAGCGGCAAGGCCATCGAGGCCTATACCTTGGCCACGATGAACGATCCCAAAATGCACATGGCCTGGATCAACCTGGCCTCGGCCCAGGTCATGGCCGGCAATTTCGCGCTGGCGGTCAAGGCCGCCAAGGAAGCGGTCAAGCTGGAACCGGACTTCCCCATGGCCCACAACAATCTCGCCGTGGCCCTCTATTACAATAAGGATTTCCAGGCTGCCAAAAAATCGCTCGCCAAGGCAAAGGATCTTGGCTATGCAGTTGACCCGCGCCTGGTCGAGGCCATCGAGAACGAGCTGTAATCATGGCAAAAGAGGCACAGATAAAACTCAGGCCCTGGTGCCCGTTCTGCGGCCAGGATGTGGGCCGCCCCAAGGAACCGGCGCAGCGGAAAATGGATGAATTCACCGTGGGCGAATGCCAGTGCGGCGCAACATACACCTGCGACCCCACCGGTTTCAATGTGGGAGCGGCCATGGTCGAGGCCATAGTTCATGCCTGCGATGACAACTGGGATCTCGCGTGGGAACTGCTCCCCGACGAGGACTACCTCACGGGACGGATCGACAATTACGACGAGCAGAACCATCAGGTCTACGAAACCAAGAATGTCGACGGTCGCAAGGTGGCGGGGGTCCTCTATTTTGTCCGCCTCAACCGGGAGCTGGCCGCACTTGCCAACCGGCTTCACACCGACAAGAATGCCAAGGACAGCGCCCTGCTCAAGGAAGATCCTGCAAGCGATCTCCCGGCCATGGAGCCGGCCCGTGATCCCAAGCGCAAGAAGAAGCGGGCCGACAAGGGGGCAGTCACCCGAATGATGGCGGAACAGGATATCGACGGCTTGGTTGACATGGCCTTCGACGATCTCAAAACCCTGCGTTTCATCCAGCGATTGCTCTATGACCCGGACGAGGGAACACGCTGGCAATGCGCCCATATTCTGGGCCAGGTCTGCCGGCGGCTCTCCACCCGGAAACCAGGGGCGGTGAGCGACCTGCTGCACCGGCTCTACGAGGCCTGTTCCGATTCCGCTGCCACCCACTGGGGGCTGCTGGAATCCATCGGCTCAATTATTGCGGCGCGGGCCGACATCTACGGCGGCTTTACCAGGCATTTGCTCATGCATCGCGGCGCTCCCTCCAGCAGGGTTCAGGTGCTGTGGGCCTTTGGGACCATCGCGGAAAAACGGCCGGACATTGTCCGCGCCACTCCCTTTTACAGCCTTTTCCCCTTTGTCAGCCCCCCGGAAGCAATCACCCGGGGCCATGCCGTCCGGCTCTTCGGCCGGATCGCCGCCACCGAAGTGGAAAGCGAAATTGAAAAACTCACCGGCGACCATGCCGGACTAACCATTTACGAGCAGGGGCAACCCGTGCATACCACCGTGGCGGAACTTGCCAGGGAAGCACTCGCCCGGCTGCACACAGCAAAAGAGCCCAAAAATGACTGAACAGCAAAAACAGGAAGAGAAAGAAAAAAGTCAAGCCCAGCACGATTACGAGGCTGGCCAGGAATTCCTCAAGAATCTTGAGCCTGCCCAGGCGGCCAACGCCTTTCACAATGCGCTCATCGCCTTTGAACTCGAAGGCAATGAGATCGGCGTTGCCAATGCGGCCGACAAACTGGGAGACATCTGCGCCGCCCGCGGCGATGTGGCAATGGCCATGACCCATTATGACCGGACCTACGCCATCTGCCAGAAGCACTCGGACCGCTTCAGCCTTTTTTCCATCGAAAAGAAAAAGGCCAAGCTCATGTACGACGCCAAGGACTACGAGCAAGCGATCCGCTTGTATTCAGAGGTCCTTGATGAATACGGCGCCCTGCGAAACCCCCAGGGTTCGGTGGATACCCTGGAGATTCTGGCGGAGATCTATCTGGCCAAGGGGAATACAGAGAGGGCTGCGGACGCATACCGGACCGTGGCGGCAATCCACAAGAGCTTCAAGCACAGCCGACATGCGGAAAAATTCCTGGAAAAAGCGGCTCAGATAGAAAAGGGATAACATAAGACAAAAGGGGCAAGGATATTCTTTTTCTTTGCCAGTAGCTGTTAGCCTGCAAGATCGAGAATCACCGCGGCAATGGGCCAGCGTCTTGCACCCTTGTCTTCGCCTGCCAACTGGACGGAAAGCTCGTAGAGCACCTGTTGCAGAGAGGCGAGATTGACCGTGGGGTAGGACGTCCCCGGCTCGAAGCCGGAAAGACCGCAGACATGTCCCTTGCCGTCAATCACGGTTGGGATGCCATACGTCCGGCAGTTCACCGGACGTGCTTCATAGCAGCGACAGAGGCCGTGCTCATCCAGAAGGGGACACCTGATCCGGGCCACGGCCGGATCGAGGCGGGAAGCCATGGCGTGTTCCCAGGCCTGCAGGGATTCTTGCGCCGCCCCCCGTATCTGTTCCCGCACCGGTGGGGTCAGCCGCTGGAAATGCTCCAGAAGATTGACCGCCTCAACACAGGAGACATCAAAAACAGCGTGGCAGCAATCCGAGCACCCCTTGCCGCAGGCAACCGCTTCGGGGTGAGTCTGCTGCACGGTTGTAAACGCTTGGTCAATGGCGGCAAAAAGAGTATTCAAATCGTTACGCATGGCCGGACTCACTCTCCAGAAAGCTCCCCCAAACACCTTCCCTGTTCAGGGGATCCCGCAAAAGATCAAAAAAAAATGCAGAGGAAATCCTCTGCATTTTTCATAACAACGCCTGAAAAACTTAAAACTAGCGATGCTCTTCGTCCTTGGCCCGGCCCTTTGCAGCGTACATGGTGGTGCTGCCGCTGGACCAGAAGTCCATCTTGCCTTCCTTAACCAGATCGTTGGCCGCGTTCTTCACATCACGGGGACCGGCTTCTGGGTCACAGGCATAAAAATCCTTAACATAGAGCTGGGCCTTGGGACCATTCAGCGCTTTTTCAAGGATAGCTGCTTTCAACTCGTCTTTGCTTAATGCCATGGTACTTACTCCTTTCAATAAGGTTTACGCAAGCACATCATCAATCAACAGAACAAGGCCAGTAGTTCAAGGAACCCGAGAACTACTGACCCTGATTCTAGTAAAGACCGTTCACGTTACTTGATATGGCTGGTGAACTTGAACTGGGTAGTGGTTCTCCAGGTATCGTACGCCAAGCGGTAATCGTCAACAGACTTGATGGTGAACGGGATACCGGTCTTTTCGAAGAATTTCTCCCAACCGATCCGGGCAGCCCACTCGCCAACGCGCTCGTACTTGCGGGCGTCCTTGGCGTAGGTCTCAAGAATGTTCTTCACTGCGGCAACGGTTTCCGGCCAGCGAGGCGGGGTGTTGGGCAGGAAGGGAATAACCAGCTTGGAGAACATCGGCATGGACCGGGAATTGGAAACCTTGCCACCAACCAGAATAGCGATGCCGTCACCATCCGGATCAGCCAAAGGCATTGCCGGACACATGGTGTAGCAGTTACCGCAGAACATGCAGCGATCGGCGTTTACCTTAACGGACTTGATGTCCTCGCCGGCGCTGTTCTTGACGGTGGCGGGCTTTACCGCGCCCAGAGGACAGGCGGAGATGGCCAGGGGCAGCTCGCACAGACCGGTGATCGCATCGTGGTCGATCATCGGCGGTTTCCGATGCACGCCGAGGATGGCGATGTCGGAAGCATGTACAGCGCCGCACATGTTCAGGCAGCAAGCCAGAGCAACACGAACCTGTGCCGGCAGCTTGTGGCTGACGAAGTAGTCGAACAACTCGTCCATAACCGCCTTCACAACGCCGGAAGCGTCGGTAGCCGGGGTATGGCAGTGTATCCAGCCCTGGGTGTGTACGCAGTTGCTGACGGAAGCACCGGTACCGCCAACAGGGAACTTGTTGCCACGCCCCTTCAGTTCGTCCAGCAAAGGCTGAACCTTGGCTTTGGCGTCTACCATGAACTCAACATTGTTCCGGGTGGTCCAACGGACGAAACCATCACAATGGGCATCGGCAATGTCGCAGATCTCGCGGATAAGCTCGATACTGATAAGACGAGCGCAACCAACGCGGACGGTGTAGCACTCATCGCCGCTCTCGCCCTTGTGCATCAAAACGCCGGGCTGCAGGATCTCATGGTACAGCCATTTACCGTAGTTCTTTTTGACTACCGGCGGGAAAAACTGCTCATAATGTGGGGGACCGATGTCTGTGATTCTGTCAACCATCGGATTAGCTGGATCGTAACCCATGATAACTCCTCCTTCTTATATCGTAAGATCAAATAAGTTCAATGTAATATCAGCAACAGCCACGCACCTTACTGGGCGTTACGCTTGCGGAATTCCTTAACATCACGCTCAAAGCCGCCCTCGACCTCGTCTTCCTGCCAGAAGACATAGGGGTTGGAGCGGGGCTCTTTCACGTGCTGCGGAGTAGGCGTAACTTCCATAACCTTCAGGAAGGTGGGCAGACCGACACGCATGATGGTCTCACCAACGCGCTCACGGTTTTTACCGACTTCCATCCACCAATCCCAGATCTTCTCGATAACCTCAACGACTTCAGCAAACTCGCCGTCTTCGTTCTTTTTAACTTCGATAAAGGGAATGGTCATGGTGGCGAACTGGGCGCCGTCAAGAATCGGGGCCTTGGCGCCGACACAGATGGTCGCGCCCTGCTTCAAACCGGGACGCAGTGCGCGGGGCATTACGTTGATGCAATGCATGCAGCGGGTGCATTCGGAGTTGTCGATCTTGAGGGTATCGCCTTCCATCCACATACATTCGGTGGGGCACAGGTCAAGAACCTCTTTTTTGATGTCGAATTTGCCCCAATCCTTGCCGGAGTGCGCGCCGGCGTTGGGAATGAACTCGCCCTTGATGTAACCCTGAACCGCGGCCTGATCGATGCGGATATCGTCACGCCAGGTGCCGATAACAGCAAAATCGGAACGGGCGATGGCGGCAACGCAGTCGTTGGGGCAACCGGAGAATTTAAATTTGAACTTGTAGGGGAATGCGGGACGATGGATTTCGTCCTGGTAGTGCATGGTCAGGGTATGGCAGAGATCCTGGGTGTCGTAGCAACCCCACTCGCAACGGGCGCGGCCAAGGCAGCATTCCGGAGTACGCAGGTTGGAGCCGGAACCGCCGAGATCCTGATTCAGATTGTGGGTCAGTTCGTAGAACAGGGGCTCCAGGTTCGGGGTGGTGGTGCCGAGCAGAACCAGGTCGCCGGTGGAGCCGTGCATGTTGGTCATACCGGAACCGTATTTCTCCCAGAGGTTGCAGATGTCGCGAAGTTTCGCGCTGCTGTAGAACTTACTGGAAGGCTGGTTCAAACGGACGGTGTGAAAGTGGGCCACGCCGGGGAACCTCTCCGGCACGTCGGAATAACGGCCGACAATACCGCCGCCGTAACCGAAAACACCAACGATGCCGCCGTGTTTCCAATGGGTAATCTTGTCCCTGAAAGACAGCTCAAGCTGACCCAGAATATCAAAACATTCGGGCTTTTTCTCTGCCTGACGCTTCAGGTCAGTGACGAAACTCGGCCACGGGCCTTTTTCGAGCTCGTCCAACAAAGGCGTATCATGCTTCGGCATTGTCGATTCCTCCCTTACTAAGGTAATTTAAATAGGTTTCCAATAAATAAACAGTTCGCCCCGCACCATATTTCCCACTCGCAGCACTGGAGGGGCTTTCGAGGCAGGGCGATTGTGACTCCATGTAAAATCTGAACAGTGATTCAGTCAGAGGACCATAGCCAGTGCCGCACTCTTTGTCAATAAAAAATGACAGGCTCCCGCCCCTGTTTTCATCTCCGCGTTTCCCTGCCGATTATCCTCAGCCCAGAGGGGTTGCCGGCCCGGTTTCCCCAAAAAATAGAGCATCACCATCCTCCTCTTTTGTCCGGTTTTTTTCTTCTGCCAGGACAGTCGCAGGAAGGTGTTTATCTCCTCTTTTTTTTCCTGTACAGTACAGGCACTCTTTAGGGACCATTGGTCATCCTGACGAAACCAAGGCTATTGTGTTACAAAAGCTACCCCACGAGGAAGCTCCTGTGCCGAGACCAAAGAAAATACGCCATTGCGAAGGAAGGAAATGCGGCAAAGCGTTCAAACCCGCCCGGACACCCTTGACGGAATTGACCCACATCCCCCTGCTCCAGGATGAGCTGGAAACCTTGCGGCTCTGCGACTTGCAGGGGTTGACCCAGGAGCAGGCCGGAGCCAGCATGGGAATTTCACGGGGAACGGTGCAAAGAATCCTGACCTCGGCCCGGAGCAAGGTAGCCCAAGCGCTGGTCGAAGGCGCCGCCCTCATCATCGAAGACAGCCCCCTCCTCGAGGAAGAACTACCGGGATGAAATCAGTGCCCCTCGCCATGACAGTTGCCCTGTCCCTGGCAGGCTTGGGTGGGCTCCATCAGGATCAGCTTGTTTTCGAGCATGCCGGAAACAACCTCGGCCACCGTTTCAAAGGCATGACGGGCGGCGAAGTAAACGTCAATACCAACCTGGGCAAACCCCTGTAGCGGCCTTGCCCCCATGCCCGCCACGAGAATGGCCTGCACGCCATGCCCCTTGAGCATGGCCACCGGTTCCATGCAGCCACCGGCGCCATGCGCGACGCTGGCAACCGTTTCCACCCCGACGATGTTGCCGTTTTCCAGATCGACCAGGGTGAACAGGTCACAATGCCCGAAGTGCTCGGAACGTCCGCCCTCAAGTCCGCCAGGGTTGTTTGACGGCACTGCTATCCTTTTCTTGTCCATGGTATTTCTCCTCTCGTTTAGACAACGTGTTTGATTGTTAATTCGCACTGGGCGCGGGCCCGAAAATCCTGTCACTGAATTTCACATACCAGGCCGCGGACTGCACCTGGATAATATAGGATACCGCGATAATCAGCGCGGCATCCGCGCCCTTCTCTCCGAAAGCATTGATGGCGATGGCCAGGGCGATGGAAAGATTGCGCATCACTGTGCCGTAGACCAGGGCGATGGCGTCGCCGCGGGTAAAAAACAGCTTGCCGATCACGGTGCTCAAGCCGAAATTCAACCCATACATGATGAGCAGCGGCGCCAGAATACCGCCGAGGATGGCCGGGTTCTCGGAGATTCCCCTGGCCTTCAGGGCAATGGCCACAAAGACGATGCCCAGCACCCCCACCGTGGACAGGGAGGGAAAACGGGGCGCCCAGGTGTTTTTAAACTCCTGAGGCCCATATTTTTTTAAAAACACCTGCCTGGTCAGGTATCCGAGCAGCATGGGCAGAAAAACAATAATGAGGATCTGCTTGGCCACCAGCAGCAGATCGACATCCACCCTGGCGCCCATGAGCGCCTGCACATAAAAAGGGGTAGCCAGCGACCCCAGGGTAAGGCCGATGACGGTCATATTGACGGCGGCGGCCAGATTGCCCTTGGCAAAGCCGGTCCAGGAAATGGTCATGCCGCTGGTGGGCAGCAGGGAGGCAAGCAAAAGCCCCAGGGCCATGTACGGCTGGTCCTTAAAGAAGACAAGCCCCAGGCCGTAGGCAATAAAAGGAACCACAAGAAAGTTGATGGACTGGGCGGAAAGCTGCAGCCCGACATTCTTGATCCCGTCCTGCAAGGCCTTGATGTTCAGGGTCACCATCATGGGATAGACCATGAGAAAGGTAAAGGGCAGGATCAATCCCTTGAGGGCGCCCAGGGATGCCGGATCAGCGCTGATTCCGAACAGGTAGCCCGCCGCCATCATGGCCGGAATGACCACAACCAGCCGCTTGTTGATCTTGATCAAAAAATTCCACATGCCACACCTCCCTCAGTATTGTGCCCGAACACTCCTTGCGCCGGTCGAGACTATTTCGCCTCTTCAATCATCTCGATTATTTTTTTGTACGTCTCCGCCAGGGATGCCGGGAACTGCTCATCGTCGATCACGGCCCTGATATTGTCGGCGCTGAAGCTCAAAAAACGGATTTGGGTTTTGCCGTTCCGGGTGAAGGTCATGATAAA
>Ga0180013_100038_pt1 | contig 11021 bp, 20 predicted proteins | sample KR13_J_MetaG_FD_122244 | JGI IMG/M metagenome (GOLD analysis project Ga0180013, IMG submission 122244) | Groundwater microbial communities from the Olkiluoto Island deep subsurface site, Finland - KR13_J_MetaG | ecosystem: Environmental > Aquatic > Deep subsurface > Groundwater | place: Finland...
AGCGAGTAGCGAAAAAGCTGCGAGATTACCGGAGGCAGGGCCTCGCTGGGTGGAGCATGAACGGCTACACCTTCTTGTTGATACCCGGTGGGTTGGTTCCGCTACTTGTCCTGGCTTGGGAGTCGCGCGCGACCGGTTCGGTTTGGGTGAGCGGGGTTGTTGCCGCCTGTTGGTTGGCGGGGCTGATCGCGAGCTATGTGGTTGCGACCAAGGATGATGCTCGCGAGGGCACCGGCAGGTGGTACGGCAAGAACGGTTGGCTCTCCAATCGGCGAGACCAGCCCGAGGACTGAGTCTCGGGCGCGCCCGTAGGCACTGCGAGCTTCGAATGCCGGGGCCAGCCTGCGACTACCAGGATCCACGCTTCGGGCAGGCGACCTAAGTGGGTACGATCGGCACTTATGGGCGCGGCCGAGCTGGCGGAATTGTTGGTGGCTTGGTTGGTGCTGACGTGGTCAGCCAGAAAAGCATGCTGCTAAGGCGGTGATTTGATGAGAGCCTGGTCCCGTAGGTTAATTCGCTTCGTGGCGCGCCTTCATGAGGGCCGGATTGCATGGATTCTTGACATCACCGGCCTGTCTGCAATTCTGTGGATCGGGGGATTCCTGCTTGTGATGGTCGCGTTGTCTATGCCGCGGGGCAGCGGGGCGATGACGTTCCTACTTTGGGCAGGAGCTGTTCTGTTTGCGGCCGCCTTCGTTGAGAGCGTGGTTGCCACTTTCCAGTCTCGGTTCTTGCCGCTGCCCCGGCGTGGGCGGGTGCGCGATGGCGATGAAGAAGTTCAGCGACAGGACTGACCCAGTCACACGTGCCGCGGTGTCGTCAGTCGATGCCATCATCGTTACTGGGACAGCTACCATCGGCGTTATCGCGGGCACCCGGGTTTGCTGGCTGGGCCGCGTGGAGGACCGCGTACGCGGGCCTGTTCGGAGGCTTGGTTGGTGAGTCTCCGGAGGGATCGCTGGAGGCGTGGTTGGATGCAAGACGGCAGGTCAGATCGACGACTTGGTTCTGGGGCGGTGATGATGCGTGAGGCAACGATTTAGTGGCCTGCGTGAATTCGTTGCCCATATGCATGAGGCGCGTATCAGTTGGGCCCTGGACATTACCGGTTTGACTGCGCTCTTCGGGGGCTCTGGCTTGGTCATGCTGTTCATATCGGTCGTCTTCCCCCGAGGCACGGCCCCTTCGTTTTGGCTGCTGATGGCAGCAGGGGTGCTGTGTGCGGCCGCGCTGGTTGAGAGCGTGGTTGCCACTTTCCAGTCTCGGTTCTTGCCGCTGCCCCCGCGCAAACCCTCCCGCGGTGACGATGACTCAGCGAGTTGATCGGAGTTACTCGGGCATGAGAACAAACCTCCCGCAGCGCTTGCGTTCTGCCCACGCATGGATGCTGGGGCGGTTGACGGGGCATCCAATCGGGGTCTGGTTCGATGGGTATACGCCCGTTGTCTTCCTCCTGGTGTTCGCCGCCATCGCCCTAGCTATGAGAGATGTTTCGGCAACGGGATCATTCGGCTTGGCGAGTATTGCCCTTCCGGCGACCTTCGCGCTTCTCGTGTGGGACTTGGTATTTGCGACTCGCCGCGGTTCGTCCCTCCGCAGGAACACTAGGCGCTAGGCGCCCAACCCAAAGGCTGGCACCGGTTTGCCGTCTTGAGCGGAGGTTCCAATCGGTAACGGTGGGGCGGCCACGTTTTCGTCGGGGCCGAAGTGGCTTCAGCGCCCGTGTTCGGGCCAGGTGTGAGGTCCAAGTTGTGCGCTGCACGCACTGATAGCCGTCGGGCTAGGTCGCGGTCCCGGTCGGTTGAGCCGTGTTTGTCTAGCTTGTAGAGGCTGCCGTGGTCGCCATCGGCGTTTGGGAATACCAGGCCATCGCGGCCGGGTTGGGCGTACCTCTCCAGATGGTGGCGCAGCTTCACCAGGAGGGTGTTGACGCGGGTTTCGGCGTTTCCTGAATGACACCAGTCTGAACTGGCTTTCGTGACTAGCTACGTCCGGCGGCGCTTGGCCGTAAAGTGCGTCCATGGCGGGCTTCGGCAAACGTACGGGGATTAGCGCGACGGAGTTGATGGTTCAGCTCCAGAACGATCCGGTGTACCAACAGACGATTGAGGTGGCCGAGGCCGAACGGGAGATCAGGGTTCAGGCGCTGCGCCGTGCGGAGCAGCCGATTGTTGCCGACCTGCGCGCGGTCGGCGCCGAGGTTGACTCGGTTTGGGATCTGGTAAATACATCGGAGCCGTATCCGGCGGCCTTACCGGTGCTTCTAAATCATCTCGAGCGAGGTGGCTACCCGGAGCGGGTGATGGAGAGCCTTGGCCGCGCACTGGCTGTGAGGCCGTCCGTGGCGTTTTGGGGACGGCTCAAGGCTCGGTGGCTGCAGGCCAGGGGCCCGGGTGAAGAGGATGGTGCGGCTGTTGCGCTGGCAGCGTGTGCTACGAAGGCGCAGCTGGACGACCTAGTCGACTTCCTCTCGGTTGAGGATCGTGGCCAATCGCGGATCTACTTCATACGCCCGATCCTCAAGGTCGGCGGCAACCGCGGCCGTAATGTTGTTGGCGCGTTGCGTGCAGATCCGGTGTTCGGACACGAGGCGACGGCGTTGCTGCGGAGGCGCCGGAAGTAGGCAGTCGCTTGGCCGGTGAGGTGGGGACTCCACCCCACGACGGATGGTCATTGGAGTTATGGGACTCGCCACGGAGGGCATTGCGCCTGCGGTGCCCCGGACGGCTCGCGTCGCTGGCATCAGCGAAGCCTTCGCTGAGCTGGGGAGTTGTCATCGGATGGGCCCCAGTCGGCTGAGCTCGTCGAAGCCACCGTCAACTGCCAGTCGCAACTCGGGCGGGGGCTAACTGCCGCTTAGCGGTGGCCTTTGACTCATTGCTGCTGCGATCGCTGCGGTGAAGATCGCGAGCATTGCGAGCGCTCCCGAAAAGACTGAGGCGAAGATCATTTGAACTGTCAGCTGCGCTTGGAGGAAATCGCTCGGTGAGGCGCACACGTATTCGCCGAGGGCTCCGTCCAAAATCCGCGTCGCGCACTCTGGTGTTGCCGGAGCCGGGGTGCGCTCAGGGCCACTCATCCCGATCCCGGCGAGCACGGCCGCGACGGCCACCAGGGTTCCCGGCAGCGCAATGCGCCACGATTTCAAGCCATGGCCTAGCAGCCTCTTGCGCCCGGCGGCGACCACGACAACGTAGAAGAAGATCGTCCACAGGGTCGCCAGCGCAGTCACCGTGAATGCCACGAGCAGGGTGACGACCGACACGCCGAGGCTGACACCCGCAAGCCCCAACCCCGCAGCGGTGATCGACACGGCGGACCCACCAAGACACACCAAGCTCAACCGCTCTGCCCACGGCGCGATTTCCACTTCAGGCTCCGACATTCTGGCCTCCCCGCGGCAACGATAGCGAGGCTGACTTTGCCGGGCCGGTAGCGGCGGATACGGAGGCGGCGGAGGCCGCGGGGGTTGGGGTGGCGTTGGCAGGGGGTCCGGAGCCTTCAGACGGCCTAGTGGCGTCGGATATCGCTCCAACGGCGCGGCGTCCAAATATGATCTGGACGCCGCTCGCCCAGCTCGCGAGTCAACACCATGCCTACAGCAGTGCGTTGAATCGCGCAGGAGTCGAAGGCCGCAGAGGGCGTTTCTGCGGACGCCCTGACAATCGTGCGCAAGACGCGCTGCGGTTCCTGCTCAGCCGAACTTCGATGAACCTAAGGGTGCTGGCTTCAGGGTCACAGCCCCGTGACCGTGCCGTCGATCGACAAAGGGTCGAGGTCCGGCTCATTCGTGTAGAGCTGGGGTGGCGTCCAGGTGGCTCGGAGCCGCCGCATCCCTTGGTGCGAGGGGCCGAGATTGAAAGAATCAATCCGTGAGGCTATCTGTTCGAAGACAAGCCGCTCACCGAATAGCAGGCGTGCTGCCGGGCGCAGAATGCTGTCGTCGAGGGCGAGCCCTCGAAGGGCCGCCAGAGGATCGATTGGGCGAGCGAGCCACGCCATCTGCTGACCAAGCATCGAGGTGCCGAAGAGTCCATCGGAGAGCGCACGGCGGGTAACCTCGTCGGCCGCGACGCCGTTGATCGCCGCACGCATGTTCGATCCCCGCTGGCCCTGCACGACCAAGGTCAAGTGCTCCTCGTGGCCGACCGTCGACACGATCCGAGTCGACAGTGCAGCGATCTGCACAGCTTGCGCATCGCTGGGGGATGCGAAAGCGACCCCGCTAGAGCGTTGGTCACGCAGACGCACCAACTCGGAGTGAACCGCGTCGCTGCGCACGACCGCATCGATCGTGATCGTCCTTCCATCATCCGTGATCTCTCGCGCACGAAACAGGGTCCGGCCAACACGCACCCATGGCGCCAGTTCCTCGGCCGCCAGGCCCTCCAGACGCCGCCGAACCTGTTGCCCAAGATCCGTCACGTCGCGCCACGAGCCGGTCGTATACAAGCTGCGTGCACTCCGAATGAGGTCGCGCTGAGGACCGTCCATCTCGCCTGATTTATCCCCATGCACGAATAGGCACAGTCGCAAACCGTCGCGTTCTGCTTCCAAGAACTCAGCGTGGGTGGCCGAGTATCCGTCGCCCATCCGCACCCCGTACCGCGGCCCCCACATGCCCACATAGACCTCGGAACTGCGAACCCCGGACAGATAGGCCTGCTCCGCCGACACGTCTTGAGCACCTAGATCCTCAAACATCACCGGGGTGGCCCCGACCGCCTCGATAGCGGCGCGCACAGCCGAGCGTTCCCCCGGCATGTCAGTGATGAGGCTAGAAACAAACACGCGTCGGCCGGTGGCCCACATCCTGACGTCAGCCTCAGAGGCAGCCAGGGACGCCGAGCGTTGATCGACCAGCAGGCTCGCGTCATCCATGTGGGAAGTCCACCACAATTGAAGGGGGAGCGGGGCTTTCGCCAGGCGACAGGCGGACTTTCCGCATTCTGGTTCACTGGGCTTTGTTCCGTGTCAGGCTGGGGCAATGTTTGGTCTTGGAGATCGTGTAGTCGCCCGTAAAGCTGGGTTCCAAGGTCGAGTGCTCGGACGTCCCGGAAACGGCGTGTTTGAGTATCGATCGCTGCCCGAGAATCCCAACGTGGCGGTTTACGCAGTCTTGGACAGCGGCACTGGGGAGGTTCGCTTCTTCCCAGCCGACTCAATCGAACTCGAAGAAGGCTGAGTTTTGGACCAGACCGGCTCGACGGTAAACCAAGCCTGGAGCACGAGTGAGTTTGCCCGAGGTACGCGACTCCAGTGAACGCCGGGCGTGCCTCGATTGGCACCGTAGCATCGGCTCGCAAGGACGGATCAGATCTGATGAGCCGGCTCCGCCGAATACCTGTTCGATTCGATGCGGCCCTGAACCCCTCAACTGTCTGTGTTCTCCGGTAGAGTATCCAGAGGTTGTAGTTACAAGACTGGGATTCACCCAGATGTTGTGGTTGCAGCCATTGTCGAAAAACATTGCGAAGCCCCGACCTCGGGGTTAGCCGATGATCGGGGCTACGCGTTACAAGCGTCCAGACTTGCGTGGCCCACGGTAGCGCACCTCGCGAGCGCAGCCCCGCAAGAGGGTGAGTTCGTGAAACAGGGGCGGGTCGGCTATTCGCTCACCGCAAGGAAGGAACGAACATGTCCAAACCCGCAAACCACGGCAAGTCGTGGACCCCAACCGACAATCGGCAGCTGCGTCAGCTTGCCGGTCAGAACACTCCAACTCGGGTCATCGGCTTGAAGATGGATCGAACTGCGGAGGCAGTCCAATCCCACGCCTCCGAGATTGGCGTCAGCCTGAAACCGACCAACCAAGCCCCCTACGGCAAGCAGGGTAAGTGAGATGCCGCAGCCTGACTTTCGTGTCACCACCCATGTGACGTGCGACCACGGCCACGTGCATACCCTTTGCGTTGTGGTCAGCCGCCAGGTTCCGGAGTCGCTCCGGTGCGATTCGAGTGGATCACCTGTCGACCTGGGTCCGGGTACCGGCCCCAGCTGCCACTTCCCGAGCGACCTGGTGTCCCGCGTGGAGTACGAACTGCGAGAGAACTTCCAGGAATCCCGTCGACGCGGGTATGTGGAGGTCGCTGCAGCATAGGCGAGCCGCTGGGTGGCTTCCGCACCTTCGCTGGAGCCACCCAGCGGGTTCATCTCGTCCTACGCCCTGGCGTCCGAGAGCGCCCAGCGAACCCATTGGTTCGGTGTCCGGGCCGCGAGGGGCCCGTTGGCGACGCTGAGCGGTGAGCGGGATCAGCCCCACGGCAGCAGGCGAGTGGCACCATTCATTCATGACGGAATGGATAGTCGCGGTGTGTGCCGTGCTGTCGCTCGGCGGGGCCGCGTTCTCGTGGTGGAGAGCTAATGCTTCCCGCAAAGCTCGGGACGAGTCGAAGGCGGCGGCAGAACGGGCAGAGGCGACTCTTGTCGAAGTAGGTCGACAGACGCGGGCATTGGAGGAATTGGCCGCGACCGCCAGGCCTGATCCGCTGGTGTTTGAGCGCGACAGCGGAGTGCTGTGGCGCCTCCGAAACACGACAAGCATGGGGATCGCGATCGAGCGGCTCGAGAACACCGGCGACTTCGTTCAAGCGCCGTTTGGCCTTCTTCCGGTCGTGATTCAGCCAAAGGGTGCGATTGAGGTGACCTTGTTGGGAGTCTGGGGCCAGCCTGTACCGGCCACGATGGAGCTTCGGATTCGGGGTCAGGACGGCACGCTTCGGGTGCCGATCCCACCCCAGGGCCCGTGACTTCGACGGTTGTCGACTTCAGTAGCTCTCTGGGTGCGTCCGACGTCTGGGCGCACAACCTAGCCTTCGACTGCCAACTCCCAGCAATCGTCTTATCCTCGCCCTAGAGTCAGGGCATGGCGAAGGTTCGTATGAGTTGCACTCGGTTTGAGAGCCTGCTTGCGAATCGGAACATGACTGCAGATGCTGTCGCCGAGCGGACGGCGACGGCGGTGCGCCCGCACGACCTTCTCCGGGCGGATCAGGATGTTGAGTTCGACGATCTGGTGGCACTTGCCAAGGTCTTTAAACGTCCGTGGTCCTACCTCCTGATTGATACTCCCGAGGTCTATCCGAGCACGGGCAGTGACAACCGAACCCATGCGAACCGCATGGTGGCCTTATCTCCCGAGCTCATTGCCGAGCTACAGATGGTCGATCTCATGCTTGACGCAGCAGCTGACCTCTTTCCTCGCGGGGATACCGTTCGCCGCAGGTCACAGGAGATATCCTGGCCGCCGACCTGGCTTCGCGTATCCGGTCATTCCTTGGCGTTTCAGTTGATGATCAGTTGGCAGCGATAGACGATTTTGGCGCGTTGCGCTTGTGGGTCGCCGCGCTGAACAATCAGAACGTCTACGTGTCGCAGCGAAGCCTTAAGGATCCGACCGTGCGTGCCTTCAGCAAAGTGCGGGGCGAGCAAGCGGTAGTTGTGGTCAGCACCAAGGACGAACCTCATCCGCGGATCTTCTCCGTGATCCACGAGTACTGCCACGTCACGCTTCGCTCAGCCGGTATCTGCGACCTGCTCGATCACAGCGAGGTTGAACGGTTCTGCAATGAGGTGACCGCCGGGGTCCTGATGCCTCGAGACCTGCTCGATCGGCTCCTAGTGCCTGGGCAGTTCTCGGGCTCGGAGAAGGCGTCCGATGACGCGCTGCGGACGTTGAGTGGGCGAGCGCATGTCAGCCAGCAGGCATTGCTGATTGCCTTGCGCGATCGCCAGGGGATTCCCCAAGACACCTACGACGCTATGGAGTCACGGCGAGCCGCCAGGCGCAGCGGCGGCAGGACGTCGAAGGGACACCCGCCCTACTACACAGTCGCGATCAACAAAGCCGGACGGATGTTCGCGCACCGGATCGTCGACTCGCTGTCTGAAGGCACTATCGACCGGCAGGACGCAGGCGCTCTGCTCGGGATTGGTGAGCACAACGTGGGCACCTTGATCCGGGCGCTGGCGAGCGGTGACTGATGTCCGCCGGATTCCAGGAGTCGCTGTTCGCCAAGTACTCCATCGACACCAATGTCATCCTCAGTTTCCTTGGCGACGGCGAGTACGAGCGGTACCCGGCAGACGTCTTCGGGCCGCAGTGGGATTTCCTCCAGCGTGCGTTCGTGGATGGACGCGTTGTCGCAGCCCGGAGGGTTGAAACGGAACTCCGGAAGTGGACCCGCCTCGAACGGGTGGAAGCTTGGCGCATCGATCACAAGTTCGTCTTCCAGGACGTCACTATCGATGAGCAACTCGCGGCGGCCAAGGAGATCGTGAACAGGTACCCCGCCTATGGGCTTGACTGGAACTACCTGGGGGACCTTGAGGTGATGGCGTTAGCCAAAGCGAGGGGTCTGACAGTGATCTCCCTGGAGTCACCGAAACAGCACAGGGCAGATCGTCCAAAAATCCCCAATGTCTGCGACGACTTTCAGATCGGACACCTAGCCTTCGTCGACTTCCTTCGTGAGGAGGGTTTCGCTCAGGTGGGCCCACCGGTTAGTAGTGAGCCCTAGCCGTGTTGCAGGGGCAGCGGGCGGGTGCGTTGGCGGAAGTGAATGAGACTGAAGTCGCGAAGCGCCGGGCCGCCGCACTTGCACCTGGATTCGTGTTCTCTTGGAGCGCCTCGGACGACCCCGCCCTCCTCGGCCAGCTGAGAGCCGGTAGGGGCCTGTCCGGGAGTGGGGGTGGCGAGGCATATGTTCGCCACCCCCGTTAAGACCCGGGTGCCCGGCAAAGCCGGGCAGTGACAACTCGTGCCGACATGATCTGGGCCGGCCCCGGGAGTTGCGTCCTTGGTCGTAGGTTTGACCCCACGACCAGGTGGAGACTGCTCCGTTGCTTAGAATGCCACACGTCTCGACGAGGAGAACCATGACCACTGTTCAGGTTTGGGCGGGCGTGGATGCCCGCGGTGTCGCCTCGCTCAATGTAGTGAGCGACAGCCGGATTAGTTGGGACGGAGCCCAACACTGGGACTTTGGACGCAAAGTGTTCTACTGCCAACGCCATCCGCACGTTTTCGCCTACTGGGGCCACGTCCTCTTCCCGGCCCTAGCCCTAACCCAGATCACTGATCAGATCGACCAAGGAGTGACCACAGGCACGGGCCCGGAGCAGTGGCGTAATGTCATCACTGAACAGCTATCCCTGATGGTGAGGGGATTTCCGGCTACCGAGGAATTCACCATCGTCCACCTTGGGCGACATGGCGTGGGCATGACCTCGACGTTCTACGTGCAGACTTTTCAGTACAAGCCGAGGTTAGCCCGCTGGGACGTTCGCGACCTTTCGATGCCGACGCCGTCTGGGGTCGTGATTCGCGGGGGCAGCGGCGCACAACCAATCAAGGAGTTTGACAAGGAGCGGGCGGGCCGCGTGGGCGAGGGAACCAGCCGCGCCGCCTACATCACCTTCGTCGAGTGGCTGAATAGTCAGAGCGACCCCTCGACGGGGGGCGCCCCGCAACTGTGTCGCCTGATTCGAATCGGTGCCGCTGAGCCAGTTGGTGTCATCCACAACCGAGGGCGCTTCTTCATGGGGGCGCCTGTTCCACACGTGGATGCCAGTCAGAGGGCCAACTGGCACAACGATTTGTTCGAAATCGCTGATGTTCAGACCCGGAAACGTGCCGAGGGTGCTCAGCGGCACACGTGACGCTGAGCTGCTGGCGGGGCCTTATTCCCGGAGGGCGCACCCGCGCGCCGGTTGCTTGCCGTCCATAGAGTCTGCGGTCATCGCCAGGATGGACCGCGATGCACGCGATCGCCTCGTCGCCGAGGATCACCAACGCCGCATGGGCCTGTTCGGTCTCGGCCAGCTGCTTTTTGAGTGCGCGGTTGGCTTTGTAACTCTGCCCCCGCTCGGCATACTCAGGATGGAACCAGATGCACCAGCACCCACCGAATAACCCGTTGTGCCGCTCCACCAAGCCGGCGAACGCGTTCCACGTGTCAGCGGTCAACGGATGGATCGAGTAGTCGCTGGCGATCACCTTCCGGGTAGTAGTCATTTCCGGGCCAGCGGCATGGGCAGATGCCACTTGAGAGTCGGCGACGTCCCCCACCCAGTGCGCAGATATGCCCTGGAGATCCGGAGCACGAACTCGCGATACTACGAGGAGAGTCTCAATCAGAAGGAGGCCGTGATGGCCGACGCAGCGTTGACTCCTCAGCAGTTCCAGGAAGCGGACGGAACCGGCCATTGGCGGGCGCTGAATGCTGGCGCGGATGCTTGGTTCGACACGCCCTCCCATCGGGCCGGGGCGGCGCTCGTCCGGCAGATCGGTGAAGTGGCCGAAGCCATGGGCCACCACCCCGATGTCGATCTTCGGGCGTCCGGGGTCCACGTGCGCACCTACACCCATGACACCAAATCGCTGACTGCCAAAGATGTGGCCTTGGCCGGACGGATCTCGGCCGCTGCCGCCGAACTCGGTTTGGTCGCGAACCCGGCGGCAACCCAACGCCTCCAAGTGGCGATCGATGCCATCGACTCTGAGGCGGTGGTGCCGTTCTGGCAGGCCGCGCTTGGCTTCGATCGGGCCGCTGACGACCTCCTGTCCGACCCGTTGGGGCGGCTCCCGCGGGTGTGGTTCCAAGAGATGGACTCCCCGCGTCCGCTGCGCAACCGCGTCCATATCGATGCCGGCACTCCCTGGGAACGGGTCGAGGCCAAGCTGGCTGCCCTCACCGCCGCGGGCGGGCACGTCACCTACCAAAACCAGTGGTGGCAGACAGTGGCCGATTCCGAAGGCAACGAGGTGGACGTCTTCCCGCTGGCCGAGGCTAACGGCGTCCTGGAAGGCGAAGGCACCAGCGACTGGCGCGTCATGCTGACCGCGGCCACCTACTACCCGATCACGAGCTTCGGCCAGGGTGTGGAGTTTTTCGGGGCGGTGGCCGGTTTGTCTGATGCGTCTGGCTTGCCCCTGTTGATCGACCTGCGTTACCCAGGGGTGACCGTCGACCGCGGCAAAGACCAGCAGGAGGCCGACGGGTTCGCCGCGCTCGCGG
>Ga0180013_100039_pt1 | contig 10976 bp, 9 predicted proteins | sample KR13_J_MetaG_FD_122244 | JGI IMG/M metagenome (GOLD analysis project Ga0180013, IMG submission 122244) | Groundwater microbial communities from the Olkiluoto Island deep subsurface site, Finland - KR13_J_MetaG | ecosystem: Environmental > Aquatic > Deep subsurface > Groundwater | place: Finland...
CACGGCATACTCAAGATCATAGTACCGGGGAACACCGCGCCGGAACTGATCATCGGAAAGCTGCAGCCGCAAATACACGCTGAAGCGGCTCTGCCAATAATTCATCGGCGTCCAGTATGGATGGTCGGAGGCACCAAACCCATCCGCCAGCAGAACTCCGTCGCCCCTGCCCGCCACGGTGTCCTTAAAATCGTAAGTATAGCAAAATTTCAAAAATGCCGGATCAAGAAAAAGCAGGTAGGCAGCCCACACATCATACCCTTTCATGGTATTGTTGTCGGAAAAATCGGAGTAAAGATACCCGCCTCCCGCCTGGACGCTGGGAACCATATCCAAGACAAAATCCGCCCTATAGTCCTGCTGCACGACATTCCGGCTCAGGCTGGCCAGGGTATCGTGCTTGACATCCCGCCCATAGGAAAGAATGCCGGTCAACCGGTCTCCCAAACGCCCCTCCGCGGCCAGCTCAACGAGGGCGGTGTCGGGCTGGCTGTTTTCCAACACCTCCGCTCCTGCCCCGCCGCGCAGGAGAAGCTGCTCATTGATATTGGCCGCATAGGAAACAAAGGCGCGGTTTCCACGAATCTTGCCGGTGCCGTCGGGATCCTGGTAGTCGAGCCGGGCAAGATCCACCGCCACATCGTGCTGGAGATACGGCGAGTATTGCAGGCTGGCCCCTTCCCAGCTTTTCCTGATCGCCTTATACCCGGCCCTGCCCTCCTCCCGGAGATAGCCATACCCCAACGCGGCCCGGGGCTGGCGCTTCAACTCGTTTCTCTCCCTGGCCTCGGCCAAACCCGGAAATTCTCCTCCGGCGGCGCGAATCTCCTCATACAGCGCAGCTTCATGGCCCAACTGCCCGAACCGGCTATAAATCCCGGCCAGATCAAACTGCAGGGAGGCCTCCGCGGGATATTCCCGCAACAAACTCCTGAAATAATTTGCCGCAGCCAGATACTCGCGCCGAATCACGGCCTGCCTGGCGATTTTTTCCAGGGCGAGCTGCTTCTGCCAGCGATACTGGGCGTAAAACGGAACGGCCATCCGATTCAACGCCATTGCCCTTTCCCCGGATTCAAGCATGGCCGTGGGCGTCACAAGCCCATCAATCACGGTTTGCCTGGCAATTTTGGCCACGGTCAATCGCGTCCACACACCAGGCTCTTCGGGCTGCGGCAAGGCAACATCCCGCTCCCGCGCCAGAACAGCGAGACTGTCCGCCACCGCGGGCTGAAGAAAACCATCGTACATGGCCACACTCTTTTCCCACTCATGCTCGGCCCAGAGTATCCGCGCCTTGAGCAAGACAAGGTCGGGGCGCAACGTTCCCGGGGAAAACCGTTCCGCCACCGCCCTGGCCTCGGCAAAACGGCCATGGTGGAAAAGCAGATGGGCAAGACGCACGACGGCAAATTCCTGCTCCGGAAAATCCCGGACGATACCCTGCCAGAGCTCAATAGCCGCGCCGACCTCGCCGTTGGCCTCCCGGGCCGAGGCAGCCAGGGAACGGATGGCGACGGATTCGGGATATTGCCGGCCAGCCAGATCCGCCCTCTCGCATAGCTCCGCAACCAGCCCTTCTTCCGCCATGGCCTTCAGAAGATCGAGCTCAAGGCCGTGATCCTGGCCGGACTCCGTCAATATTCGCTGAAAAAGCGCCTTTTCTGCCCCGCTCTTCCCTTGGGCGCGGTAAATCCGCAACAGAAGCAGGCCAGCCTCCGGCTTGCCTCCCCGGCCAGACACGGATCCGGCCACCTCCTCGGCCTCGCCGTACTGACCATCGGCCAGCAAGAGGCGGGCGAGCAACAGCCTGTTTTCCGTTGTCTCGGGCAACTCCCTCACCACCTGCCGGGCGAGCTTGACCGCATCCGCGGTTTCGCCTTCGGCCGCCAGCAGCCGTGCCCGCAGCAGCCTCGGGTCAGAGGCTTCTTGGGCCAGGGGGCCTGTCATCCGGGCTGATCCGGCTCCCTGCCGCGCGAGGGCGCGGTCCTGTTGCGCCAACTGATCAAGCCAGACCCAGGCTTCGGAAAAACGCATTTCTTGAAGAGCCAAGGAAAACAAGCGCCCCAGAACCGCCCCATCCCGCGGATAACGGAGATAGGCCTGCCGCAAAACCTGTTCCGCCTCATAGGGCAAGCCGCTCTGCCGGTAGGTCTCGGACAGGCCGAGAAAGGCGGCCATGGCTAGTTCGCCGCCGACCTGATCCCTGGCAAGGATGCCGGTGTAAAATTCCCTGGCCGCGCCATGGGCGGCTGCCGCATGCAACGCCTTGGCAATGCGCAACTGAGTCTGCGGAGAGGCGTACAGCTCGGGAAATTTTTCCTGCAGCCGGGCCAGATGGCTCTGGGTTTTCCGCAACAGACCAAGCTCTCCTGCCAACTGGACGCAGCGCAGCCGGAACCCTCCGGTTTCGTCAGCCCCATCCAGAAGCTGTTCATACAGGGCCAGCGCCTTGGCTGAACGACCGAGCCCCTCGCACGCCAAGGCCTGACCGGCCAAAACCTCCGGCGTCCTTACCCCAAGGGCTTCCAGCCGGGAAAAGATCTCCAGGCTTTTTGCCAGTTCTCCCCGGTCAAGGTACATGCCTGCCAATTTTTTAAGAACCGTTGTGTTTCCCGGCTCCATTCGGAAAAGAATCTCAAGCACTTCGAGAAGTTTTTCCCGCCGCGCCAGATGGCCCCACATGGCGCCGGCCTCGTCTTCATTGCCGCTCGCAAGCAGGACCTTGGCCCGTTTGGCCAGGATCTCAGGATCATCGGGGGTGACCGCCAGGATTTGGTCATACAGGGCGACCGCCTCCCGCAACTCGCCGCTCGCCTCATAGAGTCCGGCTCCGCGCTCCAGGTTTTCGAGGTCGGGCCGAGGCTCAAGGCTGAGGCTGCGCCCCAGGACCATCCCCCCGGCGTGTTCCCTAAAACGGCATGGATGTCGATTACCTGCCGCAGCACCTCTTTGTCTTCGGGCTTGCGGGAGATATAGCGTTCAAAATAGGCCAGGGCCTCTGGGAGACGGGAAAGGGAGACATAGATCTGTCCAAGGCGCTTGAGGAGCCTGGGAGAGGAGGGCTCCTTCTCAACGAGAGGGAGAAGATGAACCAAGGCATCCTCCCCTTTGCCGCCCTTCAGATAGTAGGCGGTCAACCGTTCTTTTGCCTCGGCACTCTTGGAGGTGTGGGCCAAACGCTGCCAGTACTCAACCGCCTGGCTCTCAAGGCCGGATTTGTCGTACACCTGGGCTGTTTTAAGCAGGATTGCAGGGTCGGCCTGATTTTCCCGGGCCAGGACGGTGAAATGCGCCCCGGCCTTGTCATAGGCGCCCATCTCGTAATAGAGATTGCCCAGCTCTTCCCGCAAGGCGAGCCGGGCCGGCTCCCGCTGGAGCAGGGTTTCCAGCATGGCCGCGGCCTCTCCTTTTTTTTGCTGGGCAAGAAAAGCGGAAGCCGCTCCCCGCAAGGCCTGGAGATTGCCGGGCTCCCGCTGGAGAACCTTTTTGTACAGCTCGCCGGCCCGGGCGGCATTATTCCGCCCCCGGCTCACCTCGGCCAGCGCGAACAGATACTGCAGATTCCGGGGAGCAGCCTCAACCAGCAACTCAAGATGGGGAAAAGCGCTTTCCTCGCGCTTCAGTTGCAGAAGAATGGTAACCAGCTCCCACCGGGCAGCCTCGAGTCCTTCCCGCATGCCCAGCAACGCCTCATACACCGGCGCCGCCTCGACAAGCCTGCCGTTGCGGGCCAACTCCCGCCCCTGGTCCCACAAGGCCTTCCAGGCGACATCCTTGTCCTCCTTGAGCTGGATGGTTCGCGCCGGCACGACCTGTTTGTCACGGGGCGCTGCGGACTCCGCCGCCTGGCCGGCCACGGGAAGGGGGAGAAACAAAAAGATGAGAAAAGCAGTTCTCCGGGCGAGGGTTCTCGCCCGGAGAACTGCCGGGGAAAGCGGGACAGGGGAGAGAAAGAGACGCAATCCGATACGCATCAGCAGGGGTGTCCTTTTGGCAACCGTAAAAAGGACCGGCTTAAAAAGCAGACAAGAAATGGAACAGTGTTACCGTCTGTAAAATTCGGCAATCGTTTCCACGACGCAATCTTGCATCTCGCCCGTGAGCTCAGGAAAGATGGGCAAAGCCAGGGTCTCCCGCGAAGCCCGCTCCGCTTCCGGAAACGAGACATCCTCGTACCCCAGGCCGGCAACACATCCCTGCCGGTGGAGAGGAATGGGGTAATAGATCTCCGCCCCGACTTCATGGCTGTGAAGATGGCGGAGCAGCCCGTCACGGTCCCCGGCCCTGATGACAAACTGGTTATAGATATGATAATCGTTCCCTTCCCCGGCCGCCTTTCCCTCGGCCTCGTACACCGCTTCGGGCAGAGAAACCGCGCCGCTTTCCAGCAGACCGGTTTGAGCGAAGAGACGCCGATAGGTTGCGGCATTCCGGCGGCGTGCCCGGTGCCATTCGGGCAACCGGGAAAGCTTGATATCAAGCACCACGGTCTGGATGGGATCGATCCGGAAATTCCCCCCCACCACCCCGTGGTGGTACTTGGGCGCCCCGCCATGTACCCGGATGATCCTGATCCTCTCGGCAAGCTCCGGATCGCTGCAGGTAATCAGCCCGCCGTCGCCGATGCCGCCGAGATTCTTGCTGGGAAAAAAAGAAAAGCAACCGGCCTCGCCCATGGAGCCGGCCCGATGCCAGACGGTCCGGCCGCCGCTCTTCATGGGATAGACGGCGCCGATGGCCTGGGCGGCATCCTCCACCACCGGCAGATTGTACTCCTTGGCCAGAGCAAGAATCCGCCCCATGTCCGCGCACTGGCCATAAAGATGCACCGGAATGATCGCCTTGATCCGCTTCTCTCCTTTGGCATCCTGGGCCAAGGCCTCGGCCATCCGCTCCGGGTCGATATTGTAAGTGACCGGATCAATATCGGCAAAAACCGGCCGGGCGCCCAGCCTGAGGATGCAGCCCATGGTGGCGAAAAAGGAATAGGGCGTGGTCAGGACCGCGTCGCCGGGGCCGATACCCAACCCCATGAGCGCGGCAAGCAGGGCATCGGTGCCGCTGGCAACGCCGATGCCAAACCGGGAGCCGCAATAGGCGGCGATATTTTTCTCAAACTGTTCGACCTTGGGGCCGAGGATGTATTGGGTCGAATCGATGACCTCGGTCACCGCGGCAAGGATCTCGTCACGCAGGGGGGCCATCTGACCGTGCAAATCTAAAAGAGGAACTCGCATCTGTTCTTTTCCAGGTATCGCCGGAGACGGCGGGAGGAGAAATTACCCGGCGATCACCGCCAGGGGTTGAGGAATTCAGCCAGGAAATCCTTGATATCAGGGACTTCCTTTTCAAAATATTCCCGCATCTTTTTCAGAAGATTGGCCTCAATCTGCCGCACCCGTTCCCGGGAGATGTCAAACCTATCGGCAATATCCTGCAGGGTAAGGGGCTCGTCGCTGAGCAACCGGTCGGCCAGGATAGCCTTTTCCTTGTCGTTTAAGGTCTCGCGCAGCGTGTCGAGCACCGTACCCATCCACTCCTGCACTTCCTTTTCCGCCACCCGTTCTTCCACGGTGGGCCCGACCATGGGCAGAAAATTCTTCTGCTCCTCATCGGAGCCTTCCCGCACCGGACTTTCCAGGGAGACATCCCAGTTGTCCATGCGCTGGCTCATCTCAATGACTTCGCTTTCCTTGACATTGAGGCGCTGGGCCAGCAATTTGACCTCCGGCGCAAAGCCCTGCGATTCTAGCAGCTTTTTTTCTTTATTCAAGCTGAAAAACAGTTTGCGCTGGGCCTGGGTGGTGCCGATCTTGACCAGCCGCCAGTTATCCATGATGAACTTGAGGATATAGGCCCGGATCCAGTAAGCGGCATAGTAGGAAAACTTCACCTGCCGGTAAGGATCGAATTTCTTCACCGCCTGCACCAATCCGACATTGCCCTCCTGGATGAGGTCCAGAAAATTCTGCATCCAGTATTTCTGGAAATCCATGGCCACCTTGACCACCAGCCGCAGATTGGAGGTGACCAGCTTGTAGGCCGCCTCCGGATCGCCGGTTGCCTGGAAATGGCGGGCCAGCTCATCGGTTTCTTCGCGGGTCATGAGCTTGTACTGGCTGATTTCCTGCAGATACCGATGGAGCCCGGCATTGCCCAAGGCCGGGAGATTGTCATCATCCGGCAGGGCGACCAGGGGATGCAGCATTTCCTGCGCATCCTCTTCTTCATCGAGTATTTCAAGTACTTCCGGGTCTTCTTTCATGGGGGTTATTATTATTAGAACCGCGCCAAAGGTCAATCTCTTTCCACAGCGGTCCGGCTCTTCCCCGCCTTGCCTTGGGCCTGCCGGCAGGCCCAAGGGGGCGTAATTCCTTTTTAAAATTGCCAAGGCTACCTTTTTATGATAGATAGCCTCTTCTGTGGGATCAGGATATTTTTTCCGCCCATCGCCATGATTCTGATACAGTACAACCATTGCCCGACCGAAAAACAGGACTTCCCGGCTTATCCATGGAAAACATCAGAAATTTCAGCATCATCGCCCACATCGACCACGGGAAATCCACCCTGGCAGACCGCTTCATCCAGCTCTGCGGCATGGTCACCGACCGCCAGTTCCACGACCAGCTCCTGGACAGCATGGATATCGAGCGGGAGCGCGGCATCACCATCAAAAGCCAGGCGATCTGCCTCCCCTACCGGGCCAAAAACGGCAAGGACTACATCCTCAACCTCGTCGACACCCCGGGCCACGTCGATTTCAGCTACGAGGTCTCCCGGGCTCTTGCCTCCTGCGAGGGGGCGCTGCTGCTGGTTGACGCGGCCCAGGGCATTGAAGCCCAGACCCTGGCCAACCTCTACCTGGCCATGGAGAACAATCTGGAAGTGATTCCGGTGATCAACAAGATCGATCTGCCCTCCGCCGACCCGGAGGGGGTTGCCCTGCAGATCGAGGAAGACCTCGGCCTGGACGCCACCCACATTCAGTTCTGTTCGGCAAAAACCGGCAAGGGCGTCGATACGGTACTGGAGGCGGTGGTCAACCTCCTGCCCCCGCCCACGGGAGATCCGGAAAAACCGCTGGCGGCCCTGATCTTTGACGCCTTCTACGACCCCTTCCGGGGAACCATCATCTCCTGCCGCCTCTTCGAGGGCCGGATCAAGGCCGGAGACACCATCCTCTTCATGTCCAACAATGCCTCCTACCGGGTCGAGGAGGTCGGCTTTTTCCGCCTGACCCGCGAACCGCAGAAAGAATTGAGCGCAGGCCAGGTCGGCTACATCATCGCCGGAATCAAGAACATCACCGACACCAGGGCCGGCGACACCATTACCTTAAAAGACCGCCCCTGCGCCAAAGCCTTGCCCGGCTTCCAGGAGATCAAACAGGTGGTGTTTTCCTCCATCTATCCGGTTTCCACCGACGACTACGAAACCCTGGCCACGGCCGTCGAGAAGCTCACCTTGAACGACGCCTCCCTCTCCTACCAGAAGGATTCGTCCACCGCGCTGGGTTTCGGCTTCCGCTGCGGATTTCTGGGGCTGCTCCACCTGGAGGTGGTCCAGGAACGGCTGGAGCGGGAATTCGATCTTTCGCTGATCCTCACCGTGCCTTCGGTAAACTACAAAATATTTCTTAAGGACGGGAGCATGAAAGAGGTGGACAACCCGGCCTACTACCCGGACCCGACCACCATCGACCGCATTGAGGAGCCATTTATCAAGGCCACCATACTTATTCCGGAACGCTACATGGGGGTGGTGATGACCCTGTGCATGGAGCGACGGGGCGAGAATACCCATCACCACTACCCCATGCCCGGCAGGATCGAGTTCACCTGCGAGGTGCCCTTGGCGGAAATCATCTACGATTTCTACGACCGGCTCAAATCCGTCACCCAAGGGTACGGCTCCTTTGACTATGATCTTCTGGATTACCGGGAAAGCGATCTGGTCAAGCTGGACATTCTGGTGAACGGCGAACGGGTGGACGCCCTCTCGCAGTTGGTGCATCGGAACAACGCCAGGGCGCGCGGCCTCCATGCCTGCGAAAAGCTGAAAGAAGAAATCCCGCGGCAGATGTTCAAGATCGCCATCCAGGCGGCGGTGGGCGGCAACATCATCGGCAGGGAAACCATCTCCGCCCTGCGCAAGGACGTGCTGGCGAAATGCTACGGCGGCGACATCAGCCGCAAGCGGAAACTGCTGGAAAAACAGAAAGCCGGGAAAAAACGGATGAAAACCGTGGGCAACGTGGAGATCCCGCAGAGCGCCTTTCTGGCGGTGCTCAAATCGGATCAGTAAGGGGGCCGGACAAACCCGCCGGGGTCAATGCTCCCCGCATCGGCAACCCCGCCTCACTCCCTTCGTCCCGGGCATTGCGTGGCAAGCACACACTCGACCTTGCGCTCCATGATCTCCCGGACTTCCGCTTCGCTCAAGGCAGCGCTGTTCTCTTTTGAGATAAAGACGATGCAGTCTTTACAGACATTGAGCGCGCTGCGGTAATCGTCCAACTCCTGGGCAACCTCCCAGCACGGCCTGGTCTCGAGTCCCTGCTTCCAGGCCAGACATCTCTCCTCGCTTCCGCAGAGGGTAATCTGCCAGCAATGCCATTCTTCCTGTATTATCATGGTGTTCATCCTCTTTACTTCCCAACAAAAAAGGAAAGCCCCAGGCCAAAAGCCAGCGGCGTTATCATCACGATCAGAAAAAAGACTACCCCAAAAAGGTGGCGATTGCCGCCACTAAATCGTCCTTCCCCTCGCCTGTTTTCGCGGAAAACAGCACCCGCTCCTGCTTGCTCAGGCCGAGGGCGGCATCGAGGCTCGCGGCCTGCTTGGCCTGCTCGTTATTGGAAAGCTTGTCCCGCTTGGTATAGACGATGAGAAAAGGACGTCCCCTCATCCTGAGCCATTCGACCAGCTCCCGGTCCTGGCTCTTGAGAAGATGCCTCAGGTCGATCAGCACCACCACGCAGCGCAGGGTCGGGCTGGTGGACAGGTAGTCGGTCACCAGCCCCTGCCAGTCGTCCTGGAGTTTCTTGGAGACTCGGGCAAAGCCGTAGCCCGGCAGGTCGACCAGGTAGAGCTTTCCGTCAACGATAAAATAGTTGAGGCTCTGGGTCTTGCCGGGACGGGCGCTGACCTTGACCAGACCCTTGCGGTTCACCAGCCGGTTGATCAGGCTGGACTTGCCCACATTGGAACGCCCGGCAAAGGCGATTTCCGGCAGCGATTCCTCGGGCAGTTGCGCCATCTTGAAGGCGCTTTTCACAAATTCGATCTTCGCGTAATTCACGGCAGAGTCGGTCACATTTTCTCCCTGGCGACACAGTCGCCCAGTCTTTGGCTGACAGCCCTGTCCGGATGAAACTTCAGATAACCTTGTTCAAGGAATATTCGATGATGCCTTCGGCCCCATTCTTCAAAAGCCTCGGGATAAGGTCCCGCACCTCATGCTCGGAAATGACCGTTTCCACCGAAAACCATTCACTCTGATACAGAGGCGCCACCGTCGGTCCTTTCATGCTGGGCAGGATGGTAATCACCTGATCAAGGTGCGTCTTGGGCACGTTCATCTTGAGGCCGACGATCTTGTCGGCCCGCAAGGCTCCCTGCAAAAGGAGGGCGATGTTCTCGATCTTCTCGCGCTTCCAGGGATCTGCCCAGGCGGCCTTGGAGGCGATGAACTGGGTGTTGGAGGTCATCAGCTCGTGGATGATCCGCAACCCATGGGCCCGGATGGTGCTTTCCGTTTCGGTGACCTCGACGATGGCGTCGGCCAAACCCGAAACGACCTTGGCCTCGGTGGCGCCCCAGGAAAAGGAGATATCGACGTTGATTCCCTTTTGGGCAAAAAATTTCCGCGTATAGCCCACCAGCTCGGTGGCGATCTTCTTGCCTTCCAGATCCTCAAGCCGCTGGATGCTGGAATCTCCCGGCACGGCGAGAACCCAGCGGGTCGGACGCTTGCTGACCTTGGAATAGACCAGGTCGGCCACCACCACGATGTCGGACTCATTCTCCAGGGTCCAGTCCTTGCCGGTGATTCCTGCATCCAGCACCTCTTTTTCCACATAGCTGGACATTTCCTGTGGTCGGCAAATGGAGCAGGACAGTTCGGGATCATCCACCTCCGGAAAATAATTCCGGGAAGAGAGCTTGATCCGCCAGCCGGACTTTTCAAAAAGCTCGATGGTCGCCTTTTCCAGGCTGCCCTTGGGGATACCCAATTTCAAGATATTCATTTGTTATAGACCTTCCCGGGATCAAAAACCGGCGTATCATTCACTTCCAGCCCGCTGCCCTGCACCTTCCTGAAAAAACAGCTCCGGTACCCCTTGTGGCAGGCGGCGCCGCCCAATTGTTCCACCAGAAAAACCACGGTGTCGGCATCGCAGTCGACCAGGATCTCTTTTACCAGTTGCACATGCCCCGAGGATTCGCCCTTGAGCCACAGCGTGTTGCGGGAGCGGCTCCAGTAATGGACCTTGCCCGTTTCCAGGGTCTTTTGCCAGGACTCTTCATTGATATAGGCAAGCATGAGAACCTCCCTGGTCAGGTGGTCCTGGGCAATGGCGGGCAACAGGCCGCCTCCTTTGTCAAATCGCAGCACACTCATAGTTCTCCAACAACGGCAGGCATTGCCCACTTGCCCTCTCCGTCCTTATCCTCCGCCCCCTTTATTTCATCCCCGGCTTTTTCCCCGGCCAGAAAGTGAATCAGACAGGCGTTTCTGAATTTGCAATATTCCCTGGGCCTTCGGCAGACAGCCTTGCGGGAATCAACCTTTTCCTTATATTTTTCACAGAGCAGCTCCATCCCGCCACCTGAAAAAAACGCAAAATATGCCGATCTTTCTCTCTTGTCAAGTGGTTGCGGCAACGGCCGACATGGGGAAACATCCGCTCCGGCATTCAAAAAAAAATTAACGTAGCATATCCTCTGGAAAAAGACTATTTTTTTAGA
>Ga0180013_100040_pt1 | contig 10933 bp, 7 predicted proteins | sample KR13_J_MetaG_FD_122244 | JGI IMG/M metagenome (GOLD analysis project Ga0180013, IMG submission 122244) | Groundwater microbial communities from the Olkiluoto Island deep subsurface site, Finland - KR13_J_MetaG | ecosystem: Environmental > Aquatic > Deep subsurface > Groundwater | place: Finland...
GGGAGCGGATCAGGCGGTCTGGAGCGGCTGGATCTGGTCGAGGGCTGTGCCTAGGCGGTCCCTTTCAGTCTCCAGGTCGTAGCGGTTCTGAAGGTTGAGCCAGAACCGGTCGGTGGTGCCGAAGTAGCGGGCAAGCCGCAGCGCAGTGTCGGCGGTGATGCGTCGCTTGCCGTGGACGATCTCGTTGATTCGCCGTGGCGGAACGCCGATGGCGACCGCGAGCCGGTTCTGCGAGAGCTCGAGCGGCTCGAGGAACTCCTCGGCGAGGATCTCTCCTGGGTGGATTGGGGCGATGGTGGTCATGGTCACCTCCTTCAGTGGTAGTCGACGATCTCGACGCCGGTGGGTCCGGCGTCGGTCCAGGTGAAACAGATCCGCCATTGCTGGTTGATCCTGATGCTGTGTTGCCCTGCACGGTCCCCGCGAAGGGCTTCGAGCCGGTTGCCAGGCGGAATCCGCAGGTCCTCCAAGTTTTCGGCGGCGTCGAGCATCACCAACTTGCGCAGCGCAACCCGTTCGATCCGGGGATCAATGGCCTTGCTGCGTTCGCGTGACCACAGCAGCTCCGTCGCCTGGCTCCGAAACGACCTGATCGCGTCGCCACTATAACGCGGGGCGTCATACGCCGCTAGTCACGCCATTGACAGGCGCTGACCCAGGATCAACGGAGCTAGTAGCTACCGCCCATGCGTTCAGTAGGGGCGGTACACGTCGGTGCGGTGGTCGCGACATCTTTCAGGAAGTGCCAGGTAGGCCGGTTGACCTCATCACTTACGGCGGCCTCAAGGTTGGTATCGACGATGACATCCGGACCGAGGCGGTGCTGCTCTGATGGACCGGAAGGTGGCAAAGGAACTCCTCCACGTCCGCGATTGGCTAGATCGCGCCTGGGGTGTTGTCGCCCGCGGCTAAGAGGTTTGCGCAGCGGACGGATTGCTTCAGGAAGCCAGCGACTTCTTGGTGATGAAGTTGGGCGAGGCCGCGGTCGGTCGCCGGTGAGGCCAAGACCCAACCGGGAGGGTCGAGAATGGCTGCCGCGATTCATTCCGGTTTGTCGGCTGCGGCTGCTAGCGTTGGTGGTACCAGATCCCCCTCGCCTCTCCACGATGCGCACTAGGGGGATTTTCTTCGTCCGGGCCCTACGATCAGGACATGCCCGCATCACCACGCCGATCCGCGCGTCGAGCGCGCGGCAGCGACGCGTACGCGAAGCCGGCGCTCACCCATGAGCAGCTCGTCGAGCGCATGCGGTCCCGCGGCCTGGCCATACCCGACCAGGACCGGGCTTTGCGGTACCTGCGGCAGATCGGCTACTACCGGCTCTCGCCGTACATGATTCCCTTCCAGCAAGGTCGTGGGGACCACACCTTCCAGCCCGGAACCAGCTTTGACGATGTCCTTGGTCTGTATGTGTTCGACCGCCAGCTGCGGCTGCTCGTTCTCGACGGTCTGGAGCGCATCGAAGTCGCGGTCCGCGCCAACGTGACCGACACGATGTCGGCTGTGGGCGGCCCTCACTGGTACCTGGATTCGACGTGGTTCAAGTCGTTGTCCGACCACCAGCGCTTGATCGATGACGTCCGCACCGAGTGCCATGACCAGTTGAACCGACCCGCCGAGGACGCCGGAGACCAAGTGATCTTTCCCTCAGCGTTGGAGCACTACCTGACCCGGTACGGACAACCCGAACTTCCACCATCGTGGGTGATGACCGAAATGCTCACGATCGGCCAGCTCTCGCACATGGTGGGCAACATCAGCCAGCGCCGCTACCGGACCGAGATCGCCCGCGGGCTCGGCATCAACGACCCGCTGCTCGTCTCCTGGCTACGCACCTACAACCGGGTGCGCAACATCTGCGCCCACCATGGCCGGCTCTGGAACGTCGGCCTTGGTGTCTACCCAGCACTCCCCACCGCCCCGACCGTGCCGTGGCTTGCAGACCGCGACGCCATCGCCAAGTACCCCGACAGGGCCAAGCGGCTCTACCCGGTCCTGACCTCGATCCAGGCCATCCTGCTCACCGTGTCACCACACAGCAGCTGGGCGCAGCGCCTAATCGACCTGATCGAAACACACCCGGACCTGCCGCTACGCGGCATGGGCCTCTTCCCCGCATGGTCGGAGGACCCCTTCTGGATTAGGCAGCCCTCAACCCCCGAAGCCGCTGGCGCCACCACCTCGTAGGCCGGGCGGCGCGAAGACCGGGCTCTTCGTCCGGAGGAGATCCCAGGCGCATTCCAGCGCTGACCGTAGCGGGCCTAGCCTCCACGAGGTCAGAGCCACCAGCCGACTCGAGCGAACAGCTCCCTCGCAACCAACCCGCTCGACCATCCCACCACCCCTCCCAGCCGGCCTCCCTCGCCGACACCATCGCCCATCGACACCACCTACGGAACTCTCCCCACTGAAAGCTCCAACAACCCAGCCGAAGTCCGATACGCCCGGTGCAAATCGGAGCTGAGGCATACCCCGGAGCAGTCGCGCTTGCGTCTACGGATGCACCGGGGCGACAAGTCCGCCTGGTCCGCGTGGTGGAGGCGAGTGATCGCGACAGCCGCTCCAGCGGCGCGATTGACTCCCGGAGAGCAGTGCACCCGATGGTTCGCACTTCATCAGTCCTCATCAGCCGATATCGTGCGAAGTACGCCTGAAGAGAAGCCGGTAAAGCTGTGGATGTCACCGAAGCTCAAGACCCCAGAAGGGTCTGCCATGGCCGCGGGGCTTCACCCATTCACGTCAGACACGAGCGGATCTCGCCCGCGTGGAGGCGGGGCTGGACACAGGCATTCAGAGACCGTCGCCTCGGAGCGGGATTGGTCGGACGTTCGAGTTCGGCCATCGAATGGACGAAGCCGCGATGCCATCGCCGACCTGGCGACTCGCATCCAGGGAGAACACGCTGATGGTGGTCAGGAGCTCGTGGCCCCAGGCGCTGCAGGCAGCGGAGCCGCACATCAGGTTGATGGGGCTCGATTGAGATGCGGGGGGACAAACCGGGAGGCGGGTCGGCGAGGCGGTCCGGAGGTTCGCTGCAGGTTAGGGCGTCGCGCGATGGCGACCGGTTTCACTATGTCTGGGCCGCCAGCCGCCTGCTTCGCCTACTCGACCCCGCCACTCGACTTCGCCAGGTCACGGTAGAGGGGATTGGAACGGCGCCGGGTGAGCCCGAGCCAGATGGGTCGGAAGTCATCGACGTCATGGAGTACTACGGCGATCCTGACGAGCCGTTCTCCAAGGTGGTTGTGACCCAACTCAAGCACTCAACACTTCGGCGCGATTCGCGCATGGGCATCGCTGATGTTGGTGCGATCCTCGAAAAGTTCGCCGTCCTCGATAGCTCAACGGGGAGACTCCGCGGCGACCATCCGCAAGCCCAGATCCACTTCGAGATTGTGACTAATCGACCGATCCACCCAAACGTGCGCGAGGCGCTCGCTTCGATTGCATCTGGCGAGGTGCCGACGCCTGAATCTAGCGCCGACGACCTCCTTGGCCGAATCGGGGCCACATGCGACGCCGCAGCATCGCTATGCCGCAGGATCAGCGTGAGTGGGGAAGTGCCTAGCGTTGCCGCGCTAAGGCCGTCGCTGGATCAGAAGGTGGTCGGCTTCACCGCTGACCCCGATCTTCGCGTCTCGGCGCAGTTGATCGAACTCGTGGCCAAGCGGGCTGGCACGGAGGCGAGTGGCCCGATCCTCCTCGCGGATGTCGTCGCAGCCTTCGGCGCTCGCCAGGATGACCTCTTTCCTGCCCCCAATCTGCTGGAGCAGGTGCCGATCGTTTCGCGGGAGGGCTATTCGACGCTCGCGGACGAGATCATGGCAGCAAGATCACCCGTTGCTGTCGTGTCTGAGGGTGGAGTCGGCAAGAGCACCTTCGCTAGGGCGTTGCCCGACGTTCTTCAGGATCGGGCGGTGGTGGTCATCTATGACTGTTTCGGTCAGGGCTCCTATCGACGACCTGATCGGACACGCCATCGTCACCGAGACGGCTTGGTCCAGATCGCATCTGAGTTGGCAGGCCACGAGCTGAGCGTCCCTATCCTTCCAGCGGCCGGTGTCCAACCGGAAGAGTATGTGAAGCTGTTCGTGGAGCGTCTGAGAATTGCGGGCCAGCTACTGGAACAACGGAGCGGACGGCATCTAGTGGTCGTCGTCGATGCCGCTGACAATGCGGCGATTGCCGCATCGGAAAACGCGGACGGTCGATCGTTCGCTCGCGACCTCCTGAGGCTCGGAGATGGGCTTCCGGCGAATGTGCACTTGGCAGTCACATGCCGGCCTGAGAGGCTGGAATCACTGGACCCACCTACGGGGATTCAAGAACTGAGATTAGTCGCGTACTCGTGTGAAGAGACTGCGGCAGTGGTCAGGAGCGTCTTCTCTGATGCCCCGGAAGAGGACATTTCGGAGATCCACACACGGACGTCTGGCAACCCGCGGGTTGTGGCGGCCGCACTCGAGGGGACGGGCTCGATTTCGGAGTGCCTTCGCACGCTGGCCGGGCTGCCCGCTGGAGCGTCTTCGCCGATGGATTCCCTACTGCAGTTGCGCGTCAACGACGTCTTCGAACACTCGGGAGCCGGTCGACCCCAACTGGAACGCGTCGCTCAGTTGCTTACTCTTCTGCGTCCCAGCGTTCCGGTCTCCGTACTTGCAGCGTTATCTGGCTGCCCAGTCGCTGGCATTCGAAGTTTCGTGGCCGATCTGGGGCGCGGGCTCATCCTCGATGATGATGCTGTCCAGTTTCTGGACGAGCCAACTGAGACATACTTCCGTTCGAAGCACCCTGCGCCCGCCGATCTGGCCGAAGACGCAGCGAACACGCTTCGGAGGCTCGCCGCGACATCCAACTACGCGGCAGCATCGCTCCCCGGAGTGATGTGGAGTGCAGGGCTGCACGACGACTTGCTACAACTCGCAGCTGGTGACGATGCGCTGCCTGTGGACAACGAAGTTGAGCGGAGACAGGTCGAACACCTTCGGATCGATTTCGCGCTCAAAGCGGCGGTCCGCCTGGGCCGTGCAGACGCAGTGGTCGAACTTGCGCTCCGTGCAGGCGCGGCTCGGGCTGGAACAGAACGGCGGTTGAGGATTCTTCGTGATCATCCGGACTTTGCTGGCGAGAGTCTCGACGCGCGGCTACTCGACGAGTTGCTAGCGTCACGCCAGCTGCCTGCGGATTGGCCCGGCTCGACCCTCGGTGCCGAGGCAGCAATGCTTGCGGCTTCCTCAGAGCGTCTCGATTCGGCTCGGAGCCGCTCCCGGCTCGCTGTGGAGGCGCTTCGGGCGTGGGCGCATGCGCCGCACGATCCGTACGAGCGGCGCAACATTGAGCCCGCGCATCTCGCGCACATCACGATGGCCCTGCTAAGAACTCGCGGCCCGCAGGTGGCGACGGACTACATGGCGCGCTGGAGGCCAGCTCACTTCGTCCTTCAGGCCGCATCGGAGGTTGCTCACACCTTGGCATCCCGAGGCGAGGTTGAAGTCATGACCGCGATGGTCAAGGCGACTCGTCACCCAGGCGTGATCTTGGGTGTGTTCGGTGAACTCCAAAGGCTTGGGATTGCCGTTGACGCCGAGGTTGTGGGCTCCGCCTGGGGGACCCTCCGTGACATTCGGGTGCCGCTCATCAGCCAAGACTTCGATGACCGCCCGACAGAAGATATTGCCTTCCGGGGTGCATCCTGGCTTGCGGCAATGGCGTTTCGGTATGGCCTCGCTGCTGCAAGCGAGTTGTCCCTGCGATTGGAGCACACCCTCCCCGCCGGCCCACCGTTCGGGCTCGGTGACCGCTACGGCCAAGGTCGGCTCGGTCTCTTGCTAGCCATCGCGTTGCGTATGGAGTTGCAGGACGAGCCACTAACGATCAGTCATTACCGACCACCGGCTGTGCCCGTGGAGAAGGGGAAGTACGACCGATCCCGATCGAACGACGAGGACTTGCAGCGGCACCTCGAACCCACCCTCCCCTGGTTGTCGGGATGGGCGAAGTTTGCTCTGGGTCGCCTGGGCCCGGAAGACGGGGGCGCTGTGCTCCGCCGCTACTCCGCAGGGCGGTTCGGGCAGGACGGATTCACCCTGGAGCTTCGGCTGGCCCGTCAAATCGCGCCCCAGATCGCCCACGGGATCTCGGGCGCCTCCCTCACGGCTGATTTCGAGAGCCTCATGGCGGAGGCGTCGGCCGCAACGCCCGTGGTGGCTGCTCTGGACCTGATCCCACCACTACGAGGCGACGTTCGATTTGAGAGCGCAGTCCTTCGAACGGCGTCCCTCGCGCGGACCGCTATCGACACGGGAAGCGACTTGGCCGACGTTAAGGCTGACTCGTTCATAGGGATTGCCCGAGGCATGTACGCCTATAGCGCAGCTGAAGCCATGACCTACTACCAGGCGGCCGTCGAGGTCGCTTCAAGTGCGGGAGACGACACCTTCCAGCGATGGAGCGCGATCGTTGCGCTGACAAGGGCTGCGTCTGGTACTGCGCACGCGGAGGCCGTCCGGCTCGCAAGCCACGTCGTCCGAGCTGCGGAGCTGGTTCATCCCGCTCTCTACGACGGGTTCGACGAGAAGCAGTTGACTGAGGCGCTGTCACGCCTCGGAGGCAGCGAGGTGTTCAGGTACCTCTCCCAGTGGCGTGAACGCTGCTTCGGGGACCTTGCGTGGCAACTCCGAGGAGTGGCGCTCGGCGAGAGCGGCCTCTTGGCCGGCGCTCCGCTACTAGGGATAGTCCTGGCGCCGTTCTCCTCGCGTGTCCCCTTATCCGAGGCGCTGAGCCAGGTGGCGGAAGGTGGCCCGATTGACAGCGGCGTGCTGCAGACTGCGAATAGCCTCGCAAGCCGAATCGGTGAGGAACTTGACGAGCGCTTCAAAGTCGCTGACCCATGGCTGCCTCGGACTCCACCACGGCAGGCTCCTTCGGCCGGCCTGGGGCTGAGCAGCGACGACTCCGCGTCAGGCGAGGATAAAGCCGTGGCCATTGACGAATGCAGGGCGCTCATCGCCACGCTCGACCTGACCAAGCCTGAGGGCGTTGACGCCGCAATCGTAGCTATCGACGTCGCTCGCCTATTCAGCGTTGACCTCCTTCTAGAGGCGGCTGCCGCCACACCGGAGTTGGCTCGGGGTGCAGTCTTGAGTTGCATCTCGGAGTCGGGCTCGGTGCCGGAGTACCAGAAGGCGCGCATTCTGAATGCAGCCTTGACGTGGCCTAGGAGGTCGCGGGCCTTCGTGCAGGCGCTCGTCAGCGCGGTGCGACGCTACGTGGGGCACAACGGTGGCGCGATTCTCGGGGGTAACTGGTCCGGGCTCGACCTGGTGGGGGCTGCCAGTCTCTTGGGAACCACTGAGCGCGAAATCAGGTTCATGGCACTTGAGCATGTGAGCCCGGAGGAGTCGTTCCGGGATGCGGACAGCTGCTATCGGCTCGCAGGCGGAGTTGCCCAGATTCTCCAGCCAGCTCAGGCGGCCGCAGCGTTGTCGCGGGCACTCACTTCCCTTGAACGGGACCTTGGCGTGGAGCCATCGTCGCCATCGAGCAACGGAGAACCCATACCCCTTGAGGTCGCGGTTGGCGGTTTCATTTGGGCCGCCCTTGGTGACCCGCGAATAGAGACTCGGTGGCGAGCTGCGCACGCAGTAAGGACTGCTGCCGAGCTCGATTTGACCGAGGTGCTCCGCGCGCTGAGCGAGGCCGTCCGCGAACCAGCTCCCGACGGCTTCACCGATCCTCGCTTCCCCTTCTACTCTATCTACGCCGCAGAGTGGCTCCTCCTCGCAGTTGAGCGCGCCGGACGCACCGCTGCCGATCATGTGCTTCCTTTGATGAGTGCGGTGGCACACCTGAGCGAGAAGTATCCGGACCATGCAAACATCCAAGGCCTCTGCCGGCAGATTGGAGTTATCGCGGGTATCGATCCGGATGACCAGCCCGGAACGGATTGGGCGTCCATGCTGCAAGCCCCGCTCGATCTTCCGTCATGGGAGCGCCCACGCGCGCCCAAGCCCTTCACCCACGGGGCCCCCAAGTCCGAATACCGGTTTGGCTTCGACGAGGACGAAGAGTTCATCGCTCGACTGACGGAGTCGATGCAGACTGAGCACCAGGCCGTCTTGGTCGCCGCCAGTTCGTTGATCCTTGACGAATGGGGGTGGCGGGGCGCCGAGGCTCTAAACCAAGACCCACGTCGAAGCGCATCCACATACTCGGAGGGCGAGACATTCTCCTATCGCGCGGACGTCCCGAAGGCCGAAGACCTTGACTACTACCTGACGCGCAACGCAGTGCTCACCATCGCTGGAAGGCTGATGCGGACGGTCGCGCCCTACCGCGATCCCGAGACAGGAGACATCTCGGTACTGGACTGGCTCCGCCGGTTTGACCTTGCTCGGGAAGACCGCCTTTGGACATCAGACCTTCGCAGTCCTGTGCCCACTACTCTCGGGGTCTTTCTTGGGCGGCAAGCAGAGGGCGCTTCCACCGGCGCTATTCAGGAGACTGACTACGCGAACGCGCTCCATCCCTCGGCCGATTGGGTGACCGTCCAGCAATCCGCCTCGTACGCGCAGTATGAGCGTTCCGCCGAGGTCACCATCTCGAGCGCGCTGGTGGGGGACGAAGGGAAGGCCGCGCTCATTCGTTCGCTCCAGACCTCCAAGGGGTATCACGCGTACCGACTGCCCTCGGCGAACGACGAGGAGTCTGAGATCACTGACCCTCCGTTTACCCTGCTCGGCTGGATTGACGTGCCCTATGCAGAGGGCGGGATGGATCGGCATGACCCGTTCGCCGTGGACCTCCAGGCGCTGCTTCCGGAGTTCTCCGACTCGGTCATGCGCGCTCTCGACCTTGAGGTTCGAAGTGGTACGGAATGGATGCGCGAGGGTGGCCTTGAGTTGGTCTGCGTCGGCGAGACATGGGCGGACATGGTGCAGGGTCGCGAGCCAACGGGCTCACAGGGATATCGGCTTCGGATCAAAACAGATGCCCTCGACGAGGCCTTGACCTCACTCGATTGCTCCCTCGTGGTTGATGTCCGACTGCGCAGGCGAGACCGGAGTTGGAGGGACACCGAACTCGAAGAGAACGAAGGAGAGGGCCGCGATCATGACGACTTCAGGATCTTCACCTATCGACCAGGCGAGGGATGGAGCGACTTCCACGGCCGTCTTGGAACTCGGCAAGGCGATCGCTTCGGCGCTGGATGATACTGACACCCTCGGGCGCTGGATGGCCCACTACCTGGCTGAGCAACTAGATGCCCTAGATGCGCTGCAGGGAGCCGAGTTGGCTCAGGCCGAGTCAGAGGTTGCCGATCTGATCATCCGATTGTGGAGACATCGTCGAAGCTTGCCGACACGGAGCAGCGCACTTGCTGCCGTGGATAGCGTCGAACGAGCGATAGCTCGCCTCGATCCCGATCGCCCGATGTGGGGGTACTACTCACCGTTCGGTGATGAGCCGACGCCTGGCGAGCAGATTACCGAGACCGATGCGTCCCTCAGGGTGGCGCTTGCGATTGACCGGGCCGCGGGCGACGTCGTCCATGCTTTGGTTGGTTATGCCGCAGCTACAGCGGAGGTCACGGACGCTGAATGGGTGCAGCTTGGTCTGCGCGTTGGCGATGAGACCCTCCGGCGAGTTCGGAGGATCCGTTTCGAGACTGCCTCTGCCACTGTCGATGACTGGAGTGCTCTGCTAACGGAGAGAACCGCAACCGCGTTTGGCCTGTTGAAGGACCTGAGTGTGGCGCTGAACGGAGTGGATCCTGCGGAGGCGGAGGAGCTTACCTGACCTTGCACCGTGCCTAGATCCACGTCGTGACGGGGTGACAGCGTGCGCAGAACCCCGCACGTGTCTGCTGCGGTTAGGATGCAATACGCTGAAAGCCGCTCCGATTAGGAATATAATCCCTAGCCAGAGCGGCTTTCTTGCTGGTCGGGGTGACAGGATTTGAACCTGCGTCCTCGTCGTCCCGAACGACGCGCGCTACCAAGCTGCGCCACACCCCGAAGAGCCCTGAACTGGTCAGGGCCGAGTGGCAGTTTAGCCCAACTGCCCCGCCTCAGCCATTCGAGACCGGACGCAGGGTCAACAGGGTCGCCTCAGGCGGGCAGGCGAATCGGTAGGGCGCATAGGGCGAGGTGCCCAGGCCTGCCGAAACGTGCAACCAGGAGCTGCCGTTAGCCGTCCGATGGACACTGGTGCCCTTGGCCTGAGCCGGGGGCAGATCGCAGTTCGTAGTCAGCGCGCCCCATCCCGGGACGCACACCTGGCCGCCGTGGGTGTGGCCAGCGAAGATCAGCTCGACCCCGTCGTCGGTCATCGCGTCCAGCACGCGCAGATAGGGGGCATGGGTGACGCCCACCGACAGGTCGACCTCGGCCGTCGGCGGCCCGGCAACCAAGCTGTAGTCGTCCAGGCCGAGATGGGCATCGTCGGTGCCGCGGAACTCCAGCTTCAGCCCGCGCACCTCAATGGTGGCCCTCGCCGCGTTCAGGTCCTGCCAGCCGTGCGCAGCCAGGCCAGCACGCAACTCTTCGGTAGGTAACTGCGCGCGATCAGCATGGACGCCCTCGCGCCCGGTGTCCTTGACCAAGTAACCCAGCGGGTTGATCGCGTCCGGCCCGGTGTAGTCGTTGGAGCCGAAGACGAAGACGCCGGGGACGTCCAACAGCCCCCCGAGTGCGGCCAACAGCGGTTCCAGAGCCTCAGCCTCGGCGATGTTGTCACCGGTGTTGATCACCAGATCGGGCTCGAGCCCGGCCAGGGCGGCGACGAAGCGCTGCTTGCTGCCCTGTTGTTTCAGCAGGTGCAAATCAGACAGGTGCAGCACCCGCAGGCTCTTCGACCCAGGCGGCAGCACCTCCAGGCACAGCCGACGCAGCCGGAATGATCGGACTTCAACGAGCGTGCCGTAGGCGAAACA
>Ga0180013_100044_pt1 | contig 10815 bp, 12 predicted proteins | sample KR13_J_MetaG_FD_122244 | JGI IMG/M metagenome (GOLD analysis project Ga0180013, IMG submission 122244) | Groundwater microbial communities from the Olkiluoto Island deep subsurface site, Finland - KR13_J_MetaG | ecosystem: Environmental > Aquatic > Deep subsurface > Groundwater | place: Finland...
CGCCAAGTATGAATCGGTCTACGCCATGGAGGCGGAGATCAGCGGCCAGGGCAGGTTGATCCGCTGCATGCCGCTTTTTGCAGGCAACACCCAGGAGCGGCACGCCCTGGCCGCCTATATTATTGAAGGGCTGCATGGCAGAAAGGAGCAGACAACGCCTCCCCCGCAACTGTCTGCCCCCCCGCTGGCCCCGCTGCCCTTTGATCCGGAGCAGGACGGCTACGTCCTCCTTGCCTGGAACAGCCTCGGCATGCACAGCATAAGCGATGCGGACGGCACTTTCAGCCTCATGCCCCCGGCAAACGATCTTTTTGCCCAGCTTATCAAGCGCGGGCCAATCCCGGAGGTGGTCACCGAGGGAGTGGCGCTTTCCTTCCGCGTGGAGCCGGGCTTTGAAAAACCGGCCGGGCAGGTGGGGTTCTGGAAAGACCTGCCTGCCCTGTTCGGCCGCAGCCTGCCAGACAATATCGGCCTTTCCGGCCAGGGGCTTTCCGGCGTTATGCAGCTCAAGCAAGCGGGCAGATCCTTTGTCGCGGAGAAGGTTCCGGTGGTTCCCTATCCTGCCCAGGGGGGATACCAGCCCTATCCGAGCTTTACCATCGAGGCCAGGGACAAGACCACCAACACCCTGCTTGCCGCCACCCGCATGGTGGCCCCGGTTGCAACCGAGATGGGCTGCAAGACCTGCCATGGCGGAGGGTGGCGCAGGGGGAACACCGGAATCTCAACCGCCGCGGCGCAAGACATCCTGACCATGCATGACCGGTTTCACAAGACCAAACTTGCAGCCCAGGCCAAGGCAGGCAAGCCCGTCCTCTGCCAGAGCTGCCATCCGGACCCAATGCTGAACGCCCCCGGTAAAGCGGGGCTGCTCAACCTCTCCGCCTCCATCCACGGCTTCCACACCAACTTTCTCGGCGGCCGGGGCGCCGAAGCCTGCGCTCTCTGCCACCCGAGCAGCCCGCAGGGCGCCACCCGTTTTCTCCGCGGCATCCACCACGAGGCCGGGCTCGACTGCACCACCTGCCACGGCGCCCTGGAAGACCACGCCCTGGCCCTGCTTTTGGCGGAAAAACAGGCGGGAAAACCCGGAGCCCAGCGGCTCATGCAGCACCTCACCCCACAGGGAGCAACACCCCTTGCCGGGATCCAGCCGCGCACCCCGTGGCTGCAGCAACCGGATTGCCTGACCTGCCATGTCAACTTCGGACCGCCGGAGACGGACAGCGCCTTCAATGTCTGGACCACCGGGGCCGACGCCCTGTACCGCAACCGGCACGACGATGCGGGCAGCATCCATTGCGCCGGTTGCCACGGCAGCCCCCATGCCGAGTATCCCGCCACCAACCCCTACGAAAAGGAACGGGACAACTTCGGCCCCCGGCAGTATCAGGCCAACCCCTATCCGCTGGGCGACAACCGCAACTGCAAGGTCTGCCACACCGTGGACATGGACACGGACCTGCACCACCCCAACGCCCTGGGCATGATGCGCAACACCCGGGAATAGCGCGAACCACCTTTCCGGTTATTCTCCGTCGCCCCACTCTGAGCAAGGGAGTGGGGCGACGCCATGTGCGGCAGCATTCTTTTGGAACCTCTTTCCTTCCCGAAAACCTCACGACCTGCTCCCCGCAGACCACCCCCCGAACCCGGGCTGCGCCGCCTAAAGTTTGGGCTGCATAATTTTATTTTGTATCCTAAAAAAGATATTGACATCTTAACCTCGGCTTTTTATTATTGCCGCTCGTCACTCGCAATCAAAACCCAGCACCCGGGAGAACACCGATGCCAACACTTCTGCTCCGAAAAATGCAAAAAGACCAAACCGGCACCATTACCGCTGTCAAGGTCGGCGGCGAGCTTGGACGGCGCATCCGCGACATGGGCATTGTCCCTGGCACCCGCATCACCATCATGGGCCGAGCCCCTCTCTACGATCCGGTGGCGCTCCGAATCATGGGCGGCACCCTGACCCTGCGCAACAACGAGGCGGATCACATCGAGGTGGAAATCGCCGGCCCGGACGAAGAACTGTAATCTTCCCCGCCCGGCCCACCGCCTGAGCAAACCCCATCCCCACCTCTTCATGGAGAGATGACTCGGCATGGGGCTTTTTTAAACAACATGAGTTAGACATACCGAACTTAATCATAAACTACTAACAAACGCGCGCACCCAAAGAAGGAGAGCGGAAATGAAAAAACAATGCATCGGCGCGGCAGGACTTTTCCTGTTGATCACTGCCCCGGCAATACCACACGCCCAAGAGGACTCCAAGACCACCGCTCTCCAGATCGAGCACGACAGCACGCCAGCCGGCACACAGCCAAGCGCTGCCGAAGGGGACGGCCTGGAAGAAAAACTGGCGGCCCGGGTAAAGTTCAGCGGCCTTGTTGAGGTCGAGGCCATTGCCGGCAAGGATTTTCTCAAAGAAAAAACAAGCGATGTGAGCCTGGCCACGGTGGAGCTCGGTCTTGACGCGAAAATCTCCCAATGGGTGAGCGCCCATGTCCTCGCGCTCTACGAAGAGGGGGAAGAAGACGACCACCTCATTATCGATGAGGGGACCATTACCCTGAGCGATGCGGAAAAAACCCCTTTCTATCTGACGGTCGGCAAGATGTATGTGCCGTTCGGCTCCTTTGCCAGCTCCATGGTTTCCGACCCGCTCACTTTGGAGCTCGCGGAAACCCGGGACACCGCCCTGCTTGCCGGATTTGACGAAGCCGGATGGTATGGTTCCCTCTATACCTTCAACGGCGAGGTGGATGAAACCGGGAAGGATGATACCATTAATTCCTTCGGCGCCAACCTTGGCTACAAACTGGAAAAGGACGGTTGGCAGCTCGACCTGGGTGCGGGCTGGCTCAACAACCTGGGCAACAGCAATACCATCCGGGACCATATCGCCACGACCAGCATCACGGTGGAGGGATTCGCCGAAGCCCTGGCGTTGCATGGTGGATTCCGCTGCCACGGCTGGAGCTTCATGGCGGAATACATCGCAGCCCTTGATTCCTTCCAGTCCGGCGAGGTGGATTTCGATGGCCGCGGCGCCCGGCCCAAGGCCTGGCAACTGGAAATGGACTACACCACCGAGGTGTCTGAACGGGAGATCACCTTGGCGCTTGGCTATCAGCGGACCGAAGAGTCTCTGGCCCTCGGCCTGCCGGAACACCGCTACCTGGCTTCCGTCGGCATCGGCGTTTACGATCATGCCACCCTGGCCCTGGAATACCGGCATGATCAGGACTATGCGACAGCGCAAGGCGGCACGGATGAAAACGCGCATCAGGTGGTGGCGCAACTGGCAGTGGAATTTTAAGTCGTATGAGAAGAAATCAGCCTATGTGACTTGGTCTCACCATCCTGTGGGCTTTTTTTCCTGATTACCATCGAACTTCAGTTGCCGGAGGAATGCACATGTGCATCGTCGTGATCGGCGGCATGGACCGCCTTGCCCCCCATTACCGGGAAGAAGCTAAAAGGCTGGGCATCTCCCTGCGGGTGTTTCCCACCTTTGAACGGGATATGCAGCAGAAGCTCCGCAACAGCGATGGGGTGGTGCTCTTTACCGGCAAGATCTCCCATGCCGGCCGGCGGGAGGCAATCAATGCGGCCCGGCACCACAACATTCCCCTGTACCAGTTCCACAACTGCGGGCTATGCACGCTCCGGGACTGCCTGCGCTGCCTGCTCCGCAACGCCACCGGCGAGACCACGCCACCGGAAGGCGGCGGGCAAACCACCAGGAATACCGCCTATCCGGATGATTCTTGCCAGTTACCGCCACGCCTGCCGCAGATGGCTGGCCACCGCCACGCTTAAAGTTCGGCTATATTAATTTTATTCTATAACCTAAAAAAAATATTGACTTCTTAATCGTTGATTTTTAATATTTCACAGCGTGGCCCCCGGCCTCGCGCAACAACACCGCGAGCCATATCGAAAAAAAGCCGCCAACCCCGAGGAGAAGCAGTAATGTCAACGATCACCATAGCCCTGGCCGGCAACCCCAACGCGGGCAAAACCACCCTCTTCAACACCCTGACCGGCGCCCGCCAGCATGTGGGCAACTATCCCGGCGTCACCGTGGAAAAAAAAGAGGGCGCCTACACCTTTGCCTCCGGCGAGCACGCCTCGATCATCGACCTGCCCGGCACCTATTCCCTCACCGCCTATTCGGTGGAAGAGGTGGTGGCCCGCGACTATCTGGTGCAGGAAAAGCCCGACGTGGTCATCAATATCACCGACGCCTCCAACCTGGAACGCAACCTCTATCTTTCCACCCAGTTTCTCGAACTCGGGGTGCCCATGGTCATCGCCCTCAACATGATCGACGTGGCCCAGGATCGCGGCATCAGCCTTGATGCGCAAAAGCTCGCCGCCCTCCTCAAGGTGCCGGTCATCCCCATTATCGCCCGTTCCGGCAAAGGCACCGCCGAACTGATGGAGGCGGCCCTGGATCTGGCCAAGGAAAACAAGCTTTGGGATCCCCTGTACATCTCGTACGGAGAAGACGTAGATCTCGCCCTGCAGACCATGGCGCAACGCATCACCGCAGCCTCGTTCATGACCGAAAGCTATGCCCCGCGCTGGCTGGCGCTCAAGTACCTGGAAGGCGACAGCCAGATCCGGGAAAAAGGGCACGCGCACAACCCGGCCGCGGACACGGAGCTTCAGGAGATCGTCGACAGAGTCGCCGCCCACCTGCACAAGACCATGGAGACCTATCCGGAGGCCATCATTGCCGACCACCGCTACGGCTACATCAAATCCGTGCTCCGCCAGGAGGTGATCACCCATAAATTCGACATCGACCGGCTGTATACCTCGGACCGGATCGATAAGGTCCTGACCAACCGCTTTCTGGGACCGCTCATCATGCTGGGTGTTCTGCTGGGCCTCTACAAATTCACCTTCACCTTCAGCGAACTGCCCGTCGCCTGGCTTGAGACCTTTTTCGGCTGGGCTTCCGGCAACCTGGACGCCTTGCTGCCGGAAGGCCACCTCAAATCCATGCTCATCTCCGGGGTCATCGACGGGATGGGCGGGGTGCTGGGCTTTGTCCCGCTGATCATGTTCATGTTCTTCGGCATCGCCATCCTGGAGGATTCCGGCTATCTGGCCAGGGTCGCCTTCATGATGGACCGGGTCTTCCGGATCTTCGGGCTGCACGGCAGTTCGGTCATGGCCTACATCGTCTCCGGCGGCATTGCCGGGGGCTGCGCCGTGCCCGGGGTCATGGCGGCCCGCACCCTCCGCTCCCCCCGCGAGCGGCTGGCCACCCTGCTCACCGTCTCCTTCATGAACTGCGGGGCCAAGCTGCCGGTGCTCGCCCTGCTTACCGCCACCTTCTTTTCCAACAACCAGGCCCAGCTCATGTTCCTCCTCACCCTGCTGGCCTGGGGTGTGGCGCTCATCGCCGCCAAGTTCCTGCGGCTCACCGTGTTGCGCGGCGACTCCACCCCCTTTGTCATGGAGCTGCCGCCCTACCGCTTTCCCACCTTCCTGGGCCTTTTCATCCATACCTGGGAACGAACCTGGCAGTATATCAAGAAGGCCGGCACCACCATTCTGGCCATTTCCATCCTGATCTGGGCCATGATGACCTTCCCGGGGCTGCCGGCCACGGAAGAAGAGAACTTCGCCCGCCAGCGCCAGGAAGTAGCGGCCTTGTCCGCCCAGACGCCGGAGGAGACCCTGCAACTGAAAGAGAAGCTGGCCGCCATCGACAGCGATCAGGCAGGCAGCGCCCTGCGCCACTCCCTGGCCGGCCGGATCGGCACCTCCATGGAATCCGTCAGTTGGCTGCCCGGTTTTGACTGGCGGACCAATATCGCCCTGGTCGGCGGATTTGCCGCCAAGGAGGTCATCGTCGCCACCCTGGGTACGGCGTACTCCCTGGGCGAGACCGATCCGGAGGAGACCGCCTCCCTTTCCGAGACCCTGGCCAAGGATCCGCACTGGAACCCGTTGATGGCCATGTCCCTTATTGTCTTTGTCATGTTTTACGCGCCCTGCTTTGTCACGGTGGTGTGCATCTCCCGCGAGTCCGGCTCCTGGAAATGGGGGCTTTTCTCCATCTGCTTCAACACCGCCTTCGCCTTTTCCCTGGCCACCCTGGTCTATCAGGGCGGGCGGGCGCTGGGGTTTGCCGGCTGAACCAAAACGAGACCAAGGAGGGACGCCATGTGGCAGAACATCATCATCTTTTTGATCATCGCAGCCTGCGTGTTTTTTATCGGCCGCCGCATCCGCCGCCAGCTTGGCGGAAGCAAAACCGGCTGCGGGTGCTCATGCAGCGGATGCGACAACACACCAGAAAAAACAAAGAGTTGCAAGACAAAGCCTCCAGAGCCCTTGCATTGAGGCCATAAATGGACTATATCGGCCATACCTATTCAAATCAATAGTCGAGAGGGCCAGATTTTCCATGGATATTCATCGTCTCGAGGTCTTCTGCAAGGTCGTTGAGCTGAAGAGTTTCACCAAGGCCGCCGAGGCCAGTTTTCTTTCCCAGCCCACGGTGAGCGAACATATCCGCAGCCTGGAAGAGCTGCTCGCAGAGCGGCTGGTGGACCGGTTGGGCCGCGAAGCCCTGCCCACCCAGGCAGGGCAGATCCTTTACAGATACGCCAAGAAGATCATTCGCCTCCGCCAGGAGGCCATGCAGGCCATGGCCGGCTATCGCGGCGAGATGGCCGGCCATCTCGCCCTCGGGGCCAGCACCATTCCAGGGGCCTATGTACTGCCGCAACGGATCGGCGCATTCAAACGGCTCCATCCCGCCATCCAGATCACCCTCTCCATCGGCAACTCGCGCACGGTGGCGGACGGGGTTCTGGCCGGAGACACCGAATTCGGCGTGGTCGGCGCCCGCTGGAGCGACCCGGCCCTGGAATGGCGGGAAATCCTCGACGACGAGCTGGTCCTGATCGTGTATCCGAGCCATCCTTTCGCCAGGGAAGCAACGGTGGAGCCACTTCGCTTGCTCGCCGAGCCGATGATCATCCGGGAACGGGATTCCGGCACCCGCCGGGTGGTAACCCAATTGCTCGAAAAACATCTGGATCTTTCCCGGCTGCGGATCGTGGCCGAGATGGGCAGCACCGAGGCTGTCCGCCAGGGCGTCAAAGCAGAGGTCGGCATCGCCATTCTCTCCCGCCGGGCCGTGGCCGAGGACCTCGAACGCGGTTCCCTGGTGGCGGTGGACTTGAGCAGCATCCGCCTCTCCCGCCCATTTTACCTGATCACCCGGAAAAACCGGCACCCCTCCCCCATCTGCAGCACCTTTCTCGATTTTTTACGGCAAACCCCGGCCTGATCGGCCCGCAATCCGACGGACTTGACTTGGATCAAGGCCTTTTGCCGCTTTCCGCGCTATTCTCGGCCCGGAAACCATACTTTGAGGTGAACCATGCAGTGGGACAAGGATGCTGAACAGGCAGTGGACAAGGTGCCTTTTTTCGTTCCCGCCCGGGGGCAAAAAAGGGGGGAAACCGAGGCGCGACAAGCCGGAGCCGCCAGGATAACGATGGAACATGTCACGGCTTGCAAGCAACGCTACCAGCATCACCAGGAAAACGAGGTACAGGGGTTTACCGTGGAATCCTGTTTCGGCCAGAGCGGCTGCCCCAACCGCATCGACACCGGGGAGAACCTGAGCAAACGGCTGGAATCCCTGCTGCGGGCGCACAACCTCAAGGAATTCATGCAAGGCCGGGTGTCCGGACCCCTCAAGCTACACCACGAATTCCGTGTTACCCTGGCCGACTGCCCCAACGGTTGCTCCCGCCCGCAGATTGTCGATATCGGCCTGATCAGCGCCGCCCTCCCCGCACGCAGCGAATCCCCCTGCTCGGAGTGCGGGGCCTGCCTTGACGCCTGCCGGGAAAAAGCCATCACCCTCGCCGGGACGGACCCCGGACCGCAGTTCGACTGGCAGCGCTGCCTGGCCTGCGGCCAATGCGCCCGGAGTTGCCCGACCGGCGCCATCGCCCAGGGCCTCAGCGGCTACCGCATTCTACTGGGCGGCAAACTGGGCCGCCACCCGCAGCTTGGCCGGGAACTTTCCGGGATCTTTTCCGCGGAAACCACCCTGGCGATCATCGATGCCTGCCTCGCCCATTTCAAAGCGGAGAACAGGCACGGAGAGCGGTTCGGCGAAGTGCTCAACCGCACCAGCCTCGGTTTTCTGGCCCCCTATGCCCAGAGGACCGCTTGAATTTTCGCAAAAAATTCAGCAGGGAGCGGATGATAAACTTGTTGCCGAACAGGACAATGTGCGTTATAAATCCCATCTCATTTATGCGCCCGTAGCTCAGCTGGATAGAGTGTCGGACTACGAATCCGCAGGTCGCACGTTCGAATCGTGCCGGGCGCACCAGAAATACCAAGGGTTTCAGCTTAGTTAGCTGGAACCCTTTTTTTATTTCTTGTTTTTTTGCTCCAATTTTGCTCCACTTGAAAAAAGATCAAGTTCATAATCGGAGACAGAAAATGGCAACTATCAGAAAGCGAGGCCCTTACCAATGGGAAGCCCGCATACGAAAAAAAGGCCATCCCACTCAATCAAAAACGCATGAAACAAAAAAGGAAGCCGAGGACTGGGCTCGCGACCTTGAATCGGAAATGAGAAAAGGGATCTTCGTTTGCAGAAAAGAAGCAGAAAACACCACCTTGGCCGAAGCGCTGGATCGCTACGCCAGGGAAATTACTGCTGGCAAGAAAGGGGCGCCGCAAGAATTGCGACGCATCGAAGCCTGGAAGCGCCATCCCCTTTCAAATAGATTTCTAGCCACTCTCCGGGGCGTTGATTTCGCGCAATATCGTGATGACCGGCAGACGCAAGGTAAATCCCCCAGCACAATCAGGCTTGAGCTCGCCATAATATCCCACCTGTTCAACGTCGCCCACAAGGAATGGGGGATGGAGAGCCTCACAAACCCTGTGCAGGCGATCCGGTTGCCTCCGGCCGGGAGAGCGAGAGACCGACGGTTGCAAGAAGACGAAGAGACGCGGATACTCGACGCAGCCAAGACATCGAAAAGCAATGAGATTGCGAGCATCATTGTTCTTGCCTTGGAAACCGGAGCCCGCCGGTCAGAACTTGTTGATATGCAGTGGGAGCATATCAACTTGGCTACCCGGACATGGCATATTCCAGAAACAAAAAACGGGGATACCCGGACAGTACCGTTGTCATCACGGGCGAAAGCGACTTTGCAAGGACTGCTCCGCCGGATCGACGGGCGGGTGTGGGCAATGAGACACGCCGACGGTATCACCCAGGCCTTTGATCGAGTGTGCAAGCGGGCCGGGATCGAAGGGCTCCGCTTCCACGATCTGCGCCATGAAGCCACAAGCCGCTTTTTTGAACTCGGCACCCTGGGAATAATGGAAGTGTCCAGCATCACAGGTCACAAGGATCTCAAAATGTTGAAGCGGTATACCCACCTCCGGGCCGAGGATCTGGCGGCGAAGCTGGGATAAAACTAGACTTGCGTCAGGCGACAGGCTGTGTTATATTTTTGTATAATTCACGCAAGGAGATGCGCTATGCACACAACCTGTTTACGTAAAGTTGGCGGCTCGGTGATGTTGGCGGTTCCGCCCGCCATCCTTGAAATACTGCATTTGCAGGCAGGGACCACGGTCGGAGTTGCTATCGATGACGGTCGCCTGGTGGTTGAACCCCAACGCCATCGCTATACGCTGAAAGAACTTCTAGCCCAATGTGATCCCAAAGCGAAAATCAGTGACGAAGATCAGCAATGGATTGATGCGAAACTGGTCGGAGGAGAGTTGCTTTGAAACGAGGGGAAATCTATCTAGTGTCGCTTGACCCCACTTCCGGTCGCGAGCAACAAGGTACACGGCCTGTTTTGGTCGTTTCACCAACCCCTTTCAATCGGGTGACAAGAATCCCGATAGTGTTGCCGATTACAAGCGGAGGCGATTTTGCCAGAACGAAAGGCTTTGCCGTTTCACTGTCGGGAGCTGGCACGGAAACAACAGGCGTTATCCGTTGCGATCAACCCCGTGCCCTTGATCTGAGCGCACGGCATGCACGCAAACTTGAAAGCGTTCCGGATCCGATCATGAATGAAGTGCTTGCCAAATTGATTCCGATTTTTGAATAATCGAGATACTTCGCGCTATGCGCGCTTGCAAGGCCGGTACAGGTTCGCCTTGCCGGCCTTTTTGCTTTTGAAAGGGGAATGCGCCCCAAGCCAAAAATGGGATTGAGAGGCCCTAAGAGCCATTTTCCTCTTCTAGCCACACTCTCTGTGCCCTCCAACCAGCAGCGGCCTTCACGCGGCCCTGGTGGGCCACGAGCGACCAGCTTTCCTCTTGCGCCCTTCCCGGCCGGCTATGCCGGGCGCCCGAACCTTCGGTTTAGAGAATAACCTCCTGGATTCTGACAGAGGGGAGGGTTGAGAAATGAAAACAGTAATCAATGACGAAGCCTTTCTTATCGAGATCGAGCATGAGGGGCAGGGTCCATGTATGGGCATCAATGTGAGCGAGGAATGAGTAGACGGAGATAACAGATGCGTAGCTTCCTCTCGAAACTGTTCGGAAAGGCAAAGATGACAGCGCCCCAGGAATCCGTGGGACTGGAGATCCTCGCCCCCGATTCGAAGAGAACATCCGGCAGGCGGGAGCCGCCGACCGAGCTCGACTGGTCGCAGGCCGAGTACATCCCTCTGCCACCGTCTCCTCCGACTTGGGAGGTCGACGGGCGCAACGAGTTCCACCGCGAGTATAACGACCCGGTGATTGGCCCGGTGATTCAGGCCGGATTCA
>Ga0180013_100052_pt1 | contig 10516 bp, 10 predicted proteins | sample KR13_J_MetaG_FD_122244 | JGI IMG/M metagenome (GOLD analysis project Ga0180013, IMG submission 122244) | Groundwater microbial communities from the Olkiluoto Island deep subsurface site, Finland - KR13_J_MetaG | ecosystem: Environmental > Aquatic > Deep subsurface > Groundwater | place: Finland...
AACGCTTCCACCGCGAGGATCGTTCCTTGCTTGACGACGGCCGTCTGCCCGATGTCCAGTCCGCTGGTCGCCTTGGCGACCCGGCAGCCCAGTTCAATATCCTGTTGTTCCTCGGCGGTAGGGGCACGGCGGCTCAAAAGGCCGGGCGTCGGCATGGCCGATTCCATGAACCGCGAGGCGGGCAGAAGTTCCACGCCCACGGACTTCAACTCATCACCAATCGCTCCGAAAATGGTTTCCGCGTTGCGCGTCCGCAGGCGCGCCAATAATGCCAGTGCGCGGCGATCGGGGCGGACATGGAATAAACGGGTGGGCGTAATCTGGCCGGCCATGACGGCCTGGGTGACGCCGCTCGTTTGAAACGTTTCCAACAGGGCGGTCAACTGGCCTACGTTCAGCCAATGGACCTCATCCGCCAGCCGATCAATGGCGCGATCCGTTTCACCCCGAAACGCCACGGCCACCAAGCGCCGGACCCCCAGCTTTTTCGCGGATTCGGCCAGCAACAGGGGATAGATGCCACGGCCCGCGATCAATCCCAGTTTTGCAGGTTGATTCATGGATTTGAGCTACACCAGCATTAATAAAAATATGTTTTGATATTATCCGCAAATTGAGCTGGTATAAGATATTGATAATTAAATATTTGTCTGGATAAAACCAATCAAGACTACCGTTTGTCTCTTTTTCTGCTGAATCGGGATAAATGTCAAAACTGGCAAAACAGGAACCGTAAAGCACTTAGTAAAGCCATCATCCTCAAATAGGTCTTCTTCCATGACCCGGAGGCGATCTGTCAACTCGCATGGTATCCTATATGGTCAACTTCAGCCTTGCCTGCATTTCCTGCCATCGTAGCCCAATCAACACATGGTATCAAGCCAAGAAGAAATGCTCAAATATTCAACATAATTCCGAATGCCCATTATTACCCTGATTCCTGGTCATCCAATCATTTTGAACCATTTTTGGGGAAGAATATTCTCGTCATGCCAGCCAAAATCGCTATTATTGAGATGATTTATCTGGGCGGGGATAGGGTTAAATTTCACTAAGGTATTGTCCATGGGCAATGGGAAGTGGCATTGAGTGAAACGATAAATAGCGAATGGAAAGGAGTCACCCAATGGAAAAATCACAAGTACCTATTTTTATCGTGGGATTATTATTGGTCAACATAATTGGCTGTGCGGATGAAACCAACCAGATGAAGGGAAAAGAAATTATGAAAGACAATAAAATATCCTTGGGAGCAGAAGTTAAACCAATGGCACCGGTCTGGGTCATCGGCTCTTACGATAAAGCCGGAAAAGCGAATATGATGACCGCTGCCTGGGTCGGAATCTGCTGTTCCAAACCACCTTGCGTTTCAATTGCTCTCAGGAAGGCTACCTACACCCATACCAACATCATGGAAAGAAAAGCCTTCACGGTGAATATTCCTTCCAAGAATTATGTTGAAGAAACGGACTATTTTGGTTTGGTATCAGGTAGAAATATTGATAAACTTTCAGTCACAGGACTCACCCCCATCAAAGGCGAAAAGGTGGATGCTCCTTATCTCAAAGAGTTTCCGGTTGCCATGGAGTGCAAGGTAATCAATACCGTTGCGGTTGGGTCGCACACCATGTTTATTGGGGAGATTATGGAGGTTAAGGCTGATAATTCCATGGTAGATAAAAACAATTCCCTGTTGCCATGCGGGTTGCTTTTTAATCCGGCAACTCGTGACTACTATGGAATTGGGGAACAATTAGGCGAAGCATTTACTGCCGGGAAAGAAATCCTTAACAAGCAAAAATAGCCACCTCACAACGCTGCCTATCAATATGCCATGAATATAATGCGGCGCCAAACGGAATTTCACCCTGAAGAATGACCAGCCTATGAGCCCAAAGAATAAACCATCTTCAGAAGCAACCAAAATGTCGGTCATCCTCAAGGAAATGGCATTGACCATATTTGTCCATCCTGAAAACATTCCATCATCTGAAGCCGCCGCTGCCACGCTGCTCCTTTCGCATGTGGCGTGGAATCGGTCAATTGGAATTCCCATACCCGACAAATTTTATAATGCAGTCCTTTCAGATATGGAATCCAGCAACCCGAATTTCTGGAAGGAATTAAAATATCACGATAAGTCCATCATCATTTCTAAATTAATTACCTATAAACAGTCCCATTATCCCGATGATTGCAGAATTATTGATACTTGCGGAACAGTAAAAGGTAAAGTTCGTGTAGAATGGCATAATGGATTGTCATAACGGCATATTTTCAGGGAGGGTAGAACGAATCATTGGATATTTCGGTATAAGCGACAGGAAGTTGGGCCCGGGAAGCACACCGGAAATAGTTATTAATCCGGAGCGACATGCGCCGGCATGCATGTTTGTGATTGCCGGAGCAGCCGCAAGAACATCCATTCAGGGACAGAACTGCTACCATTCTTCATAGTTCAGTTGCTTAACCGTTTTTTATTCTATGCTTGAATATGCTAGGCGGGACCCCGACGGCTCTGGTAAAGGCCCGGCTGAAACTATATATGTCGCCGAATCCACACGTGTCGGCAACCTCGCCGATGCGCAGGCCGGAATTCAGCAGAAGGCGGGATGCTTCTTCCATACGCATCTTCTCGTGGAGTTTCATAATTCCGCATCCGAAGCGCCTATTGCAAATCCGTTGTGCTTTTGCCCGACTGCAATTAATCCCTTTAGCGACATCCGCCACGTTTATGGAACGGCAGTTCCAAGTCTCGATAATCTTGGCAAGACGCATGGCTTCCGGATCATGGGAGCTTTTTTCCTTAGTTTCGATAAGATTTATCGTCCATTCTTCAAGAGTGTGAAGCAGACGCAGTTTTGCGCTGGATGCCGAAGAAGAGTTTTCCGTCAATTTCTCATCCCAAGCTGCAAGAAAATGCATGCATTGGATAGTTGGGACGGGAAACATCCTGTTCACTGCAGTCATCAATCCCATCTTGTCGGCCTTGACAGTGAAATTAAGTCCGAATTGCCGGTGCCCGGTACTTGTTTGAAGCCTGTGACTGCGGTCGGGAGGCAATATATGAACATAGCCGGGGTCAATCACCTTCCATCCGTCGCCATAATCCACTTCCAATTGCCCATCCAGAACTTGGATAGTCTGAAAATAGGGATGGCTGTGAAACTTTACCTTTTGGCCCGCAGACCATGAGCTCAGATTATAGTCGTTCCACGGCTTGAATCCAACTATCCTGACGTGAGACGAAGTGACAAACTTTTGAGACAACTTGCCATTCACAATAAATTAATTCTCGGGTATTTTGGTCGTAAATTCAACAAGAAAGTAAGCTTGCGGGATGATGGAACAATGAAGATGAGAAAGCAAGATATGGGAGATGGGATTATCATCGCCGGCGGTGGTGCCCGCGGGCTTTTTTTCACAGAACTTCTCACAAAGGATCTGGGCCGGAAAGTATCCGCGATTGCCGAGGACAACACGGGCGGACATGAGGTTATCAAGATGCGGCTCAAGGAGTTCGGAACACCGGACACCAAAATATGTTCCTCCATTGATGAGGCGTTGGAGGGAATTCCGCCCTCCCATCCGCCTATCGTGTTCATCATGACGCCGGATTGGACGCATTTGGAGATCTTTGCCAAGGCGGCGCATTTAGGCAGTCATATTTTTCTGGAGAAACCGATTGCCACGACCGGGGCGGACGTGTTGAAACTGCTGCGGATAGCGAGTTCCACCGACAAGACCATACAAGTTGGATTTGTGTTGCGATATTCAGTATTTTACCACAAAATCAAAGAAATAGTTGACTCTGGTGTTTTGGGAAAACTGGTCATGATTCAAATGAATGAGCGCCTGAGCCTCATACATGGTGCAGTCGTCTGCCGAAGTTGGCACCGGAAACGACAATACACCGGCGGATTCATGAATGAAAAATGCTCCCATGACTTGGATCTGATGTTGTGGTTCAAAGAAGGCCAGGCGGAGGTCTCGGAGATTTTCTCCTTTGGGGGACGGCATTTTACTCCGCTGAGGGAGACCTCAAAACAATGCCGGTCGTGCGTTCTGTCGAATTGCCCCTGGCGCTTCGCCGGGTCAAGCACGCTAAACACTATTCACGGTCAACAGTTTAAGGACGCGTCCTGGGGGGAACTTGACGCCTGTGTGTTCCACTCCGATGCCGACATCATGGATCATCAAGCTGTCAATTTGCGGTTCACCGACGGCACCCAGGGTGTTTTCACGCTGGCTACGATGAGCGGCGCTCCTGGACGTGACATCCGCATATTTGGCACGGATGGATATTTGGAAGGCAACCTGGAGAAAGGGGAACTGTTGCTGCAAAATTATTGGAAGGATGCCAAGCCCCAAAAAATCCCTCTGCCGCAAACCGATGGGCACGGAGGAGGCGATCTGGCGATTGTCGCCGGCTTTTTGAAGAGTGTCGAGTTGGGGGAGAAACCGTTGGCTACGCTTGAAGCAGGCGCCAGGGCGAGCATGGTGGCCTTTGCCGCCGACGAGAGTGTTCGCACCGGCAAGATAATCACGTACAATTCGGCCGCGCTCAAGAATCTGTCTTCAAAAGGTAATTAATCCAACAAATCAAGTAGAATTTAAATATATAACAGAGTAAACAAGGGGAATTGAAATGAGTGCGCCTGACCACTGTCTTGAGGTTGCCGGTATCGCCGCCGAGCCGGGGACACTGGCCTATGGAAGGGTCGCTGTTCCGAATGCCTTCTATCCGGACGGCGCCGCAGTTGAGATTCCGCTGATCCTCGTCCGGGGCAGGCATGAGGGGCCGACCCTCTACCTGGATGCGGCGACGCACGGCAGCGAGGTTGCCGGAACGGAGATACTGCAAAGACTTACGCGCGAAATCGTTGATCCCGAGAGGCTTCGTGGTTCACTGATCGCCATTCCGATCGTGAATGTTCCTTCCTTCAGGTTATGCTCCGGCTTCAATCCCCATGATCAGTTCGACAATAACAGGGGGTATCCGGGGAATTCCACGGGTACTATGAACCGGCAGATTTGCCATTTCGTTTTTCAGATCGCGAAGCGGGCAGACTATGCCATCAACTTCCATGCGTTGAGCCACGCGAGCGTTGCCGTGCCTTTCACCTATTTCTACGAGGTCGAGAATGAACACGTCAACCAGGAAATGCGGCGCATGGCCGAAGTATTCGGGATCGCCGGCGGCCGACAGCGCGCAGGAGAGTCAGAGATTAGTACTAGTTTCGCGGCAACCGCGCCGTGTCATGGTTTGCCGGCATTACTTGTCGAGCTGCAATCGCAATACATCGTCGGCAGAACCGAAGTCGAGATAGGACTCAGGGGCGTTCTCAATGTCATGAGAACCTTCAACATGGTTGACGGACGGATCGAAGAACAGCATGGGGTCCCCATGATCGGGAAACGGGACCTGAAATGGGTTAATGCGGAGTGCGTAAGAGGCGGCTTCCTGCGTCCGCTCGTCGAGGTTGGCAAGGAAGTCGAACGCGGAGAAGAAATTGCCATTCTCGTGGACGCAGTGGGCACCAAGGTGGCTTCGGTACCGTCGCCGGCCAAGGGCTACGTCATGGCCTACTCCGGCTCGTTCGCCAGGCCAATCGTGAGAGAAGCCTCATGGTTGGCGATAATATTCGCGGAAGCTCATGAATGAGAAGCGATGCTGAAACTTGGTCCGGGGAAATATGAGATTATCTGTGAAACCGAACAAAAAGGACGCTCTTTATGAACACAAATACAATCAGTTGTCTGAAGCCTGAACACGGATTACGCTATGCCACGCCCCCCATGAGCTGGGATGAAGGCTTGCCGCTTGGGAATGGACTCCTGGGCGCGCTGGTGTGGGGCAATGGAGCGCCGCTAAATATCTCGCTGGACCGTACCGATCTGTGGGATCTGCGTCCGGTTCCCGAGTTTCATTCCCCCGAGTACACTTACCAAACGATGTGTCAATGGAAGCGAGAAGGACACTGGGAACGTCTGGAGGAGCTATATCGGCAGACCTATTGCCGTTCGGCCGGGCCAACCAAAATTCCCGCGGGAAGAATTGAGATCGTCCTTAACGCTAACTTTGGGGACGCGCGATTGGACCTGGAGGGTGCAATGGCGTCCTTGAAATTTGGCCGGGGGACTCAAATACGGGTGTTTGTTCACGCGCTTCAGCCGGTGGGAATCATCTCGATCGATTCAATGGACTCGATTTCCACCCGGTTGATTGCTCCTCCCTTTGGAGGCCAAAACGCACCGAAGTGTTCTGAGTATGAGATTCCGTTGACAAAACTGGGGTATCCATCGGCAGTCGAAACAAGCGGCGACGGTTGGAGGGCCTTTACGCAACATGGTTTTCAGGGGTTTCATTTTGCCGTTTATTTGGGATGGCGGGTGGAAGGGAAACAATGGCAGGCGGCGTGGTCGGTTGCCTCCAGTAGTGAAGGAAAAGACCCGTTGGCTGTTGCCAGGCAACGAGTCGAAAAGGTGTTGCAATCCGGTTTTGATAAAATGGCGGTTCCCCATCGTCGCTGGTGGAAGGACTACTGGCAAAAATCTTCGGTATGTCTTCCTAATAAGATAATCGAACGCCAGTGGTTTTTGGAGCAGTACAAGTTTGGCGCCGCCAGTCGTCGGGGCGCTCCGCCCGTCCATCTTCAGGGGCCTTGGATCGCCGATGACGGCAAAGTGCCGCCGTGGAAAGGCGATTACCATCACGACCTGAACACAGAACTCAGTTATTGGCCCTGCTACAGCGCCAACCATCTGGAGGAGGGGTTGAGTTTTCTCGACTGGCTGTGGGAAACGCGTTCCTATTGTTTCGATTGGACGAAGCGATTCTTTGGCAAACCGGGACTTAATGTTCCCGGAGTTGCGGATCTCAACAACAATCCCATCGGCGGAGGGTGCTTGTGGAGTCATTCGGCGACAACCGGCGCCTGGCTGGCGCATCATTTTTATTTGCATTGGCGATACAGCGCGGATCGCCGTTTTCTGCGTGACCGGGCTTATCCCTATCTGAAAGATGCCGCTACCTTCGTGGCCGCGATTACAGAAGAAAAGGATTCGGATGGCAAACGAACGCTCCCTTTGAGCGCTTCGCCGGAGATTCATGAGAACCGTATGGAAGCCTGTTTCCCGACGATTACCAACTATGATTTGGCTTTGATCCGCTGGCTTTTTGGGGCAGCCGCTGAACTGGCGGGATGCCTTTGTCTTTCTGAAGAAGCCGAACACTGGCGTTCGGTGCTTTCCGAGATGCCGGATTTTGCCTGCGGAGACGATGGCCGGCTGCTGGTTGCAAAGGGACATCCTTTGCCATTTTCGCACCGGCACTTCTCCCATCTGATGGCGATTCATCCGTTGGGATTGTTTCGTTGGGATGACGGCCTTCAAGCGCAACGAACCATCCTTGCCGCACTGGCCGAGTTGGATCGGACCGGAACAGGCGAGTGGTGCGGATACAGCTTCGCCTGGCTCGTAAATCTCTCGGCCCGTGCCCGCAATGGCGAAAAGGCGGCCCGCGCCGCGGAAATATTCGCCACCGCCTTCTGCCTGCGGAATAGTTTCCACTGCAACGGAGATCAGAGCGGCAAGGGATATTCGACGTTCACCTACCGGCCTTTCACCCTTGAGGGCAACTTTGCCTGCGCCGCCGGCATCCAGGAGATGCTTTTGCAGAGCCACGGTGGAGCGATCACGGTTTTTCCGGCAATTCCCGACGAATGGAAGGACTTGGCTTTCGATACATTGCGCGCCGAAGGGGCGTTTCTCGTCTCCGCTATACGGGAAGGCGGCAGCACACGCTCCGTCACCTTTGTCTCGGAAAAGGGTGGAGTTGCCCGGTTAGCCAACCCGTTTGGCGGCACGCCGGCAACCATCAACGCGCATGGAGTGAGGGATCAGCGGCGTGAGGGTGACCAGTATGTTTTCGTCTGTGAACCCGGCGCGCGGATCGAAATGGAAGGCCGAGACACAAGGAGCCGACATCATGATCCATAAGAAAGACCAGTCCATTCTTCGCGAGTTGGGCAGGAAGAAGTGTGAGATCGGAACCCTGCCGGTGCAGAGGGAAACCGCGGCGCTCTGGAACCAGCTCAACCAGCTCCAGCCCACGCGGCCGCTGGTCTGGATCAACCAAATCCCCTGGCATGAGCTCAACTCTGGCGGCGAGCTGACCCTGCAGTGCGAGGACCCTTTCGCGCAGGGCATCGAACGGGGTCTCCGGTGCGAGCTGTACCAGTGGAACCACTTCCGCTGCGACATGGTCATTGACCCCACGATCTATTCCGGCATCGTGGGTGGGCCCACCAGCAGCTACGCGGACTATGGCATCGAGAAACAGTTGGAACAAAGCCCGGACGGCCAGGATGTGGGCTACCTCCCCGTGATTCATGAGCTCGCCGATGCGGACAAGATCGTCACGCCGAAGGTCTGGTTCGACAGGAAGGCGACGGAACAGAACTACCGGACGTTGTGCGAGATCTTTGACGGCGTGATCCCTGTCAAGAAGCGTGGCATCATTACCCAGTGGCATTCCCCGTGGGACCAGATGATCCAGTGGTACGGCATCCAGCAGCTCTACACCGACATGTACGACAAACCGGAGCTCGTGCATCGGCTGCTGCGCAACTTCCTGCACGCCCTGAACGAGGTGGTCGACAAGCAGACCGAGCTCGGCATGCTGGACGTGGGCAATGGCAACTGGAGCGTGGGATCTGGTGGCCCGGGCATCACGGACGAACTGCCGTCCGTGAATCCGGACGGCCACAAGGTCACGCCCAAGGAGCAGTGGGGCTGCGCCACGGCCCAGATATTCTCCGAGGTCTCGCCCGACATGCACGAGGAGTTTGCGCTCCAGTACGAGCGACCGCTCATGGAGCGGTATCGTCTGACCTACTACGGCTGCTGCGAGCCGCTGCACACCAAGCTGGGGATCTTGCGGACCGTGAAAAACCTGCGGAAGGTATCCATGAGCCCCTGGATCAACGTCGAGACTGCCTCTGAGCGGATGGGGACGGACTACGTGTTCTCATATAAGCCGAACCCTGCGCACCTGGCAATGACATCGTTCGATGACAAACTGGTGCGCACCAATCTCCAGACCGTGGCCAAGCAGACCCGTCGGAACCGGTGCGAGTTCATCCTCAAGGACATCACCACCGTGAACCAACAGCCGGAGCGCTTGGACCGCTGGGCCGCGATCGCCATGGAAGTGGCGCGGAACGCGTAAGGACATGGGACGAATTGCCAACTTTTGAAAGGCATCGAAAATGAGCGCTCAAAATAAAATCTCGCTCTTCAGTCAAAGTTTGTTTGCGTTGAACCTGGAGGAAGCGATAAAAACAACGGTGCTGGCCGGTTATCCGGCCATAGAGCTGGCCTGTTTTGGTCATCATTTCAACATGGAGACTGCCCGCAAAGAGGCTGACCGGATTGCGGTTTTGATCAGAGAAGCGGGGTTGACTGTGTCGGCGCTCTCATTGTTCAACAATTTCACCGATCCGCAATGTTTTGAGGAACAGATTCAAGCGGTAGAAACCTATTTGCGGTTGGCGCCGCTTTTTGGAACGAAACTGCTAAAGATGACACCGGGCGCGCCTGCATCAGCGCAGGCAACCGAGGTGCACTGGAACTGCATAAAAGAGGCATTGAAGCATCTGATCCCCATGGCGGAGAAGTTTGATGTTCTGCTCGCTTTCGAGACTCACATGCGACAGCTTACCGACACACTGGCATCGTCAAAACGATTGCTGGAAATGGCCGATTCCAACCGGATCGGTTTGACGGTTGATTTTTCTAACATGGCTTTTGCCGGCGAAACAATGCCTTGTGTGATGGATGCGTTTCGTGGTCGCATTTACAATACCCATCTTAAAAACGGGTACATTGATAAAGCCGGCGGCTGGCACTTTCAGGCGTTGAATGAAGGTTATGTTGACTATTCGGAGCTTCTACGCATGTTGCGTGGTGCGGAATACGGAGGATATTTCACCATCGAGTGTCTGGGACCCGCCGCCAAAGAACAACCGGTCGCGACGGCAATAAGAGATTTGAAAATACTCAAACAGTACCTCGCTCTTACGTGATGACGGATACCAGCAACAGGAGATAGGCAATGAGTCAATGTTTCGATTGCGGACCGGTCATTCGGGAAATCAACAAGCGCTCCTCCGCGCTTGTTCTCGGGACGGCATTTTACACCCTGGCGAAGAAAGATGATTGGTTCGCCATCATGGATGATTTCCACGTTCATGGCGGCGTTACCTTGGATTCCGGCCGGATATACGCGGCGGGTGAGAGCGAGAATGTGATCGGCGAATGGATGAAGTCCAGGAATACCCGGGCACAAATGATCGTGATAACCAAATGCGGACATGGGAAAGACGGAACCATTCCTGAAAACGACATGGAATCGGTGTTTGCCGATGAACTTGCCAGGAGTCTGGAATGCCTGCAAACGGATTATATTGACCTGTACATGCTGCATCGTGATAACCCGGCTATTTCTGTGAAA
>Ga0180013_100061_pt1 | contig 10154 bp, 10 predicted proteins | sample KR13_J_MetaG_FD_122244 | JGI IMG/M metagenome (GOLD analysis project Ga0180013, IMG submission 122244) | Groundwater microbial communities from the Olkiluoto Island deep subsurface site, Finland - KR13_J_MetaG | ecosystem: Environmental > Aquatic > Deep subsurface > Groundwater | place: Finland...
CCCCTCTATATGCTGTACGAGGTGGGGATTATTGCCCTGAAGCTGCTGCGGATCTCGTAATCGGGCGCATTTTTCCAGCCAGGCGGGATCGTTGTTTCCTGGCCGAAATTATCTGCCAACACTGAAAAACACTAAGGAGAGAGACAAGATATAATGCGCAAGGACATTGATATGACTTATTTCAAGAAATGTCTTGAGGAACGCCTTGCGGGCATCATGGATGGGCAAGAGGCAAAAAAGGGGAAGGCCCCCGTCGAGTTGGATCAGGCGCGGGTGGGTCGGCTCTCTCGCATGGACGCCATGCAGCAACACGCCATATCCCAGGCCGCCTACAATCTCGCCGATCTTGAACGGCAACGCATCCAGAGCGCACTCGGCCGCATGCTGGCCGACGAGTACGGTTATTGTGTCATCTGCGGTGAGGAAATTGCCGAGGGCCGCCTCCGTTTCGATCCCAGTGCGCTAACCTGCATCTCTTGCGCCCAGAAGGCGGAAGCGAGATAACAGCACCTTTCCTTCGCAGGAAACCGGCTTGATCAACACCGGGACACACCCTACCGCAACCACAGGTATGTTCTAATTAGATGCGATATGCCCATAGCATGTGGGGTTTGTCATCGAACTGAAATAAATCAAAATTGTTACTAGTTAAAAAATCTCTTAATGATTCTAAATTTTCACATTCATTTTTTCCTTGATGAACCTCTATTGCCATTTGATCAATCCGTGACAGATATTCAGTATTGGTATTATACAGAATACTATACTCAGACCCCTCACAGTCAAGCTTAAGAAAATCACATTTTTCTATATTGTTCTCATCAAATATATCACCAAGAGACAAACAAGGAAATTCAGTAAAAATTTGGTTATTTTTATTATAATTTATTGCAGTTGCTGATGTTGTAAACTCATCATTTATGTCAAAGTTTATTCCTATCATCCCTCTGTGTCCACAAACAGCGAGATTGAAGCACTTAAATCTCTTGTCACAATTCAGTTCCTGGTTCCTTGATAGCTGTTTAAAATTTGAGTCAATTGGCTCATAAGAATATATATTAGCATTTGGAAATTTTGATATTGCGTAAATTGAGAAAAAACCGACATTAGCCCCAATATCAATTATTGTCGGAGTATCTCTTTTTATTTTTATTTGTTGCCCGATTGTATATGCATTTTCAAAAAAAATCTCTTTGAATTCATGATACAGCCTCTTTGGCACTTCAAAAGTAACGTCATTATTTGCTCTAAACACAAGCGGGTCTGGTGTTTTTAGGCCAAATTTATATTTCAGATGCAAAGGCCAATTTGATATATTTTCTATAAAGTTCAAATATCTCATTCAGATTAATTTCCTTTTCTTGCCTGATGTTTACTGATATTCGAGCAGGCTGGTTCGTTCTGCGGAAATCACCGACCTCGGCCAAACGGGATGACCCAACATAGCGATTTCGTGTTGAAAGGCTGGACGAGTAAGGAATACGACAAAAAAACACCAGCACATCAATGCGCTAACTTGCTGGCTGGTTAAAAAAAGGGATGGACCGTCAGGGTGGGGTCAGATGGAAGAATGTGCCACTGCAGAGCAATATGCCCGGAGACAGAAACCAGACAGGAAAACGGGGAAGGCAAAAGGACAACAAAAGTGCATTCGAAAATTTCATATGTTTCATAAACGTCGAGCCTACACGCTTCATTTTTGTTTGTCAATTTCAATGATCCGCCTGGAGTCACCGCCTGAATGGTAAATTTTGAGCCAGCGGACAACTGCCTTGATTTTTCTTTCCAGATCGGCTATTTTATTAAATTCATTTCTGCAACATTCTATACTTTGTCACCCAGTGCTCCCCACTGTCCACTGCATGTCAAGTTTTAGCCACCAGAAATAAGACCCCAAAATCGACCTGATATCCCCGCCGTAACACCGGAGGGTCTCAAGGCGCGTTGGATTTTCACCTTGCCACACCCGGCCGGTGATCATCCCCTCTGACGGATTGACCCCTGAAGATTTCACCATCCGTAGTGACCTCTGCACCAACTGCTTTTCCAGGCACCCGTCTCGAAAGGACAGGTAATTTATTACCCTAAGAGAAAGGATCCGCATGACTTTTATCGAATCAATGAAGAGCACCCAGCTCACCGCCAAGAACGAGATCCTCTCCGGACTGACCGTCGCCCTGGCTCTGGTGCCCGAGGCCATCGCCTTCTCTCTCATCGCCAACGTGAGCCCCTTGGTGGGACTGTATTCAGCCTTTATCATCGGTCTCGTCACCGCACTTTCCGGGGGAAGGCCCGGCATGATTTCCGGGGCAACCGGCGCCATCGCCGTCGTCATCGTCAGCCTGGTTGCCAGACACGGGGTGGAATACCTCTTCGCCGCCGTGGTCTTGATGGGGATTATCCAGATAGGCATCGGCCTGCTGCGTCTCGGCAAATTCATTCGCCTGGTGCCTCACCCGGTCATGTTCGGTTTTGTCAACGGCCTGGCCATCGTGATCTTTTTGTCCCAGCTCGACCAGTTTAAAATCACCGGACCGGCCCCCTCAGCCTGGTTGAGCGGTATGCCGTTGTGGATCATGCTCGGCTTTGTTCTTGTCACCATGGCAGTCATCCACTTCCTGCCCAAATTCACCAAAGCCGTTCCCGCCTCCCTTGCCGCCATTGTCGGAGTTTCCGCCGTCGTCATATATTTCGACATCCCCACGCGAACCGTGGGCGATATTGCCTCAATTTCCGGAGGCTTTCCCCGGTTTCACCTCCCGGCAGTGCCTTTGAACCTTGAAACCCTGAAGATAATATTCCCTTACTCGCTGATCATGGCCCTGGTGGGATTGATCGAAAGTCTCTTAACCCTGACCGTCATTGATGAGATGACCGAAACCCGCGGTCGCGGCAACAAGGAATGCCTTGCCCAAGGCAGCGCCAACGTGCTCACCGGATTCTTCGGCGGCATGGGCGGCTGCGCCATGATCGGTCAGAGCATTATCAACGTCAGCTCTGGAGGCCGGAAGCGCCTGTCCGGAATCGTGGCCGCTGTCGCCCTGCTGCTTTTCATTCTGGTAGGCGCACCGCTGGTCGAGAAAATCCCCATGGCGGCGCTGGTCGGCCTGATGTTCATGGTGGCCATCGGCACCTTTGAATGGGCCAGCTTGAACATCATCCGCAAAGTCCCCGCCGCGGACGTATTCGTCATGGTGGTTGTCGCCACAGTGACCGTGGTCTTCCACAATCTGGCGGTGGCCGTCCTCATTGGCGTGGTGATCTCGGCCCTGGTGTTCGCCTGGGAAAATGCGACGAGAATTCGGGCCAGGAAACATCTCGGCGAGGACGGCGCCAAACATTATCACATTTACGGCCCGTTGTTCTTCGGCTCTATTGCAGTATTCCAGGAGAAGTTCGACGTAGTGAACGACCCCCAGGAGGTCATCATTGACTTCAAGGAATCAAGAGTGGTTGACCATTCGGCCATTGAATCCCTGAACAGACTGACGGAAAGATACGCCAAACTGGGGAAAACCGTGCATCTGCGCCACTTGAGCGAAGACTGCCGCCAACTCCTTGATAATGCCTCCGCCATCATCGATGTGAATTATTGGGAAGACCCGAAATACAAGCTGGTGGTGGACGAACTGGCATAGTTTGAAAGAAGTCGCCTCGCTCTGTTGAACTTGCACAAGTATGTATGAGGCGACCCAAAAAGGAGACAAGAAAGTAGCATATACCCTTTTCCCGCAAAACTCACCGATTGCATGAACTTCGCATCTATGCTATCTAACAGGAATAATAAGAGAAAAATCTTGTCAAATCCCAGGCTCAACCGGGAAAAACCATCTGCAACGGGCGGCCATGCCAGCGAACCTCTCAGAGAGTGACCGGAAAAAAGTGCTGCTGTACAGCGTGCTCATTGTCAGTGTGGTCGGGGCGTGGTCGATATTCGGGCCTTACGGGGCATTGAAATACTACTGGGTTGCAAATGAGCTGGACGAGATTTTGGCGCAAAACGAACAGTTGCGCGAGACCAATACCGCATTACGGCAGGAAATCAACAAACTGAAAAAAGACCCGGTCTATCTGGAAGAAGTGGCGCGGCGGCAATTCGGCCTCATCAAGAAAAATGAGGTTATCTACGAGTTTCCCGAGAAAAAGAAGCGGCACGAATAAGTCCACAAGTTTGTTGGCAAGGTGGCAGGCACTTCCAGGCCGTCCTTCGCCGGGCTCAGGATAAACAGAACAACCAATTAGCCGTTCGCCCTGAGCCTGTCGCAGGGTGTCATTTGCCATCTTTACCCAAGCTCTTACCCCGCCATATCCTGCACAATCCACTGCACCGCCGCATAAAGATCATCCGCCACACAGGCCGGTTGCACCTGTTGCGCCGGGCCGATGTACTCGTAATCCCCCCGGCCATAGCCGGTGAACACCAGAACCCCCTTGGCCCCCACCGCCGCCGCCGCCTTGAGATCCGACCAGCGGTCGCCCACCACGTAAGAGCGGGCCAGATCAAGGTCCAGCTCCGCTGCCGCCTGAAGAAACAGCCCGGGCTTTGGTTTCCGGCAGTCGCAGGCGAGACGGAAGCGCTCTTCCTTGGCCTCGGGATGCTGGGGGCAGTAGAAGATCCCATCCACATGGGCGCCTGCCTCGGCCAGCGCCCCGTTCATCTTGGCATGCACCTCTTGAATCAGGCTTTCAGGGAAATAGCCCCGGGCCAGGCCGGACTGGTTACTGACCACCACCACCGGAATCCCCTGCTCGTTGAGCAGGCGGATACCGGCCGCCGCCCGTGGCAGCATGACAAACCGGGAGATGTGGTTGATGTAGCCCATCTGCTCGTTGATGGTGCCATCCCTGTCGAGAAACACGGCCGGTCGCATGCTCATTCCTCCTTGCGTTCCAAAAGCCTGCAGGTTGCTGCGTACACCTCATCCACCCCGATATCCAGCATGCAGGCAAAATCATTTTGCGGACAATGGGTTTTCAGGCACGGGCTGCAGGGCAGATTTTTATTTACCACCTCCACCCTGGGGGAATATGGCCCGGTAGCCACGGCATCGGTGGAGCCGAAGATGGCAACCAGCGGAGTTTTCTGGGCGGCAGCCACGTGCATCAGGCCCGAATCGTTGGTGACAAAGGCATCGCACAGGCCGATAAGAGCCATGGCCTGAGCCAGCGTGGTCTTGCCGGTCAGATCATGCACCTCATCCGGCGCTGCCGCACAAATCTCCACCGCAGCCTCGGTATCCGCAGCCGTGCCGAAAACCATCAGGGTGGCGCCCTGCTCCTCGGCCAGACGCTTGGCCAGTCCGGCGTACCTCTCCGCAGGCCAGCGCTTGGCCGGGCCATAGGCCGCCCCGGGATTCAAACCCACCACCGGCTTTTTCGCCTTGACGGCAAGAAAATCCCTGGCCCACGCATTAGCGGAATCCGGCAGGACAAGAAAGAGCTCCTGGGGAGAACAGATCAGGCCAAGATCCTTGAGCATCTCCTGGTAATAATAGACCTGGTGCCGCCCCCTGGTGCTTTTTTTAATAGGAACCCCATGGCTCAACAGCAGACCTCGGCCATCCCTCCGGTATCCGGCCCGGACCGGGATGCCGGCCAACAGGGCAAGCACCGCGGCGGAAAAGGCATTCTGCAACAGGATGGCCATGTCAAAATGTTGGGCAGCCAACTCGCGGCCCAGACGCCACATCCCGGCCACCCCCTTATGCCTGCCTTTTTTCTCATAGATCATGACCCGGTCCACATGGGGACTGGCCGCAAAGATATCGGCAACCCAAGGGTAGGCCAAAATGGTTATCTCGGCGGCGGGGAAATTTTCCCGGATGGTCCGCACCGCCGGGGTGGTCATGATGGCATCGCCGATCCAGTTGGTGGAGCGGATCAGGATCTTTTTGGGGGAAAGCTGGCTGATTGTTTTTGTCATACCTGTTCCTGGGATGTGTTGCCTGAAGTGAACATGCGACCTTTGCTTTTTTTCCCGGAGGCGTCAAGTTTTTTTCTCGAACTTCTCCCTTTCCGGCACTCGCATCTCACCTGACGATCGCGCCATTGTCTGGTTCGCACTGAAAAAAAGAGCAGCCCGCCTCTTCTTTCTTGCAAAAAATCGATTCAGGTGTTAAAAAATTCGGGTTCAAAAATAAACACACCCCTGCAAAAAGCTCCTCTGGTGCCCGGAATCGGGTTGGAGCGATGGGGTGGACGAAACGCCGTTGCTCATAATTAACAGTCACTTTGTCATTTCGTGATCGGCATAAGGAGCCGTACCGATAATGACACAAAAGGTGGCGGCTAATTTGGTGACGGCTCCTAAACCAAAACCACAGGAGAAGTACCATGTCTTACATGACCATGAAGGAAATGCTGGAGGCCGGCATGCATTTCGGCCACCAAACCCGTCGCTGGAACCCGAAAATGAAGCCGTACATCTTCGGCGCCCGCAACAAGATCTACATCATCAACCTCGACAAGACCCTGCCCCTGTTCAACAAGGCCTACGAATTCATCGCCAAGACCGCGGCCAAGGGCGGCACCGTGCTCTTTGTCGGCACCAAGCGCCAGGGCCAGGACATCATCAAGGAAGAAGCCGAGCGCTGCGGCATGTACTACATCAACAACCGTTGGCTGGGCGGCATGCTGACCAACCACCAGACCATCAAGAACAGCGTCGACAAGCTGAAGAAATACGAGACCATGCAGGAAGACGGCACCATCAACCATTACCACAAAAAAGAAGCCCTCCAGATCCAGAAGGATGCAATCAAGCTGGACCGCAACCTGGGCGGCATCAAGAATATGAAGGGGCTGCCCGCAGCCATCTTCCTCATCGACCCGAAACGGGAGAAGATCGCCATTGAAGAGGCCAACCGCCTCGGCATTCCGGTGGTTGCCCTGATCGACACCAACTGTGATCCCCGCGGCATCGATTACCTCATCCCCGGCAACGACGACGCCATCCGCTCCATCAAGCTGATCGCGTCCAAGATGGCGGATGCGGTATTGAGCGGCAAGGAGAAACTTGCCTCAGCCCACCAGGCCGCCACCGACAAGGACACCGAAACCAAGGCTGCTGCAGCGAAAGGCGACGCATAACCAGCCTCTTCAAGCCGTTACAGTAAAAATAATGGCCTCATCTTTGTGAACAAGACGACCTCAAGGGCATGGTAACTATCCAGCTCGGGGCCGGAAAGATATAAACCAACAAACGTAACTGTTCAGCAGCGCCGCGGATGCCGGGAAGAGGTCTGCGAAGTGTGCTAGTGCACATGAGCAGGCCGATGACAAAGCAGATGCGGTGCTGCCGGACAGTTACAGAACATGAAGGTAGAACCGTGAATATTACAAGTCAGATGGTAAAAGAACTCCGCGACAAAACCAACGCGGGGATGATGGATTGCAAGAAAGCCCTGACCGAGACCAGCGGCGACATGGAAAAGGCTATTGACCTGCTCCGCCAGAAAGGATTGGCTGTTGCCCAGAAACGTGCCGGCCGGGCAACCAGCGAAGGCTTGGTGGAAACGCTCATTCAGGCCGACGGCAAACTGGGCGTGATGGTCGAGGTGAACTGCGAGACCGATTTTGTCGCCAAAAGCGACGCCTTTATCGAGTTCGCCAAGAATGTCGCCGTGCAGGTTGCAGAGGCAACATCTGCTTCCCCCGCCGAGCTCATGGAGCAGAAATTCGTTAAGAACCCCGCGCTCTCCATCCAGGACATGCTCAACGAACTGGTGGCCAAGCTCGGCGAGAACAGCGGGGTCAAACGCTTCGTCAAGTTCAACGAAGGCGTGGTTGAAACGTACATCCATGCCGGCGGCAAGTTGGGCGTGATGGTCGAATTATCCTGCAAGAACGACGCAATTGCCAAAAACGCCGATTTCGTCGAGTTCGCCAAGAATATCTGCATGCATGTTGCCGCAGCCAATCCTGTATCCATCCGTCGCGAGGAAGTCCCCGCGGACCTGGCGGAGCGCGAGCGCAACATCTTCATCCAGCAGGCCATCGACTCCGGCAAGCCGGCGAACATCGCCGAAAAAATGGTCGGCGGCAAGATGGACCGTTTTTTTGCCGAGAGCTGCCTGTTGGAGCAGAAATTCGTCAAGAACCCCGACATCTCCATCCAGGATCTGCTCAAGGAACTGGTGGCCAAGGTAGGCGAAGATGTCAGCATCAAGCGCTTTGCCCGGTTTCAGGTTGGCGCATAACGCTGTTTCCACAACGCATCGGGTGACTGCACCGTGACCAAGACCAAATACCAGAGAGTTCTCGTGAAGCTGAGCGGCGAAGCCCTGATGGGCGACGCCGCTTTCGGCATCAGCACCAAGGTGCTTGATTATCTGGCCGCCGAGATCCAGACCCTTGTGGCTCTCAAGGTGGAAACCAGCCTGGTCATCGGCGCGGGCAACATCTTCCGTGGGGTGGCAGGCGCCTCTTCCGGCATGGACCGGGCCGCCGCCGACAACATGGGCATGCTGGCCACGGTCATCAATGCCCTGGCCCTGCAGGACGCCTTGGAAAGAAATGGCATCCCGGCCAGGGTGCTTTCCGCCATCCCCATGCTCACGGTCTGCGAGCCCTATTCCCGGCAAAAGGCAGTGCATCATCTGCGGAAAGGACGGGTGGTGATCTTCGGGGCAGGCACTGCCAACCCCTACTTCACCACCGATACGGCCGCCGTGCTCCGAGGCCTGGAGATCAATGCCGATCTGATCTGCAAGGCCACCAGGGTTGACGGCGTTTACGACAAGGATCCTCTGAAACACACGGATGCGGTCCGGTTTTCCCGCCTCAGCTTCAGCGAGGTTCTGCAGCGGCGGCTCAAGGTCATGGACTCGGCGGCAATCTCCCTGGCCATGGACAACAACACCTCCATCATGGTTTTTGACATGAATATCCCCGGCAATATGAAGAAAGCCATCTGCGGAGAACAGATCGGCACCTTGATACAGGGAGAGGACAATGAGTGAAATTATCGAAGCGCTGACCGAAAAAATGACGGCAAACATCGAGGCCTTCAAGCGCGAGCTCACCAAGATCCGTACCGGACGGGCCACCACCTCCCTGCTCGACGGGATAAAGGTAATGGCCTACGGGACGCCCATGCCCCTCAATCAGGTCGGCTCCGTGACCATCCCGGAAAGCAGGATGCTGGTTATCCAGCCTTGGGACACCAAGCTTCTTCCCGCCATTGAAAAGGCCATCTTCTCCTCGGACCTGGGCCTCAACCCCTCAAGCGACGGCAAGATGATCCGGATCTCCATCCCCCAGCTCACCGAAGAGCGCCGCAGGGAGTTGGTAAAAAACGTCAAGAAGATCAGCGAGGAGCACCGGGTCGCCATTCGCAATCTGCGGCGCGAAGCCATCGATGTCCTGAAAAAGCAGAAAGGCAACAAGGAAATCCCGGAAGACGATTTCTTCAGGATGCAGGATGAGGCCCAACACGCCACCGACCGTTTCATCAAGCAGATCGATGAGATCATGACCGACAAGGAAAAAGAGGTCATGGCGGTTTAGGAGCCGTTTATTTCGCTACAGCTTCCTATGCCGTTCTTGCCAGCCAATTGACGATAGTATCGGATTACAACGGCTTGAATATTTACACCCTGCCCATCCCTGCTTCAGCCGCTTGCACACGGTAATCCGCTGAAAATCGAGACCGCTCCAATGCCCAAGCTTGATAACGCCGCCCTGCCCCGCCATATCGCCATCATCATGGATGGCAATGGCCGCTGGGCCGAACAGCAGGGCAAACCACGCATCATGGGCCACCGGGCGGGGGTGGAATCCGTACAGGATATCGTCCGCGCCGCCCGGGAACTCGGCATCGGCGTGCTTACCCTCTACGCTTTTTCCACGGAAAATTGGAAACGCCCCCCCCTGGAAGTCCAGGCGCTCATGGGGCTGCTGAAGTCCTTTCTGGAAAGCGAGCTGGCCACCATGGTCCACAACAATGTGAGCCTGCGCTGCCTCGGCCAGAAAGACCGCATCCCCCCGGAAGTCCGCAAGGTTCTGGATCGGGTGATCCAGGAAACCGCGGGCAATACAGGACTGATCCTCAACCTCGCCTTGAGCTACGGCGGCAGGAGTGAAATCACCCGGGCCGTGCAGGCAATCGCCCAAAAATGCCAGGCCGGAATCCTGAGCCCGGGAAAGATTGACCA
>Ga0180013_100063_pt1 | contig 10021 bp, 8 predicted proteins | sample KR13_J_MetaG_FD_122244 | JGI IMG/M metagenome (GOLD analysis project Ga0180013, IMG submission 122244) | Groundwater microbial communities from the Olkiluoto Island deep subsurface site, Finland - KR13_J_MetaG | ecosystem: Environmental > Aquatic > Deep subsurface > Groundwater | place: Finland...
CCAGTTGGTGAGCACCTGCCGGGCATGGGGATTGGACTTTGCCTTGGCTGCCACTTCGTTAAAGGAATCATAGACCAGGAGGGTGGAGGAGAGGGCGGCCACCGCATCCGCAGCCAGCTCACCATCATCCAACAGATCGATGAGCGGCTGCACATTGTACCCGCCCAACATGGTGCCCAAGAGCTGCACCGCCGCCTTCCTGTCGATGAGCGGCGAGACGATCCTGCCCTGCGCCACCCCGGCGAGAAATTCGGCCTTGACCTTGGAGGCCTCATCCACCCCCGGAACCACCTGGTTGCTGATGAGATCCACCAAGGTAGCCTCCGTTCCGGCGGCCGGTTTTTGCAGCAGCGCCACCAGGGCGGTGGTCTGCGCGGCGGAAAGGGGAAGAGGAGGCAGGCCAAGAGCAGCCCGCTCGGCAACATGTTTTTGATACGCTTCCAGCATGGGTACGACCTCCTTGCATAATAGGAAACCGGGGCAGCCCGGTGATTTTTTTCAAACCAGATTCCTACCCTTGCCGGGCTGGACCTGTCAAGGAGAACCTGAATGGGGGAAACAAGACAAAAAAGGGCGGCAGGAGTTTCCCCCTGCCGCCCAAGGCGGCCGTACTCTTCGCCTCCCCCTTTAACAAGGGGGGGGATAAAAAGTGCTGTGCTCATAGTAACAACTTGAAGCGCGACCGCCGTATAAGTCAAATTTTATGAGTCCCCCGGCAAAGCCGGGGTTTACTTTAAGGAAATTATCAGCCAGCCGCCATCAACCGCTCGATATCCTCACTGCCAATGGTTTCCTTCTCCAACAAATCCTTGGCCATGGCCTCCAAAATCGCCCGGTTCTCATTGAGCAGCCGGGTCGCCGTCTCCCTGGCCTCGGTCACCAGCCCGGTCACGGCCTGGTCGATGCGCACCGCCGTCTCCCCGCTGTAGGGTTGCCTGCTCCGCCCGGACTCATCGGGCCCGGCAAAGTTCATCGGCCCGATGGCCTCGCTCATCCCCCATTCGCAGACCATCTTCCGGGCAATATTCGAAGCCCGCTCGATGTCGTTGCCCGCCCCGGTGGTCACGTCGCCGAAAACGATCTCCTCGGCCACCCGGCCGCCCAGAAGGATGCAGAGGTTGTTCATCAGCCAGGAGCGGGACTGCGAGTGCTTCTCGTCGGTGGGCAACTGCATGGTCAGCCCCAGGGCGCGGCCCCGGGGAATGATGGTCACCTTGTGCACCGGATCGGTGCCGGGCAGCAGCCGGGCCACCAGGGCATGGCCCGCCTCATGGTAGGCGGTGAGCCGCTTGTCCTTGTCGCTCAGGATCATGCTGGTGCGCTCCGCCCCCATCATCACCTTGTCCTTGGCCTTTTCCATGAGGGCCATGGAGATTCGGCCCACCTCAAAACGGGCCGCCATCAGGGCTGCCTCGTTGACCATGTTGGCCAGCTCGGCCCCGGAGAATCCGGGGGTGCCCTTGGCGATGATCTCCATGTCCACATCGCTGTCCAACTGGACCTTGGCGGCATGGACTTTGAGGATCTTCTCCCTGCCCCGCACATCGGGCAGGGGCACGACGATCTGCCGGTCGAAGCGGCCCGGCCGCTTGAGGGCCGGGTCCAGGATATCGGGCCGGTTGGTGGCGGCGATGATGATGACCCCGGCATTGGCCTCGAAGCCGTCCATCTCCACCAGCAATTGGTTCAGGGTCTGCTCGCGCTCGTCGTTGCCGCCTCCGGCCCCAACCCCGCGCTGGCGGCCCACCGCGTCGATCTCATCGATGAAGATGATGCAGGGCGCCTTTTTCTTGGCCTCCTTGAACAGATCCCGCACCCGGCTGGCGCCGACCCCCACATACATCTCGACAAAATCCGAGCCGCTGATGGAGAAAAACGGCACCTGGGCCTCCCCGGCAATCGCCCTGGCCAGCAGGGTTTTGCCCGTGCCCGGCTCGCCGGAAAGAAGCACGCCCTTGGGGATCTTGGCCCCCACCCGGGTGAAGATCCCTGGGTCGCGGAGAAAATCAACGATCTCGCCCAGCTCCTCGCTGGCCTCCTCGATGCCGGCCACGTCGGCAAAGGTTATCTTGGATTCCTCGCCCTCGATGAGCCGGGCCCGGCTCTTGCCGAAGGTCATCAGCCCCTTGCCGCCTCCGCCTTGCTGCTGGCGCATGAAATACAGGCCAAGCCCCACCAGGACGATCATGGGCAGCCAGGAGCCGAGAATGGCCAGCAGCCAATGGGGTTCTTTTTTCTTTTCCATCCGGAGGGTGATCCCCTCCTTCATAAAGGGCTGCACCTGCTCCAGACTGTCCGGCAGCACGGTCTTGAACCGGTTGCCCACCAGATCCTGGGCCTCTGCCACATTTTCCAGGATGGTGACCTTACTCACCTTGCCCGAATTGACGCTTTCCAGAAAATCGTTGTAGCTGATCTGGTTGACCGGCTCGCCGGCGGGATTGAAAAGATTGATCAGCAACAGCCCCACCAGGGCGATGACCAGCCAGATGGACAGGTTTTTGTAGAATTGGTTCAAGGCATACCTCCAGGTTGGATTTTACACTGTTGTACACGATGCAGAGCAGAGGTTGCAAGCAATCAGGCGGACATGGACTGGTCTCCGGGCAAGCCGCCGAGCCGGGCGATCTTTTTCGGCACCAGGCCGCTGGACATGAAGGCCGTGCAGAGCTTGCGTTTTTCAAAGGGGCAGCCGGCGATGTTCCAGCAGGGCGTGTATTGCAGCAGCTTGTGGATGGCGGCCAGGCTGATTCCGTGCTCGTGGATCATGCTTCGCAGGCAGGAAACCCATTTCAGGTTGTCCAGGCTGTAATAGCGCCATTTTCCGTGGCGGACCGGGATCAACAGCCCATCGCGCTCGTACATCCGCAGGGTGCGCGGAGTAACGGCCAGCATCTCGGCGGCGGCGCTGATGGTGAACACGGCCTGGTCATCGGCCAGCAGAGGCTTGGGGTAAAAGCCGGCAGCGGAGGCTTCAGGGGGTTGGCACTGTGCATTCATGACGAATCCTCCTTAACGGGGCAGTTCCAAAGGCATGGGTCCATCGATCTTCAGGGAAAAAACCGCGATGATGGCAGGCAGGGCCGCGAAAGGACCCATGAGCAGGGACATGACAAAGGAGCTGACAAACCAGAAGGTTTCGGCTAGCTTGGCAGTGGCTTGGATAGCGACCGGGGCTGCGTCTTTTTTTTCGTTGCAGAGTGTTTTCTTCATGGCCAGACCTCCTGTCTCGTGTGTCCCGGGCGGCGCAGAATCATTTCGTGCACCGCTTTGCTCTTAGATATACGCAAGGGCTGTGCCAGGGAAAACGGAAGGGGCTCGAAGGAAGCGGCCTCGAATATTTTTTTCCAATGAAAACAAGGAACTGCTTTCATATAAAAAATAATGTATATGGAATCCTACAACAGATCGGCGGAATTATTCGTACACAAACGGGCTAACAATGCTCCGCATTCGAGTCCAGTATGGATCATGTTGCGCCCAAAATACCCTTCTGGTTTCACTCCTGAGACATGACAGAGACCACAACATGCCGACAATGCGGGACCTGCTGCCGGAAAGGCGGACCTTCCCTGAACCGGGAGGATCTTGCCCTTGTCCGCCAGGGGCATATCCACCACGATCAGTTGATCACCATCCGGCAGGGGGAGATGGGATACAACCCGGCCACCGGCAGGCTTGAGCCGGTACCGGTGGAGCTGCTCAAGATCCGGGGGCAGGGGAGCGGCTGGGCCTGCCTCTTCTTTGCCGAAGCAAACAATGGCTGCACCATCTATGCGCACCGCCCGGCAACCTGCAGGATTCTAAAGTGCTGGCAGCCGGAAGCGCTTTTGGCCACCATCTACCAAAACACCCTGCGCCGCGCCGACCTGATCAACCCCAACGACCCGATCCTGGCAGAAATAGCCCGCCACGAACAGGCATGCCCTGGCAAGGAGTTTACCGGTCTGCTCGCGGACACGGACCGGGACTCCCTTGCCCGGCTCACCGAAATGGTGCGCGCCGATCTGGCCATCAGAGGGGAGGTTGCCCAAAAGGTGGGAATTTCGCTGGAGATGGAATTTTTTCTCTTTGGCAGGCCGCTGTTCAAGCAGCTCACAGGGTCTGGGATAGAATGTGTTGCGGAAAACGGGGGGATTCGCTTGGAGAGGAAACTCCCCTCTCCCACGAGTGGGAGAGGGGAGTAACGGCACGACCCAAAACCCTTTTTTACTTCACCTCCCGCACCATGACCTCCTCGGACCAGTCGTTGTGCTCAAACTGCTCGTGATCCGGCTTGGGCGGTTTTTCCTCGGTCAACCTTTGCTTCACCCACTTGAGCACCTGCTCGAATTCCGCGGCCATCTCGGCCATGGCCCGGCCCCGGTGGCTGACCTGGTTCTTCTCCGCCATGCTCAACTCGGCAAAAGTCTTGCCCAGCTCGGGATAGTAGAAAATGGGGTCATAGCCAAAGCCATCCTCGCCCCTCGGCGCGTCGAGCAGCTCGCCTTCGCAGGTTCCCTCGTAAGTGAGAGCCGGGCCGCTGGGCACGGCGATGGAGATGACGCAGTGGAAGGCGGCCCTGCGGTTGGCCACCCCGTCCATATCCTTGAGCAGCTTGGCGGTGTTCTCCGCATCGCTGGCATTCTCCCCGGCGTAGCGGGCGGAATAGACGCCGGGCGCGCCATCCAGGGCCTCCACCGCCAGCCCGGAATCGTCGGCGATACACGGCAAGCCTAAAACCTTGGCGGTGAAATGCGCTTTTTTGTAGGCGTTGTCGTCAAAGGTTTCGCCATCCTCAACCACCTCGGGGATAGGGCCGAAATCCGCCAGGCTTCGGATCTCCACAGGGAAATCCTTGAGCAGCTCCTTAAACTCCTTGAGCTTGCCCTTATTTGTCGTGGCCAGCACCAATATATTGAACATGATTTTTCTCCTTTCTGTCGCCGTTGACTTTGCTGATGATTTACCCGCATCGCCGCCGGAAGTCAATATGGTCCGCATGATAGGCAGCTTCGGGGTATTCTTTCTTCACCCTTGTTTCCCGCGCCTGTCTCCGGATAAGATAATTACAGCACTTGACCTAGGTCAATGAAGGGAGCCGTTTTTTGCAATACGGTTCATCCTGCAACCGTCCCATGCGTCTCTTTCAATTCAGCACGAGGAGGAACCGCTGATGTCGCAACGAACCAATCCCGGGCCCAACCCGGCAGAACTCTTCTCCGACGAAGACGTCTACGAGGCGATGAAAAAAATCCCCGGCTATCTCGACATCTCGGCCGGGGATTTCAAGGAACTCTATCTCCTCGCCTATCAGCATGCGGAAACACGGCTGTACAACAGCGTGCGTGTCTCCGAGATCATGACACGAGAGGTCGTAACGGTCCTCCCCGCGACTCCCCTGGCCGAGGCGGCGGCGCGCATGGCCAAACACCACATCACCGGCCTTCCCGTGGTGCGGGAGGATGGCACCGTGGCAGGCGTCCTCTCGGAGCAGGATTTTTTCCGGAACATGGGTGACGGCAGCCAAATCTCCTGCATGGCACTTATCGCCGACAGCCTTGCTTCGGGAGGCTGCCCCGCGCTCTGCATGCGAGGTACAACCGCCGGAGAAATCATGACCACCCCCGTGATCACGGTTTTAGAAAACACCCTGCTGCACGAGGCAGGCAAACTGATGCGGGAAAAGGCATCAACCGGGTACCGGTGACGGACAACTCGAACCGGCTGCTTGGCATTCTCACCCGCAGCGATCTCATGCACGCCTTTCCGGACAGGGGGATTTTATGAACTATTTCGCCAAGATGCGCGGCACAACGACAAGTCCTCCCCGGGTCAGCCTGTCCGAGGTTTTCTGGTCCTGGACCGGCGCCTTTCTCGGCATTGGTGCGGTGGCGTTCATCAACTACAATCTCTTGCCCCAATCGGACCTGCTCATGCTGATCGGTTCCTTCGGCGCCTCGGCGGTCTTGATCTACGGCGCCATAAAAAGCCCCTTGGCCCAGCCGCGCAATCTGATCGGCGGCCATGTGCTTTCGGCGCTGATCGGGGTGGCCAGCTACAAGATGCTGGCCCCGCACATGTGGCTGGCGGCGGCAGTGGCCGTGGCCACGGCCATCGCGGTGATGCACCTCACCAAGACTCTGCACCCGCCGGGCGGCGCCACCGCCCTCATCGCCGTGATCGGCAGCGAGAAGATCTACGCCCTGGGCTATCTCTACGCGCTTGTTCCAGCCGGAGCCGGGGCCTGCATCATGCTGGTGATCGCGCTTCTGGTGAACAACATCCCGAAAACAAGAAAATATCCAGAATTCTGGTGGTGAGGTACCCCACCCCGTAACGGTTGCGCAGCGCCGCTACGCTGCTGCCGCAGATGCGCGGAAGAGGCCTGCGAAGTGGCTAGTGCACACGAGCAGGCCGATGACAGCTAAGCGAGCGCAGTGAGACTGCGAAGCAGATGCGGTGTTGCGCAACCGTTACGCTAAAACCAGAGATTGCAAACCGTCACCGCGGCGATGAGTCCGACTGTTTCGCCGCAGAGCGCGGCGGGCAGGGCGTGGCGCGTCCGCCGGATGCCGATTGCCCCGAAGTACACGGCGAGCACATAGAGGGTGGTTTCGCTGGAGCCCTGGATCACCGAAACCATGGCGGCGACGATGCTGTCCGGCGACTGTTGGACGATCTCGCTCATGAAGGCGAAGGAGCCGCTGCCGGACAAGGGGCGCAAGAGCCCCATGGCCAGGGCCTCGGCCGGCATGCCCACCGCGGAGGTAACGGGCGAGAGGACGGAAACCAGGATATCCATGGCCCCGCTGGCCCGGAACATGCCGATGGCGACAAAGATCGCCACCATGAAGGGGATGATCCGCATGGCGGTGGTAAACCCTTCCTTGGCCCCGTCGGTGAGGGTTTCATAGATCCGCACCCCCCGCAGATAGCCGAAGATGAGCAGCCCGGAGATCAGGGCCGGAATCAGCCAGCTCGACAGGCTGTTGAGGCCGGCGGCGGAAAGGGCCAGCGGCGCCTCGGCGTTGCTCAATTGATACACCGCACCCCCCGCAAAACCGGCAACCAGCAGCCAGACGAACCATTTCCCCGCCGTGCCCGGCGGATACAGCTCCGGCTCACCGCAGGCCTCTGCCTCGGCCGGTGCCGTCTCCTGGGTGGCCTGCACAGGGGCCAACTCCACCGGGCTATTGCTGCGGGAAAGCATCTTGGCCGCCACGATGGCCGCGATGGTGGAACAGGTGGTGGCGATAAGCGAAGGGATGAAGATGGCGGCCGGACTCGCTGCGCCCGCGGCGGCCCGGATGGTGATCACCCCCAGGGGCAGCAGGGTGACGCTGGAGGTGTTGATCGCCAGGAACAAACACATGGCGTTGGTGGCCGTGCCTTTTTCCGGAGCGAGCTTCTCCAGTTCCTGCATGGCCTTGATCCCCATGGGGGTGGCCGCGTTGCCCAAGCCCAGGGCGTTGGCCGCCATGTTCATGATCATGGCGCTCATGGCCGGATGGTCGTGGGGCACATCGGGAAACAACCGAACCATCAACGGCCGCACCCGCCTGGCCACGATGCGCATCAGCCCACCGGCCTCGGCCACCTTCATGATCCCCAGCCAGAGGGCCATGGGCCCGATCAGGTCGATGGCCAGGGTAACCGCATCCTTGGCCGATTCGAACGAGGCGCTGGTAAGGGCGTCCATCCGGTTGGTATAGGCGGCGGTCACCGTGGCCAGCACAACCATGGACAACCAGATAATATTGATGACCGAAGCTTTTTGTTGCATGCCTTCCCCTGTCTGCCCTGGGTGAAAAAAAGAGCACCCAAAGGTAATCAAAACCCGGGCCAAAAAGCCAGGCTTTATTTTTCCATTTTCACACACCTTCTGATACAATTATGAGCATACGGCTGTCGATGCCCATCTTTACCATGGGCGCGATCGACGCTCCCGCTTGCCGGGACGGCGGGAAAAGAGTAGAATTGTCATTCCTTTCTCAAGGCATGGTCGCACCTTCACTCACAACACACGAGGCGCAACGATGGCAGGCATCCGCTCTTTCCACGGAAAAAAACAGTCGCTTTCCCGCAAGGCAACCACCCTTGCGGCGCTCTCCATGTTCATGGCCGCCAGCCAGCCGTGCTCGGCGGCCCGCGCCAATATCACCGCGCTTTCCCTTGAAGAGCTGCTTGCCGTGGAAATCACCTCGGTTTCCAAAAAAACCGAAAAGGCCGGCGAGGCTGCGGCCGCTGTTTTTGTGGTCAGCCAGGAAGACATAAAGCGCTCCGGCGCCACCAGCATCCCGGAAGTCCTGCGCATGGTGCCCGGCCTCCAGGTGGCGCGGATAGACGCCAACAAATGGGCCATCACCAGCCGGGGGTTCAATGCCTTTTCCGCCAACAAGCTGTTGGTGCTCATGGATGGTCGCACCGCGTACAACCCGCTTTTTTCCGGCGTCCTCTGGAATGCCCAGGACACCGTTCTTGAAGATATAGAACGGATCGAAGTGATCAGAGGGCCGGGGGCCAGCCTGTGGGGGGCCAACGCGGTCAACGGCGTCATCAACATCATCACCAAACACTCGGCGGACACCCAGGGCACCCTGCTCACCGCGGGAACCGGCAGCGAAGAAAAAGGGTTCGGTACCGCCCGGTATGGCGGAAAAATCAATGACCGCACCACCTATCGGGTGTACGGGAAAAATTTCTACCGCGACGATCTGGCCTTTGCCGACGGCACCAAGGCCGATGACGACTGGTACCAGTGGCGCGGCGGCTTCCGGGTGGACAGCGGAGCCTCCGAGTCTCCGTACTCGTTCACCATCCAGGGGGACGCGTATAACGGCAATGCGGACGCCACAACGAACATTCCCGCCACAAGCCCGCCCTACACAACCGACATCAGCAACCCCAGCAACATCCGGGGCGGCGATCTCCTGACCCGGATGACCAGAAAAGGAACAGACAACTCGGAAATGACCCTCCAGGCCTATTATGATCTGGCCAGGAGCAACGACCGGCTGCTAGGCGACGAACGGAGCACGGCTGATCTCGAATTCCAGCACCGCTTTCAGGCCACGGCGAAACAGGAGCTTACCTGGGGGTTGGGCTACCGTTATACCCGCGATTCCTTGGAAAACAGCGCGACTTTTTCTTTTGCTCCGGCCAGCCGGACCGATATGCTGCTCAGCGCCTTTCTCCAGGATGAAATCACCCTGGTCGATGACCTGCTCCGCCTCACCCTGGGCTCCAAGTTCGAGCATAACGACTTCACCGGCTATGAGGTCCAGCCCAACGCCCGGTTGCTCTATACCCCGCACAAGCATCACACCTTCTGGGGTGCGGTGAGCCAGGCGGTGCGGACCCCCTCCCAGGCCGACCACGACATCCGCATCAGCAGCGCCATTGCTCCAAATGCGGCGCTTCCGGCCCCCATTTCCCTGCTTCCCCCTGGACTGGCGGAGATTGTCATTAACGGCAATGAGGATTTCAAGTCCGAAAAACTCATTGCCTACGAAGTCGGCTACCGGACCCAGATCCATGACGCGCTGGCCTTCGACCTGACCGCCTTTCTCAACGACTACAGCCGATTGCGGACAACCCCTGCCTCGGCACACTTTATTACCGCGAACAACAGCGGCGACCCGGCCTTGTTCTATCAGCTCAACTATGAGGCCGGAAACACCATGGAGGGCAACACCTGCGGCTTCGAGCTGGTGGCCGACGCCAAGCCCCTGGACTGGTGGCGGCTGCAATTAGCCTACACCTACCTGCGCCTGGACCTGCAGGAGACAGGCCAGGGTCTTTTTGCCAGCGAGGATGCCGAAGGGGAAAGTCCCCGCAACCAGATCTCGCTGCGGTCCATGATGAACCTCCGCTCCAACGTCACCCTGGACACCTGGCTGCGCTATGTGGACACCCGGCCGACCTATGGCATCGACAGCTATGTCGCGCTCGACGCCCGGGTCGCCTGGCAGGTCAACCCCCAGGTCGAACTCTCCCTGGTGGGCCGGAATCTGCTGGATAACGCCCAGCCCGAATTCGG
>Ga0180013_100065_pt1 | contig 9955 bp, 10 predicted proteins | sample KR13_J_MetaG_FD_122244 | JGI IMG/M metagenome (GOLD analysis project Ga0180013, IMG submission 122244) | Groundwater microbial communities from the Olkiluoto Island deep subsurface site, Finland - KR13_J_MetaG | ecosystem: Environmental > Aquatic > Deep subsurface > Groundwater | place: Finland...
GCACCCAGACCCTGGACCGCTATCTGGCCCTCCACACGCTCCCTGCAAGACCCCGTCTTAAAAAAGTACTTCTCACCGGCGATTTCGTCCTGGCGAACGCCCCTGCCGACACTCCCCTGCGCCAGCGGTGCGCCTCCGCGCTGGCGCGTCTGCGGGAGCTGCGCTGATCTTTTCCCTCTGAAAGCAGCCTCCTGGTTGTCGACTCGCATATTTTATAAAAAAAACAATCTGTTAGACAATTTTAACAATAATTAACGAGATGTTTTCTTGTGTTTGCGCCTGATCGTATGGGATTGGTTTGTCAGGCGAACATTGCGAGTCTGATGTTATTTTGTGACGTTTTGTTTTGTTCAGTGCTTCGGAATTATGTGTGAATTTTCGTATGTCATCTTGGGGGAAGGTAAATTTTCCCAGAACTCTAACTCAATAAGGAGGGATGGTTATGCCATAGAAAGAAAACGATTCAGGCAGGGGCCTTTTTACCCATGGAGAGCATTTCATAACAAACAGCAAGGAGGACGTAAAAAATGGCAGGTGAACTTGTAAACATGTCGGATCAATTCAAGGGGTTGCCGATGGGCGACCTCATCGGTGGCCCCCTCAATGCGGCCTGCGAGGCCCAGGTGAAGCTGGCGCAGGCGACTGCTGATTTCATCAAGGTTATCGGATTTTTACCTCCCAGCAGTGCTGACGATCCATACAGCGGCGGGACACGAACAGCCACGTTCAAATTCAAGAGGCCGGTGGACAACCCTGCGGCCAAGCCGGGAGAACCGGGTTCGACCATGGAGGAAGAAGTCGAGATCTGCGTGCCTCTGCTCGCCATCGTCAAGGTTCCGAATCTGAGCATCACCACGGTTGATGTTACCTTCGACATGGAGGTCAAATCCTCTTTTTCCTCGAAAGAGTCTGCCGATGCCCAAGCCTCGCTGTCGGCCGAGATGTCGGTGGGATGGGGATGCTTCAAGGGGTCGGTAAAAATCCAGGGCTCGGTGGCGACCCACAAGGAAAACGCGCGCAGTTCGGACAATTCAGCGAAATATCATGTGCTGGTTCATGCCGAGGACAAGGGTATGCCGGAAGGTCTTGCCAGGGTCATGGATATTCTGCAGACCGCATGCGCTCCCCGCGCGATCGGTCCGGCGCAGCCGGTGGCAGCCTTGGCAGCCTAACGGCCTGTGTTGCCGTAAACAATGAGAAACGGAAGCATCAGCGAACTTTTACCCATCACGGCCCGGGGCGTCGCCAGGCGCGCCCGGCGCCGTACGATATCGAGGGGACATGTTTGACCTTACGGAAGTTAAATACATAAAACGCATCACCGTCGGAAGCGACAATCCGGCCCGGATGAGCACCTCAGAAGAGATCGAGGCCGCGACGGCCCTGCTCAACAAGTGCCTGACCGGAACGCCCAAGGGCTGCATCATCGCCACGGAAAAAAGTTTTGCCGTACTGCAAATGGGCGAACATCAGGTGGTGCTCCAGTGGATCGTCTACCATGTCGGTTTTACACGAAAGCCGATCTGGCTTGATGACTGATTCGGTGAGAGGGTTTGCATGGGCACTAGAAGTTTCGATGATCTGCTCCAGGCGTTTCAGTCGGCTTTGATTGCCGCACAGGACTCGCTGCGAATACGGCGCGAAGAGGCGGATCGACGAATGTTCGAGGCAGGTGAGATCGGTGGGGTGTCGCGCTCTTCTTTCTTCACCTTTGTCATTCCGCAGAAAGGCACGGATGGAGATACATACGAGGTGTTGCCTTTGCCTGTCTCAAGTTTCCGTGCACATCACCGCCCGCGGATATCCATGCTCTCGCTGGAGTTCGAATGCGAATTGAAAGAAAAAAGACTTCCCGGTGCATCCCGTCGCTATTCACTGGTGATAGTGGCACGCAATCAAAGAAGGTGGTGGCACAAAAACCGGCGACGGATGCAAATTGTTTTTCATGGAACCGATCGGCCTGCCGGCGAAGTTAGAATAGACGGCAAATTGCTTGTGGAAATTCCTCGAGATGAAGGAGCAGGCAAGGGGTGTCCGACACCCGAAGCAAAAGGATCGATATTTTTAAAATTAATAAATCTACTGCGGAACGTGGGGCAACAGCAACGGTTCACCATGACGATGGCACAATCGCAAAGAGTCAGGGAAATAGTGGGGCAAGCGGACGCCGAGACCATGATGCGCGGCGAAACAGCGACATGGTGGAGAGCAATTTTTTCAAAGTAACTTGTATGAGGAGAAAAAAATGAAAAAGTACAGCCTTGTTAAAAGAACAATTATGGCCCTTTCGTTTCTGGCGATCATTATCGCCGGATCATCGACGTTCGGGACGGGATGTTCCGCCGGGAGTTCCCCTAACCTCGACACAGGTTTTGATGGTTCGTGGACAGGGGAAGTAAACAGCTCCGTGGTGAATCTCAACCTTCAGCAGACCGGCAAGTCGACATTGACATACGAAACTCCGCGCAGTTGTGTCCTTACTGTCAAGTTCTTAAAAAATGACGGAGACAACGGTCGGGAGTATTCGATCACTGAGTCAACGGGTGGGTTCTGTGACAAGTTGTTGTTGGGCAAACTTTCCCTGAGGAAACAAGGAGACAATATTCTCTCCTGTGAACTGACCTCCCTGGCTGATAAATCACCAACAAAAATATCGGAAAAAGGCACGTTGCGCCGGCCCGGCAAATAGCCCTGAATGCAGGGCTGCATGCAGTCCTTTTAATCGGTTCGCCTGGACTGGAGAACAATTGAAAACAAGGAGAATACATGGCCAGCAACATACCGCTGAACGATCTGATCGAGGCGTTGGCGGGCGCCGTCATTGAAGCCCAGGACAATATCGAGCAGCACCAGATTTCCAATCTGCTGGGGTATTTTGACAGCCAGAACCGGCCCAAGAGCCTGGTTGTCAGAATGCCGTCAATTCATCCCCAGGCGGAAGAGGGGTCTGAAGACATGTACCGTGCGCCGTTGCTGCCGCTTGTTTCTTCGAACATGCTGAAAATCAAGGATGTCGAAATCACCTTTGACGTGGATCTCGGTCAGCTCACGGAAGAGTCGGCCGGACAGGCGGATAAGGCCAGTACCGAAGACGAACGGCAGGAAAGCGAAGCTTCGAAAAAGAACATCTTTGTCGATATGGCCGGTGGGAAGCAGAGCAAAGCGGGGAGCATCCACGTGGTTTTGCGCGTGGAGGGTTCGGAGCCTACGGAAGGCGCGGCCAGACTGATCAACCACCTGGCGCAGACCCAAGGGGTGTTCAAGACGTTCAAGGTGGAGTGACTGGTCGCCTGAAACCGTGCAATACGGGTGACCGATTCGATGAATGCCACCTAAACCAGAGGAGGTGTACTCATGGCGGTATATAAAAACGGCTCAAGCGGCGAGGATGTGGCGCGTATCCAGAAGGCGTTGAAAGACGCGGGCTTCTATCAAGGGGAACCGGACGGGGTATTCGGTTCCCCAACCGAGACCGCGCTCAAAAAATTTCAGACCGCTTCCGGGCTGGGAGCGGACGGGATTGTGGGTCCCGCTACCTGGGGGAAACTTTTTCCCTCCCAAGCTTCAGCGCCCAAGGAGGTGTCCGGCGATCTGGACTCGCGCTGCCTGGCGCTCACCGGATCTTTCGAGACCGGAAAGTTTTCTCCGGAGTGCTTCGCAACGATGACCGGAAATTTTGACGGCCAGGGCATGAGTTTCGGCGCACTGCAGTGGAATTTCGGGCAGGGGACGCTCCAGACACTCCTGAAGGAGATGTTCGCCAATCATCAGGACATCGTTGTGGGAATTTTCGGTGAAAACCTGGGCCAGCTCCAGCAGGCGATCAACGGAGGCAAGGAGGCAGCCTTGTCCTTTGCCGCCTCAATCCAGGATCAGGCCAAGCATACCATAACAGATCCCTGGAAACAGATGTTCAGGGCTCTCGGGCTCACCCCGGAATTCCAGGCAATCGAGGTGAGAGGGGCGGCAACGTACTACCAAAAAGGCATTCGGCTCTGCCAGGATTATGGCCTCTGGTCCGAGCGCGGCAGAGCGCTGATGTTCGATATCTGCGTTCAGAACGGAAGCATTGCCGACGGTGTCAAGGCGCTGATCATGGCGGATTTCGGGAAGTTGCCGCAATCAGCCTCGCCGGAAGAAACCGAGCTGGCAAAGATGCGGATCGTGGCGAACCGGCGGGCGGAAGCCGCCAACCCGAAGTTCGTGGAAGACGTGCGGAGGCGCAAGCTCTGCATCGCCGAAGGAAAGGGGGTGGTTCACGGCATCAGCTACGACCTTGCCAGGCAGTTCGGCCTGGACCTAAGAAAAGTGGCTGGAGCAGGGAGCTGAACCTCACTGTTGAACCCGCCCGAGCCGATATCATCATGACTCACGCCTAAAGGGGCAGGCCTCAACGTATCACCCTGAAAACATAAACAATTCTTGTCAACAATGAAGGAGATTCCAATGCCAATCGTGTTAAATCAGCTTATCCCGGCCAATGCAGGTCTTCCCGGTTATGCCGTTGCCAAAGAACTTGCCCGTCAGCAGGTCGCCCATTTCGGTGCCGTCCGAGGCGCCGGGGCGGGCATTGGTCCCGGATCGTGCTGTGCGGCTGTGGCGGTCGCTCCCAACCCTGGGGCCGGATTTGCGGCGGCAGTGGCTGTCGCCGGGTTTGGCGCGGTCCCGCCCGGCGGTGTTGTGCCTCCTGCGGTTGCTGGGGCGGCGCTTCCCTATTCTGTAGTCTATGGCAATTCCCAGATGGCTGCGGGCGGCTTGGTACTCGGGCCGGTGGCCGGCCACGCGGAACGCGCGGCTCTCACCAATACCCAAGCTGCGGGGCTGGGTCTGGGCGGCCTCTACATGGTGGCACCGAACCAGGCGGTTCTGTATGTGGAAATGGCGCCTTGCGCCGGTTGCGCCGGCTGGCTCAACGGCGTGGCTGGCGCTGGCGTCGCCAACCCTTTCAACGGCATCATCAACGGTGCTGGTGGAGTGACCCTCAATGTCTGGTACCGCTGGTCTTCTCCTGGTCCGCCGGCTCTGCCGGCGATCGGCGTAGCACCGGCCCTGGCCGTCGCGGGTGCTGCCGCGATGACTGCCTTTCATGCCATGCTGCTGCCGGCCGAACTTGCGGACATCAACGGCGCGACCTGGTAACGAATGCCCCATGCGGTGGCGTTTACAACTCACATGTAATTCGAGGAGGATATCATGAACCCAATTATGCCAAGAAGAGTCAAAACAAGTGAACTGACCATGATCAATCCAGTCTGGATAGATATTGTGGCCAATCCGGAGGAATTCACTCAGATCAAGGAGATCCAAGCGTTCGAGGAGGTGGTTTTTTTATGGGTCTTACGGGAAGACGGCAAGGTTATCGTCGGCATTGAAGAACCGTGGAGATTTCCCGAAGCCTTTGCCTCTTCTCTCCACGATACCCTGGAAAAAATGAAAGAATATTTTGAGGAGAATAAAAAGTTTTTTGAAAAGGACGGGAGCGGCGGCCATCCGACGCTTGCCGCATGGTTCGCGGATGATGGCACCTCTTCATGCTATGCCGGTTCGGCCTACATCGGGGGAGAGCTCAAATTCAACACAATCTCCGGCAAATGGGAGCTCTCAAATAAATCAGGCCGCTTTGGCAGAATTGATGAAATCAGAGAAGCAACGGTAACTCTGGAGGAGGTTGTCGAAAAAATGACAGAAGCGGCAGATATTATTAGTAAAAGAGTTGAGTTAGACGTGATACTCGATATCTACCCCAAGTAGTGCCAGGAACACCGGTCATCCCCCTGTTTTCATGGAGATGAAACCTGACAGTGCCAGGCTTGCACTTGTACACAAAAGCGTGGGTCTGGCACTGGCCCAAATATTTCCAGCAAGCAAAGCTCCGGGAAGACGTTCCTGAATAAGGAATAAAATGGGGAAAATGATCGAGGAATCGACAGCGAAACAACCGGAAATGCGGCGGGAAGCAAGGAAACGGATCATCTTTGCCTTGCTGTTGCTGGTCGCGGCAACCAGCCTCGTTGCGAGCGCTGTTTTGCTTGCCCGTTATCTGACATACAAGAGAGGGGTGATGGAATCTGCCCAAAGCCGCCTCACCTCCCTGACCGTTCAGGCGACCAGGGCAATTGACCGGGTTGCCCGCGAAGTAACCGACAACGCCAATTCGATCGCGGACCGGTTGAGTAGCGGAGAATTGGTCCACAAAGCCGCACCAATAAGGCTTCGGGAGCTTCTGGAGCATCATCCGCATTTTCTTAGTGCCGCCCTGTCTTACAAACCGTATGCGTTTGATCCGGGCCGCAGACTCTACTCGGTGCTGCATGTGAGGAAGAATGGCCGTATCGAGCGGATCCAGCTCGACACGCTATACGATTACACCAAGCCGGAATACGATTGGTTCGGCTCTTCAATCGACAGTGGGCCGCGGTGGTCGCAACCATTCTACGGCGAAGCCTCCAGCTCTCTTCTGGTTGCATATTCCGTCCCTTTCTATGGCGGGATGGATGAGGCTGCCGGCCAACGCTCCGCAAGGGGTGTTGTAACCATCACCATTTCCATGGAGGAGATCGGACGGATCATCGAATCTTTGGACCTGGGGCCGACAGGCTTCGGGGCGCTTGTTTCGCAAGAGGGGGCATACCTTTACCACCCGGACACCGAACTGGTGGTCTTGCGCAAAAAGCTGAGGCAAATTTCACAAGAGCAGAACGACCGGGACAGACTGATCCTGGCTGAACAGGCAAGCAAGCGCGGCTCGGGTGTGCTCGATCACCGGAGCGTAAGCACCGGACTTGAGTCCTGGCTGATCTACGCCCCTATCCCGTCCACCGGATGGTCCATGCAGAATACCTTTGTCAAGGATGATCTGCCTTGGGATATCGATCTGTTGCGACGCCAACTCATACAGGTCACTACCGTCCTGGTGATCTTTTTGTCCTCGATGGCCGCGCTTTTGTACGGGGTATGCAGCGGCAAACGGACGCGTTTATGGGCTGCGTCGGCGACGATTGCGATCTTCTTTGCGGCGGGGATCGGCGTCTTGTGGAAGATTTCACTTTCCTATAATTCCATAAGCAGGAGTGAAGGTGTCCTGGTCAACGACAAGGCGGCGTTGACCAGGATCATGAACTCGTATACCCGGGCATCATCGGACAGGCATACCGAGGCTCCGGTATACATACCGACCGGCATCTTTATTGAGTCCGCCTCGTTGAACTCAGCCAGCGACTTGACGGTTTCCGGTTACATCTGGCAAAAATACCGGCTGGGTGAACAGGATGCGGTGGCGCGCGGGTTCACGATAGGCGGAGCATCAAGCCTGACAATGCAGGAAAATTACAGCACCAGGGAGAAGGGGTTTGAAATCGTACGCTGGAATGTAAGATGCACGGTTCCCCAGCAGATAGATCATTTGAAATATCCGCTTGAACAGGACACATTAAGCCTGCAAATACTGCACAAGGACCTGAACCATAACGTTTTCCTGGTGCCGGATCTTGCCGCGTACAATTTTACAAATCCGACCGCGCTTCCCGGACTCCAAAAGGGCTTGACCCTACCGGGCTGGAAGATTGACCGCAGTTTTTTTGAGTTGAGGGAAAATATCTACACTACCAATTTCGGCCTGGAACGACCGTTGAATAAAGAGATGTTCCCGTCATTCTGCTTCAGCTTCGAGATTAAACGGAACTTTACCGACGCCTTCATTTCCAACCTGACTGCTCTCATAATCGTGACAATTCTCCTCTTTACGCTTCTTATGATCACGAGCAAAGATGAACGGCGGGTGAGCGTCATGCAGACCGGAAGCGGCAGGATACTCAATATCTGCGCTTCGATGTTTTTGGTTATAGCCTTCAGTCATGTCAACATCAGGCGGACGATTGTGGTGGAACAGGTCTTTTACTTGGAATATTTTTTCTTTCTTACCTATTTCGCCATTCTGCTGGTCTCGATAAATTCGGTTTTATATTCTGCGAACGCGAATAGTCATCTGGTCCAGTACCGGGAAAACTTGATCCCAAGGCTCTGTTTCTGGCCTTGTCTTTTTGCCCTGCTATTCACAATCACCGTATGTACTTCGTACTGAGTCTTTGTCTTTGATTTCCCGCTTTTTTCGTTTCAAATCTGCCTGTTGTGGTATCCGGAAGCATCAAACACGGGGAGGAGTGGCTCCATGAAGTCGCATGGACTCAAACTTATCAGAAGACTCAGCGCTTTGATTGTTTTCCCGGGATTAATGGCATTTGCTCCTTCTTTGCATGCCATGCCGCTGGACACGGCCAAGCCCTACGTCCTCTCCGTCGTTTCCGGCAACACCGGTCACGCCGCGGATTCGGCGGGGCTTGCGGAAGAGATCTGCGTGACAATCGTCAATGGCGGAGAACTGATTGATGAGGCGCGGCAAAATAACAAAAATATCATTCTTTTTTTTGATCGAATGCCGTTGAAGGAGGTGTATCCCCGATCATATGTCATCAACAGCGACAAAGATGATCTGCGTTTTTTTATCGGCCACACGACCGCCCCGATTGCTCTTTGGGATAATTTTATCTCCTCGCGCAAGACCGGGCAGTTTTTCAGCCGCAAGGTTTCAGTCAGCGTGGGACTCGAAGATCAAGCGCCGATCCCGACCTTGGTGGAGAAGGAAAAAGCATTCACCCTGGTCCTGGTAAACAAGACATGGTTCACCGTCAGCATCGTTATCATCGTGGCGCTTATTCTTCTTTTTCTGCTCCTTGCCGCAAAGACCAATATCCTTCGCGATGTCGGTCCGAATCCCGAGGTTGGGAGAAAGCCTTACAGCCTCGCGCTCGTACAGATGGCCGTCTGGTCCTTCGCCATCATGACGGCATGGCTGCTGCTCTACGCCGTAAGGCACAGTTTTAACACGATTTCCGATACGCTTGTCCTTCTGATGGGCATCAGTGCAGGCACTGGGATCGGAGGAGTGGCTATCGATACGAACAGGTCGAGACCTGCGAAACAATCGCAGGGTTTCATAAAGGATATCGTCTCAGACGACTACGGAGTCAGTTTTCACCGGTTCCAGATCTTTGCCTGGACAATCGTATTGGTCGCGGTATTTGTGCGACAGGTAACTGCATACTTGACGATGCCGGAGTTCAACTCTTCCCTTCTCGTCCTGATGGGAATAAGCTCCGGAACCTACCTGGGAGTTAAGGTGACAGAAAAACCGACAGAAAACGCGGGATAAAAAAATGGGCTTTCGTGAACGCAGTGGAGAGCTGATATGCACCTCCTGCCAAGCCTCATGCCGGGAAGATTGGCGGATGAAATGGGGGTCGGAGCCCGGGGCTAAAAGCGCACCTGGTTGCGGCCGTTTTCCTTGGCCGCATAGAGCATCTCGTCTGCAATGGTGATCATTTCTTCCAATGATTCCTTTGCTTCCACGCATAGGCCGATGCTGACCGTGATCCGGATCTTTTCCCGCCCAAGATCCATCGTGGTTTGGGCGATATTTTTCCGGACACCGTTAAAAATATCGTGGATGCTTTCCCCGGCCATATTGACCACCAGGATACAGATCTCCTCCCCGCCATAGCGGCAGACGATGTCCGTTTCCCGGAAGCGGCGCAGCAGCGCGGCGCCGAGATTCTTGAGCACCAGATCACCAGCGTCATGGCCGTGGGTGTCATTGACCTTTTTGAAGAAATCGATATCCAGCATGGCAACGGCCACTGTGATGTGGCCCCGGTTGGCGCTGGACAGGAGTTTTTTCCCCATTTCGAAGAAGTAGCGGCGGTTGTACAGACCGGTGAGGTAATCCCGGTTCGAGCTTTCCTTGATCTGCCGGATATAGTCGAGCAGATCCATGTTTTGGTTCACCCGGCAGTAAAATTCCTCGGTGGAGAATGGTTTACTGAGGAAATCGTTGGCGCCGTTCTTGATGAACTGCGCGGAGATGGTTTGGTCGCCGGTGGCGGAAAGGCCGATGATGGCC
>Ga0180013_100071_pt1 | contig 9677 bp, 8 predicted proteins | sample KR13_J_MetaG_FD_122244 | JGI IMG/M metagenome (GOLD analysis project Ga0180013, IMG submission 122244) | Groundwater microbial communities from the Olkiluoto Island deep subsurface site, Finland - KR13_J_MetaG | ecosystem: Environmental > Aquatic > Deep subsurface > Groundwater | place: Finland...
CGGTCAGGCTCACTACCCTTCAGTCCGACACTAAAAAGTTCTTCGTAGCCAACGCCCCATGCCCCGGCCAGCGTAAGATCGGCTCCAAGCTTCGCGTCAATTATCGCCTTCTTGAGCGGCGCGGCTTCGTCGCCAAGCAGAATACTGGCGAGAGCCTGCCATTCGAGAAATGCGGCCGGATCCATGGCATTGCCGACCAGCCAGCTCAACGACAGAAAAGTGCGGGCGCCTGAGTTTTCCGTGCGGCCGATCGGATAAGCTTTGACAATTCGGTGCGGGTTTGACCATTTAGGCTGCCGCGGCGTCGGGATCGGGACTTCCTTGCGGTCATAGGCTGCAAGGGTTGGCGCAAGGAAGCGGAGATGTTCGCGCGTGGGAATGTCACCATAGATGAAGATGAGGGCATTGCCGGGATGGTAGTAGGTTTCGTGGAATTGCTGAAATTGTTCGTAATTCAGCTCCGGGATGTGGCCGGGGCCGCCGCCAGAGTCGCGGCCCATCGGGGTGCCGGCCAGAGCCTCATTGCAGATGTGCCTGTAAATCAGGGATTCAGGGGCTGAGTATGCTCCTTTCATCTCGCTGTAAACAATGCCTTGGATACTGAGCGGCGAGTCGAGATTTTTGTTGTCGGTAAGGGTGAAGTGGTGCGCTTCACGGCGAAATGTCTCTCTGGCAAGTTGCGGGTGAAACACGGCGTCAACATATACCTCCGCGAGGTTGAAGAAATCCTTTTTCACGTTGGACGAAACCGGATAAACCGTAAATGCCGGGGCGGTCATGGCGTTAATGAAAGTGGCCAGGCTCATCTTAATCATCTCGAAGAAAGGTTCCCGCACCGGAAACTTCCGCGAGCCGCCCAGAACGGAATGTTCAAGAATATGCGGCAGACCGGTGTCATCCGGCGGCGGAGTGGGGAAGGTGATGGCAAAGCAGTTTTCCGTATCGTTCGTGTGCAGGTGCAGCAGTCGCGCGCCGGATTTAACATGCTCGAACCGCAAGGCGACCGCCCGCAGGTTCGGCAGTTGCACAATCTGGTTGAATCGAAACCCCTCGTAGATGCTTCCGGTAGAAAGATCGCATTGCGGATCCAATTCCGTGTTCATGAGAACGATCTCCTTGCTCAATATATTTGCGTGGCCCGGCCCATGATTGACCGCTTGTTCTTTCAAGGCGATAATGATGGGCCAGGAGGCCCGGAGGGTCAATCTGAATTACGCCAACGCGGGCTTGTGCCCGCAATCCGTCAGCTGCCGGACGTTCCGCCCAAGGTAGCGCAGGGTTTATCCCTGCGATCTTCGGAGGCCACGCTAAAAACGCGTGGCAAGCGTAAAGTTTACCCCGCTCCCAGCGGGGCCTCCGCTACCCAGAAAGATACATGCAAAAACGTGTATCTTTACGGGAAAGCGTCTAATGAAAGAAAACTCCATTCCCCGTAATTTCATTGTGCCGCTGCGGGGGAGTACGATACAAAGGACGGCATGGCTTGACCGGAGATTACGGATGTTAACCTGTCCCCCGATCATAAAAATTCTATTGATATGTCTGGGCATGCTGGCGCTGACCAGACTGCGTGTGCGACTTGGCTTGGCGATCATCCTGGGTGGAGTCGGGTTGAATGCCTTGGCCGGACATACGCCGATTGAGGTCCTAGTCGGCTTGGGAGCGGCCCTGAAGCAGAGTTGCCTCTGAAGTTGTGGGAGCGCCAACCGCAATAAAAAAATATGTTGACTTTAACATAATCCATGTTATAAATAACATTCAAATGAAAAGAAAGAACCTTTCTCAGTTATCAGCGCGGGTTACGGTGGCCCGGGTGGCAGCTGAATGCGGGGTCAGCATCATGACGGTGAGCCGCGCGTTGCATAATGCACCCCGCGTGGCGGAAGGCACGCGCATTAGCATATTACGCGCCGCGGATGCCTTGGGGTATCGCCTGCAACCCGGGTGCGGCCGCCCGCGCCTTATTACTAAAAAGGCCCGGTCGGTGGTGGACGTCATCCTGGGGACAGCGTTGACTTCGGAAAGTCTGTTTTATACGCGCCTTCTTTTCGCCATCGAGCGGGCATTGAGCCGTTACGGGCACGATTGTCTTATCCGCACGTGTAACGGCCGTTTCGAGGATTTTCTTTCGCTCTACGAGACGCTGCGGGAGTCCGGCGCAACGGGCCGTCTCTTCGTGGGGTATTTACCCGTGAAGCAGATCCAGATGCTGCTCGATCTGGATCCGCATATGATCCTAGTGGATTATACTGGCGATCCGTGTTTGCACGGTCCGTATGAATATGTGGGTTTTGATACCCCTGCGGCGGTCCGGCTGGCTGTCCGACACTTATGGGAGCGGGGTCGCCGGCGAATTGCGCTGGTTCGGGGTCCGTTGGCGCACCACTTTGCTCGCGAGACCGAGAAAGGATATGTCGAAACCTTGACAGAGTATGGACAAACGGTGGCCCGACGCCTGATTCTGGAGGCGGATTTCACCGCTGAAAATGCGCGCCAAGTAATGTCGGCGGCCATAGCCGACGATGTTGTTTGTGACGCAGTTTTTACGAATGACGAGATGGCTACGGGCGTGCTTCGAGCCCTGTACGAGCGGGGGCGGCGCGTACCGGCCGACGTCGCCGTCGTGGGCTGCGACGGGCTTTCCCTCGGCCGGCAGACGATTCCTCAGCTTACCACGGTGAGGCTGGATTACGAGCAGATGGGGCAGGTGGCGGTGGAACGTTTATTTTCCGGCCGGGAGAAAAATGCACCCGTGTTTCGAGTCCGGTTTGTGCCGGAGCTTGTAGTCAGAGAAAGCTCGTGAGGGAAGATAGGACCTGTTAACCAATACAAGAGGGGGAACGCGATGGGATACTTGCCAAAAGAAGAATCGATGCGGCGTATTGCCAAGGTTCGGAGTCTGCTGGAGAAAAGCAACTTGGATGTGGTCTTTGTTTACTACGATGAAATCAATATCGGGAACGGCTGGTACCTGACCGGCTGGTGTCCGCAGTTCGAGAGCGGCATGGTGGTGGTGCCGCGCCAGGGAAACTGCCTACTCCTGGGTGGGCCGGAGTCTGAGCCGTTTGCCCGGCTCGATAGCGCGATCACGGAGACCCGGAATTTTCCAGTTTTCATGGTCCCGGACGAGGAATATCCGAACGCAATAATCATTGATTTCCCCGCGCTATTCGCCGAGCTTAACCGCATGCTGGGCAAAGTTAAGGGTGTGGGGCTGGTGGGTGGAGGGCGGATGCCGGCCGACTGCCACCGGCAAATCGCAAAAGGCTTCGCGGGCACCAAGCTCGTTGATCTCACGGATGAATATGTCCGTCTGCGTTATGACAAGTCCCCCTGGGAGATTGAGCAAATCCGATCCGCCTTTGCCATCGCCGATAAATGCTACCAAGCCATGAAAACATCCGTCCGGCCCGGCATCTCGGAGATCAAAGTGGCCGCCGAAGGGGAATACGCGGCGCGCCGCCGCGGCGCCAGCGGATTTGGGTTCAGCGCAATTGTCGGCAGCGGCCGGCGCTCCAATGCCGTTGTGCCCACGGCCGGCAGCAAGACGCTGGTCGCGGGCGAGACTGTGATGATCGGTTTGGCGCCCAAAGTGCAGGGCTATGCCGGCGTGATCGGCGACACCTTGCCCGTGAGCGGCGCCTACACGCCGCGACAAAAACATTTTATTAAAATTCTAGCCGAAGCGTTTAAGCTTACCCGGGCGCAACTCAAACCCGGCCGGATCGGAAAGGACATTGATGCCCCGGCGCGGGCGTTCTTCAAGCAGCAAAACCTGTCTGCCTATCTGGTCTGTCCCTTCGTTCACACGATCGGCCTGCACGAAGCGGAGGCGCCTTTCTTCGGTCCGCATAGCCGGGATGTATTGAAACCGGGTATGACCGTGTGCGTCGACGTCAGCTTGTTCGGTCATCCGGAAATCAACGGCGCGCGGATTGAAACCGGCTATGAGATCACGGCTAAAGGTCCCGTGCCGCTCAGTCCGGCCATGGACCGCCATTTCATGAAGGACCTGGGATAGTATGCATGCCAATGAATTTCTGCGGTTGTTTTCGCAGGGCTCGCGGCGGTATCATCTGGTCGGCAATGAGCAGTGCGGTCTTGTTGCCGGGTTGGACCTGGAAGGCCGGTTGTATGCTCTATGGCAAGGCAACGTCCTCCATCGTGTCAATCCGGCGGCCGTGCTGGGGCAGAGCACGCGCGAGTGTTATTTGAACCCGGGCGGCGATGGCTTGTGGCCGGCGCCGGAAGGCAGCTGCCTGGGGTACCATTATGCCACCGGCAGATGGTGCGTACCGCCGGGGCTAAGCGGGGCCCGTTACACTCTGGTGTCGTTCGCCGGTGGCCAGGCGGTCATTCGCGCGGAAATTGATCTGATCAATGCCCGCGGGATCGGTGTGCCCGTTGTGTTTGAGCGCCGCATTAAGCTTTGTCCCGCGGACGATGGCCTGGAAATGCAGGTTACCGAAGCTCTGACATATCTTGGGCCACAGCCATTGCACGCCGCCCAAGGCCTGCTGGTTCCCTGGACGCTGGCGCAGTTCGATTGCGGGCCGGGATGCGAAGTTGTCTTTCCGGCCTGTCCGACCGGAGAGATCGTAGACTTATATGACCCGAGCGAGGACCAGCGTTGGTCGGACGCAACGCTGGTGCATACCCGCACGGAAGGTAACCGGCGCTACCAAATTGGATTGGGTAAAAAGACACCATGGATTGAGTTCCGGGATCCGCGCCAGGGGCTGTGTGTCCGGCGAACCGCCGAACCCCTGGCGAAGGCCTGGCGGTATATTGACATCGGCGACCGGCCGGTTGACCGGAAGCCGATGAAAGCCGGCGCCCGTTTCAGTGTTTACAACGCTACGAACGGCTTCATGGAGATTGAAGCGGCGGGCGGCTGTCCACGCCGGCTGGAACCGGGCGTCACCCTGACACTGACTGTCCATACCCGCTTTTCCAAAACGGGTGCAAAGAACAATTGATTCATCGTGTCGACATGGCCGCCGCGTCAGATTATGGTGTGCGGTCCTTACCCTGACGTGACGGAAAATACCGGAATAGTTATGTTAACGGCCTTGACTCCTCGGAAACGGTTTAATCGCGCCATGAGATTCCAGAGCGTTGATCGCATTCCTCTTCTGCACATGGGGGTATGGCGGGAAACCGCTGAGAGATGGCAAAAAGAAGGAATGTTGTCTGAAACTCAAGAGTTTGCCGCCTTTGACGGCCCGATGCAAAGTTGCTGGCTTTACGGTAAATTTCAAGGTCTACTGCCGGCGTTTGGAGAAATTAAGTTGGCGTGTGAATCAGGATCGCTTGAATGTGATACACATTCTGAAGTCTATGCTTACAGTTATTCCGTCGGATTGATTGACGAGAAAATCCGATGGGTCAGACAAATGTTGAAGACCGTCAATCAATGGGAACAACGCGGGGTTGATGAGGATATGCTGAAGGAGATATTGACCGACGAATGGCATCGTCCGGACAAGTGGGGAGATTGAAAAGGTTGAAAGGGGGGTATGTGATAAGAAAGTCGAAAACTGAAGATATTCCCGTTGTGACGGATATAGCAACAAGGGCGTTCAGCAAGATTTACGATGCACTGGAAAAAATCTATGGGCAGGAATTGTTTCCCGTTCTTATACCAGACAGAAAAACCGCGAAAATAGAACAAATAACGGCGCACGCCCTGAATCATCCTGAATGGATTTTTATCTGCGAGGAAGATGGTAAAATAGTGGGGGTGATAACATTTTCTCTAAATCATCAGCTTAGAATAGGAACTATTGGCAATAACGCCGTCGATCCGGACTGTGGGTTAAAAGGAATAGGGCAACAGATGTATAAAGCTGTTCTCAAATATTTCAAGGAAAACGGGATGGATTTTGCGGAAGTGACCACCGGAATGGATGCCTCTCACGAACCGGCAAGAAGAGCATACGAACGCGCTGGTTTCAATATCCGAATGGAATATGTTACATATTACCGGAACCTGAAAGATAACGCATGAAAACTTATATGGATGTCGCGCAGATCGGCCGACAATCTCCGGCGCTTCGAATGTGGGGCGGGATTGACAAGCGCGCGCTGGCTAGGGATGTCCGGGCCATTGACAATGAACTGCAACGGGTTATCCCGGCCATGCAACGCCGGGGCGGCTATGCCGCCTGTCTGGATCATGCCATTCCATCCGATGTGTCGTTGGAAAATCATCGCTATTATATTCAAAGACTCAAAGAACTCAGTACCTTTTAATGTTTTCCAACACTTCATACTTTTATAAATTTTACCGATGAGCAGCGAATACCTTGAAGATCAAATCGAAGGTAATTAACAAAAATGCACCCCAAAATCGATTTTCCCGGAGAAATGGCAATGTTGATCCAGGATCTCAACACACCATTGCACCAGCGCTATCTTCGCAATAAAAATCGCGTCATTGAGTGTGACAGGGAAACAGACTTGTCTGACGGTTACGTGATCGATTTAAATAATGTAACTCAGGCAAAATCTTTGGCGCCGGCCTTAAACGATTTTCAGCAGTTCATGTCGGTTTGCATGGGCATCGGACGGAAATCAAACGGTTATATTATCCGCATGATCATTGGATCTCCGACCGAATGTCCTGTAAATGCGTGCGAAGCTTTTATGGTTCGGACAGGCAAATCTATCTGCGAGATCGCGGCGCGTGACGCCGCTGGATTCCGGCGTGCACTGATCTTTGTGGAAGATGAAATGACTTTACGTCAGGCTCCGCATCTGCCGCTGGGTTCGTTTCCGCGATGGACAACGATTAGCGATCGCATCGCCCGTTCGCCTTGTGCGCCTTACCGCTGGAAGTCGGGCTGGGAACTTGAGGATGATAACGATTTCTATCCCGATGAACTTCTGAATAAATACGCCCACTGCGGGATCAACGGCATTTGGGTGGCCGGTTTGCTGAGGAACCTCGTTCCGTCCAAGGTGATACCGGAACTTGGTCCCGCTCGTCACCGGCTTGATAAATTGCAGCAGCTTGTCGCGCGTGCCGCCCGCTATGGCATCAAGATATTTTTATTCTGCATTGAACCGCGCTCGCTTCCGGTCGGTCATCCGGTATTAAAGGCCTACCCGGAGATCAAGGGAGTTAGCAGCGGTCTTTGCACTTCTACGTCGCTGGTTCAAGCGTATATTCGTGACGTCATGTGCGAACTATTCACGACCGTTCCGGCACTGAGTGGGGTTATCAATATTTTTAATGGCGAACGCCATACAACCTGCTGGCTGCATGACGAGTTTGTGCAGGCTTGCCCGCGCTGCCGTGTCCGTTCCCAAACGGACGTGCTGGCAGAGGATCTTAACTGCTTCATGGCGGGAATTCGCGCCGCGAGTCCGTCCGCCAAATTGATCGCCTGGGCCTACCTGATGGATTCGAGGAATGATTCGATGACATCGCTCCCAATAGACCCGGTGCTTGAACTCATGAAGAAAACGCATCCGGATATAATCTGGATGGGCAATTTTGAACATGGCGGCACGAGGGAACTGTGCGGAAAGCGCATTGGGATACATGAATATTCCCTGTCGTATATCGGACCATCAGATCAGTTCCGGAAACTGGCGCTGGCCGCGCAACCTATCAAACGGAAAATATATGCTAAACTGCAGATCGGCACTACCTACGAAATCGGGTCGGTTCCCTACCTGCCTGTTCCCGGTATTGTTTACGCCAAATGCTCCGCGATTGACGAATTGAACGTGTCCGGGATGATGGTGAACTGGACCATAGGCGGATATCCCGGTTTAATGCAAAAAGCCGCAGGCGAGGCCGCTTTTCATCCGCGCCCACCGCAACGTCAATTCCTTGAAAGATTGGCCGGCCTGGATTGGGGAATGGATGCCGCTCCAATGGTTGCCAAGGCCTGGGATCATTTTGCCAACGGGCTGCAATCTTATCCCTGCAGTACCGCGGTTTTCTATTTCGGTCCGATTACCCGCAGTCCGGCCTACCACCTTCATCTCGATCGGGAAAACCGAACGGCGCAACCTTATAATTTTGGACTGGACTGGAGCCGTAACCTGCAACCCTTCGAGGACCAAGTCTCCCGCTGGCTTGGCCCATTCACCGCCCATGAGGTGATCGGTTTGTTTCGCGCCATGGATACGGCATGGAGCAAGGGCCGCTGATTTTAAGAACCCTGTCGCTTAATCACGCTGATAATGTTGAATTACCGAAGCAAACAGCGGTAGCCGCCGCAATTCGGGTGCAGTTGCTCTCCGTCGCCAACGTGATTGAATTTTACACTTTACGCGACGGTTTATTGCACAGCGCTGGTGAAAAGCAAAGGGGTTTGCTTGCGCGGATGCGCCAAGTTGCCGAAGACGATTTGACACTTGCGAGCGAGATGAAGCAATACCTGAAGATTCATCCGGCAATCGGGTTTTTCCCGGAAATGTACGCATACAGTTATTCGGCAAAGTTAATCGACGATAAAATCCAACAAGTTTATACGATGCTGGAAACGCTTGACCAATGGCGGCAAACGGGAGTCGAATTGGATGCTTTAACAAAAAGTGTGATTGTAGTCCAACCCTGCGGTTTGGATTTTCCCGACAAGTGGGGCAATTGACGAAACTTGTATCAGATACGCAAGAAAAACGCCATAAATATCATTAAGATAATGAATCCCCGAGAAAATGTTATCGCGGCCTTGAATCATCAGCGTCCGGATCGTTTGCCGCGCTATGAGATTTTTTTCCCGAGTTTTATCGATTCGTGGCGGCAGGCCAAAGGAATCGCGGACCAAGTGGATATCTGCGAACACTATCAGATCGATATTCCCACCGTTTGGGCCAATCAGGACGGTCCTCTGTGGCGACAAGCCGTCACCAAGGAAACCGGCGGCGACGCTTACTATGTGAGGGATACCTGGGGCCGACTGCGGAAGCATCTTCACCGCGCGGCTTTTTCTGAAGTGCTGGAGACAGCTCTTCAAAACAAAAAGAATATCGACCGCCTGTTCGGTAACAATCCTAATGATCTTCCGCTGCCATGTTGTGACGAGTCGTTTAAAAAAAGACTGGCCGACCCGCGCTTTGTTCCGGTTACCGGCGTCATGGGTCTATATCTGGCCGGCACGTGGTTGCGTGGGGAAGTTCCTTTTATGATGGATTTGGTTGAAGACGAGGCCTTTTGCCGCGACCTCATCGGGAAACTGGAATTGTTTCTCACGGCGCTGGGCGAACGGATGCTGACCCTGACCAACACATGGGACACCGCCATATGGGTATATGACGATTTCAGTATTAACACAGGGCCGTTGATCGGGCCAGCCACCTTTGAAAAACTGTTTCTGGATTCCTACAAGCGGATGTTCGCTTATTGGAAATCCAAGGGGGCGCGTCACATTATTCTGCACCATGATGTTTTATCGGAACATACCTATCCCATCCTGGATATGTTTGTGGAGGCCGGTCTAAACGGTGTGCAGGGGGTCTATCCCACCGCCGGGCTGACCCTGTCCGCTTTCAAGGCGCATTACGGGAGGAAGCTGGCTGTGATTGGGGGCATGGACAACACCCACACGTTGCCCTTGGGTAACCGTCGGGACATTGAGCGGGAAGCCGCAGCGGTTATGGAGGCGGGTCAAGACGGTGGCGTGATCATCGGCTCGCATTCCATCGAGGGCTATATTCCC
>Ga0180013_100075_pt1 | contig 9472 bp, 6 predicted proteins | sample KR13_J_MetaG_FD_122244 | JGI IMG/M metagenome (GOLD analysis project Ga0180013, IMG submission 122244) | Groundwater microbial communities from the Olkiluoto Island deep subsurface site, Finland - KR13_J_MetaG | ecosystem: Environmental > Aquatic > Deep subsurface > Groundwater | place: Finland...
AAGGGGAAACCCTGATTGATACCGCGCGAAATCTGGCGGCCATGAATCCCGACTGTATTATTCTCCGGCATCCCAGTTCAGGGGCGGCCCGTTTGCTGGCCGATCATATCAACGCCTCCGTGATCAATGCCGGAGACGGAACCCACGAGCATCCAAGCCAGGGACTCCTTGATTTGATGACGGTCCGGGAAGCCAAGGGCGGGATTGCGGGTTTGAAAATCGCCATTATCGGCGACATAGCCCATAGCCGGGTGGCGCATTCAAATATTATCGGTTTTTCCAAGATGGGGGCGACCGTAACGGTGAGCGGCCCGGCGACGCTGATCCCCCCAGGCATCACGGAACTGGGCGCCCAAGTCAGCCGCACCGTGCTCGAGGCGGTTGATGGGGCGGATGTGATCATGGCCCTGCGGATCCAGAAAGAGCGGCAGCAGGATCCACTGTTTCCGACTCTGCGGGAATATGCGAAATTTTTTGGCATCTCGCAAAAGGTGGTGGACGCAGCCAAGCCCGAGGCGATCATCATGCATCCCGGACCGATAAACCGGGGAGTTGAGCTCGATCCCACGCTAGCGGACGGCAGCCGGTCGGTGATTCTGGAGCAGGTTACCAACGGAGTGGCGGTGCGGATGGCTTTGATTTACCTGATAATGGGAGGCGATTAGCATGCCCGGAGGTATTCTGCTAAAGAATGGGCGCGTGATTGATCCGGCAAACGGAATCGATCAGATCCGCGATGTGTTGATCGTCGATGGCAGGATACGCGCGGTGGGTCAACCAGGTTCCCTTTCCGGGCAGGACGGCCTTTCCTATGACGTGACGGGCAAATGGGTGGTGCCGGGGCTGATCGACATGCATGTCCATTTGCGCGAGCCAGGGCAGGAGTACAAGGAAACCATTGAAACCGGCACCCGCGCTGCCGCGGCCGGGGGTTTTACCGCCGTGGCAGCCATGCCGAACACCAAACCGGTCAATGACAATCAGACCGTGACCGTGTTTATTCTGGCCAAGGCTGCGGAAGCTGGTCTCGCCAGGGTTTATCCGGTGGGGGCGATCAGCAGCGGGAGCAGCGGGGAACATCTGGCCGAGTTCGGCGAACTTCGCCAGGCCGGGGCGGTTGCTGTAACCGACGATGGGTTGCCGGTGGGCAACAGCCAGCTCATGCGCCGCGCCCTCGAGTATGCCGGCAACCACGATCTGCTGGTTATTTCCCATGCCGAGGATCTGTCGCTCAGTCACAGTGGCGTGATGAACGATGGCGCGCTGGCCACTCGGCTCGGGTTGCGGGGCATCCCCCATGTGGCCGAAGAGATCATGGTGTATCGCGATCTGGCCCTGGCTGAGTTTACCGGGCGGCCCATCCATATCGCCCACGTCAGCACTCGGGAGTCGTTGGCTCTGATCCGGAGAGCCAAGGAAAAGGGTGTGGCTGTGACCGCGGAAACAGCACCGCATTATTTTACCCTTACCGAGAAAGCGGTGGATGGTTACAACACTCTGGCCAAGATGAATCCTCCCCTGCGCACCGAGGCGGATGTCGCCGCAGTGCGAGAGGCCTTGCGGGACGGAACCCTTGACGCCATTGCCACGGATCATGCGCCGCACGGCGGGCTTGATAAGGACCGGGAGTTTGATCTGGCTGCCAACGGCATAATAGGCCTGGAAACAGCGGTGCCGTTAACCTTGCAGCTCGTGCGGGAGAATCAGCTTGATGCCCGGAGGATGGTGGAGCTGCTTGCGGTGAATCCGGCCAGGATTCTCGGGGTGCCCGGCGGGACGCTTTCCGTGGGCGCTCCGGCGGATATTGCGGTGATTGATCCGGAGAAGAAGTTTGTCTTTACCGAGGAGTCCATTCAGTCCAAAAGCAGGAATTCCCCGTTTCTTGGTTGGGAGCTGCAGGGAAAGGCGGTGTTGACCATCATGGCCGGCCGGATAACCTGGCAGGAAGCCTTCAGCTCTTGATGTCCAGCAGGTTGCCAAGCATCTCATCTTGGATCTGCACGGTTTTCAGGTTGGCCTGAAAAAAACGGCGGCTCAACATCATGTTGGGCAGCTCTTCGCTGAGCTCCACGTTTGATTTTTCAACCAGGGTTTCCCCCTGGGAAGTTTGTTCATACACCATGGGCCCGGGTGTTTGAATCTGTTGCACCACGGCCTCGACGCCCTGTGTTTCCTGTTCCTGCAACGTTACCCGTGTTTTTTTGTAGCCATCCGTATTGATGTTGGCCACATTATTGGCGTTTGATTCGATTTTTTTCTGGATGGCGGTCAGGCCGGAAAGTGCCGAATGGATGCCGGAAATCATGGGGTTGCCTCCTGAGGTCCTTGCGTACAGTATCCCTTATCATATTTCCTTATCGGTCTGTTTGGCAAGCAGCTTTAATTTTGCAGGTGGCAATCGGGCCGTTTTGCAGGTATATGTAAGAGGACTTTGGCGGCGCACCCCGCCTGTTCAGGGGCCGGGAATTGTCGCCCATCGGCACCCCTTCGCTGCAACGATTTTTTCTGATGATACATGAGGGTTGCCATGCCTTTTTATACCGCCCAGGATGTGGCCCGGTTTTTCCTCAATCCGCTCTTCCCGGCATTTTTTATCGGCTTGATTCTGTTGCTCAAAAAGGAGCGGACACGCTTCGGCCTTTTTTTTCTGCTGGTCTATCTCTACGGAGTCAGCATTCCGTATCCTTCACAGGTTGTCATGGCCAGATGGGCGGTGGCGGATACCGTGGACCGGCATAGCAGGTATGATGCCGCCGTGGTGCTGGGAGGGATTGTTGATTACAAGTGGTATGTGCTGCATGCGGCGGAGAATGAAAAAGTGATCTTCAAACACGTTTCCGGCTACCAGCAACTGGGGCAGAGTTCCGCGCGGATCCTGATGGGGGCCGCGGCGGTAAAAAGCGGCCTGGCCGATACTTTGCTCCTCAGCGATGTGAGCATCAAGGGGGTGAACGAGACCGCAATCCTCCTCGATCTTCTGGAAAGGCAGGGTATTGATCCCGAAAAGATCGCGGTCCACGGCAAGGTCTACAACACCCTGGCCGAGGCCAAAAGCGTCAAGGCGTATTGCGAGAGCAATGGAATCAAGAAGATCTTGCTCATCACCTCGGCCAGCCACATGCGGCGGGCAGCGGCATTTTCCCGGAAGCAGGGGCTGAACCCGGACCTGTTGTCTGTTTCGCGGGACAACAGGCCCATAACCAGGGAAAGTTTCATCCCTTCCAGCGACGGCTTGGAGGATACCTACGGGATGCTCTATGAGCTTGTCGGCTACACCGCCTATTTGATCCAGGGCAAGCTGTAACTCCCTCTTATTCTTCCTCGCCGATCTTCTTCGTGTACCCGCATTCCTTGTTCGGGCAATGCAGTTGCAGGCCGCTTTTTTTCGTCTCCCGCTCAAGCAGATAGGTGGAGCCGCACTGCGGGCACGGCTCATTGACCGGCCTGTCCCAGAGGGCGAAAGAGCACTTGGGATATTGGTTGCAACTGTAAAAGATCTTGCCGCGCTTGGATATCTTCTGGATGAGTTCTCCGGTGCATCCTGGCTCCGGACAAGGGACCCCGGTGGTGGTGGCGCGGATGTTCTTGCAGGCCGGATAGCCGGAACAGGCCAGGAACTTGCCGTAGCGCCCATTCTTGAAAACCATGGGCTTGCCGCATTTTTCACAGAGCTCGCCTGAGTCGGCTGGCTGCTCTCTCTCCACGGGCACGATCTTGCCCTCGTCGTTTCTGGTAAAATCCTGGGTGTGTTTGCATTCCGGATACTTCTCGCAGGCAAGAAATTCGCCGTTTTTCCCCCACTTGATCACCATTTTCCCGTCACAGAGCGGACAGGGCAGGTCGGTGGGGATGGCTGTTTTCTTGATTGATTTCATCTCCTCCTTGGCGGCGTCCAGCGTTTTGCTGAACGGACCGTAAAAATCCTGCAATACCTTCAGCCACTGGCTGTTTCCAGCCTCCACCTCATCGAGCTTTTCCTCCATGGAGGCGGTGAATTCTATGTCCAGAATATCGGGGAAATGGGCGACAAGCAGTTCGTTGACCAGCTTGCCCAGGTCCGTGGGCATGAATTTTCGTTGGGCCAGGAGGGCGTATTCCTTCTCCTGGATGGTGGAAAGGATGGAAGCATAGGTGGAGGGCCGGCCAACCCCGTTTTCCTCCAGGGCTTTCACCAGGGTCGCCTCTGTATACCGGGGAGGAGGCTGGGTGAAATGCTGCTTGGGCTCGATGCTCAGGAGGGAGACGGTCTCGCCTTTTTTCAGGTCCGGCAGGGCGGCATTGTCGCCTTCCGCGCCATCTCCAGGAGAAGCGCTTTCATCCACCGCCTCTTCGTACAGGGCCATGAAACCCTGAAAACGCATGATGGAGCCCACGGTTTTAAAAACAAAGTCGCGGGCCGCGGTCAGGGTGATGGTGGTTTGGTCATACTCCGCCGGGGCCATCTGGCAGGCGAGAAAGCGTTTCCAGATCAGGGAGTAGAGGGCCAGCATGTCTTTTTCCAGAAAGGGCGCAAGTTTCTCCGGAGTGTTGCGCACGTCGGTGGGCCGGATGGCTTCGTGGGCGTCCTGGGCGGATTTGCTGGTCTTGAAGATGTTCGGCTTGGCAGGGAGGAACGGTTCCCCAAATGTTTCGGAGATATACCCCCGGGCCTCTTCCAGGGCCTCGTTGCTGATCCGGGTGGAGTCGGTCCGCATGTAGGTGATCAGGCCGGTGGGGCCTTCGGCGCCCAATTCGATGCCCTCATAGAGCCGCTGGGCCAGGGTCATGGTCTTTTTCGCGGAAAAGCGGAGCTTGCGGTTGGCGTCCATCTGCATGGTGCTGGTGATGAAGGGCGGGCTCGGGTTGCGTTTTTTCTTTTTCTTCTCCAGGCTCTCCACCAGAAAAGAAGCGTCCCGCACGGCAGCGACAATGGCCTGCGCCTCACCATCGGTGCCGATCTTGTTTTTCTTGAGGTCGATCTTCTTGCCGTACGCCTGGTCGAGCTGAGCGACAAAGGGCGGCGGCGTTTTTCCTTCCAGGGTGGTGTGGATGGACCAGTACTCTTCCGAAACAAAGGCCTCGATGGCCTGCTCGCGCTCGCAGACCATGCGGACCGCGACCGACTGCACCCTGCCCGCGCTCAAGCCCCGGCGGACCTTGTCCCACAGCAGAGGGGATATCTGATAGCCCACCAACCGGTCCAGGATCCGGCGGGTCTGCTGGGCTTCGAAGCGCTGCTGGTTGACCTCGCTTGCCTGGTCGATGGCGGCGAGGATCGCTTTTTTGGTGAGTTCGTGGAAGAGAACTCGGTGGATGGGCTTGTGCGTGGATTGCAGGATTTCGGCGATATGGTGGGCAATGGCCTCCCCCTCGCGGTCCGGATCAGGGGCCAGGTAGATCGTGTCGGCCTTTTCCGCCGCGCTTTTCAGGTCGCTGATGATTTTTCCCTTGCCCCGGATCGTTACGTATTGGGGGGCGAAATCATTGGCGATGTCAACGCCCAGGGTTGTAACCGGCAGGTCGATGATATGGCCCACCGATGCCTTGACGGTAAAGTTTTTGCCGAGATATTTCTGCAAGGTCCGGGCTTTGGCCGGAGATTCAACAATGATAAGCGATTGTGACATGGTGTCCTGTGCGTTTGTGTTAAGCTGGCGCAGATGCGTCCCTTTCTCTAGGGGCCTTATACACTGGACGAATGTGGTTCCGCAAGCCTTTGGTACTGTTTGCCCGGTAAAGATGCCACCAGCCCCCGGAGTTCGAGGTGCAGGAGGATCTCGCTTATCCTGTGCGATGGCAGTTGCGCCGCCAGGATAATCTCTTCGATGTTTCGGGGGTACACCTCAAGCAGGGAGAAGACCTTGCCCTCTTCGGGGGGCATTGGCGGTGCTTGCACCCTTGTTTGCGGAGGGAAGATCTGGGTGCGCAGGGCCAATTCTCCGGTAATATCGGCCGCGCTGTGTACGAGCTTGGCGCCTTCCTGGATCAGGCGGTGGCAGCCTTCGCTTTTCGGGGAATCGATCCTGCCGGGGATGGCAAAAACATCCCTTCCCTGTTCAAGCGCCTGGTGCGCGGTGATCAGGGTGCCGGACCGGTGGGCGGCTTCCACCACCACGACGCCCAGCGACAACCCGCTGATAATCCGATTCCGGGCGGGAAAGCGAAACCCTTCCGGCAGGGTTCCCAGGGGAGTCTCGCTGATGATCGCGCCGTGGGCGGCGATCTGCACATGGAGCTTCTTGTTTTGGCTGGGATAGACGATGTCCAGGCCGCAACCCATGACCGCGATGGTCTTGCCCTCTGCCGCCAGTGCTCCCCGGTGGGCGGCGGTGTCTATCCCCAGGGCAAAGCCGCTGGTGATGACCAGATCGTGGCGGGCCAGCTCCGTGGCCAGCCGCTCCGCCACCTGCAATCCGTACGAGGAGGCCGCCCGGGCTCCGACCATGGCGATGCCCGGACCGCTCAGGAGTTGCGGATTTCCCAGGACATGGAGAATCACCGGCGGGTCGTGTATTTCCTTGAGCAGGGGAGGAAAGAACGGATCGTCCCAGCAGAGCAATGTGGTCCCTGCTTTTTCCGCCAGACGAAGCTCTTTGTCCGCTGCGGCCACGGCAATGGTCCTCTGGCCGCACAGCGCGGCAAGGGAGTCTTTGCGCAAAAAACCGCATTCCTCAAGCGCCTTGCGGCTGGCCGCGAGAATCTGCCGGGCGGAGCCGAACCGTTCGACAAGTTTCTTGAGGGTGGTTGGGCCGAGCCCCGGGGTAAAGGCGAGGGTGAGCCACTGGGGTCTGGTGTCCATATCAGCAAGATCGCACGGAAGAGAAGGGGAGTGTTTGAAGTCCTGGCAACGTCTCGAAAATTCAGGAGAGGTTGAGTTCAGGGTAAATTAATTGTCAGGTGTTGGCACCAAAAAAACAGGACCTCCGGCAGAGGCGGTCCTGTTTTTTTGGTGTATAAGCCGGCTAATCGTTATAAAAGGCGAAGAGCAGATTGCGCCGGGTGGGGTGTTTGAGTTTTTTCAACGCCTTGGCTTCGATCTGGCGGATCCGCTCCCTGGTTACGGCGAAGTTGTCGCCAACCTCCTCCAGGGTCAGGTCAACCGAGGTGTCGATGCCGAAACGCATGCGCAGGACCAGCTCCTCGCGCGGAGAGAGGGTGCGCAGGACGTTGCGGAGATTCTCCCGCAGGCTTTCCATGGCGGTTGCCTCGTCCGGCGAGAGCGAGTCCACATCCTCGATGAAATCGGAAAGATAGCTGTCCTCGCTGCTGCCGATGGGGGTGTCCAGAGAGAGGGGCTCCTTGGCGATCTTCAGGATGTTTTTGACCTTGCTCAGGTCAATATCGAGCCGTTCGGCCATTTCCTCGGGGGTGGGTTCCCTCCCTGTTTCCCGCAGGAAATCCTTGGCGCCCTTGAGGAGGCGGTTGATGGTGTCGATCATGTGCACCGGGATGCGGATGGTGCGGCCCTGGTCGGCAATGGCCCGGGTGATGGCCTGCCTGATCCACCAGGTGGCATAGGTGCTGAACTTGTAGCCCCTCCGGTATTCGAATTTTTCCACGGCCTTCATCAGGCCGATGTTGCCTTCCTGGATGAGGTCGAGCAGTTGCAGCCCCCGGTTGGCATACTTTTTCGCCACGCTGACCACGAGACGCAGGTTGGCCTGCACCAGGGCGTTTTTTGACTCGCGGCTGGCTTTTTCGCCAGCGGTGATTTCCGACAGCAAGGCAACCAACGATTCATGGTCGATGCCATGGGTTTTGATGCATCCCTGCAGAAAGAGGGGGTACTTGGCCGCATCTTCCCTGATTTGGGCGGGGGGGGTAAGTTTGACCCCTTGTTTGCGCAGCCGGGCGATGATGGTGGAGAGATGCTTGGCGCTCAAGCGGTCGTGCTCGAAAAGTTTGGCGATCGCCTTGGTGTTGCGTTTGGTGCGGATCCTGATCTTCTGGGCTTCACTCTTGGTTGTCGCGGGGGCGAGCAGGTCGAGGCGGAAGGCCGAAAGCTCTTCGTTGAGCCGGTGCGCCTCGCTGATCTGCCAGAGGAAATGCTCCTTTTTTTCTTCATTGACCTGATTGTTTGTTTCATCCAGGCCGCGCAGGATATCGGCGATGCTCCGTTTCCCGGCCAGCATCTTGTCCGCCACCTCGCGCAGGTATTCAATGGCCAGCGGCGCGGTCAGGAGGGTATCCTGGATCAGTTTTTCCCCGTCTTCGATTTTCTTGGCGATCTCGGTTTCCGCCTCCGAGGAAAGCAGGCCGACGGAACCCATTTCCTGGAGATATGCCTTGACCGGATCCAGTTGGTTGCCGGAAAGATCGCGGGCCTTGGTGATCAGCCCTTCGCCGGGGCTGTCATCCTCCTGGTCCACCGGATGCAGGCTTTCCTCCAGATCGGTCTCGGTGTCCAGGTCCAGATCAAAAATGGCGGTCAGATTATTCGGGCGTTCAACGGACCAGCCGTTTTCCTCTTCCTCCCCGCTTTCATGTAAAACTTCGTCTGCCAGCAGGACGCTTGCCATTTCCTTGGCCGCGGTTATCCCTGGTTGTTTGGTTGATTTCTCATGCCTCGCCATAGCTTTTTTACCCTCCTAAGTTAATTCGCCCCACCTCTTTAACTTATACAAAAGCTGTCGAAAACGAGTACGGGCCCTATGAATGCAGGGCCTCGTCCATCTGAATTTTTTGGGTCATCAGCTCCATCAGGAGCTGCTCATTCCGGGCGTGCTGGGCTTCGCTTATCTGCTTCATAAGCCGTTCCTTTTTTGCCTTCAGGCTGGTTGAGGAGAGCCAGCGCAGCATTTCCCGGGCCATCTGCTCGCGCATCTCTTCAGGATGCGAGGGCGTGGAGATGAGCAGTCTGGAGATGAAAGAACGTTCCGGGCCGGTGGCAAGCTCAAGGAGCTGTTCAGGTCCGCCGGAAAAGTCCGTTTGCCTCTTGAGCAGATGGAGAATGGCCAGGCCGAACTGGTTCATGATGATCTCTTCGAGGCCGGCCTCCAGAAAGGCGGGCAGATACTCGGGGTAGGCCACCAGGAATTCAAGGAGCTGGCGCTGTTTCATGGGGAGCTGGGCTTCGCCCTTGCCCTGGGCGATGGGTTTCGCTGCCTGGGTGGTGGTTGACTGGGGGAGAATGACCCCGGCAAGGAGCTGCTGCGGGGTGAGGTCCAGTCTTTTGGCGAAATGCGAGACAAAAAGGGTGCGCTGGAGATGTTGATCGCCGATGGCCTTGATCAGCTCCTGCAGTTCAGCCACTATCTTGGCCTTGCCCGCCACGCTCGAGCCGTGTTGGGCGACGAGCTTGTCAAAAACAAATTCCGGCAGGGGCATGGCGTTTTTCAGGTGTGTGTGCAACCCCTCCCGGCCAAATTCCCGGACAAAGGTGTCCGGATCATGGGTTTCGGGCAGCACGGAGATTCTGGCCGTGACCTGTTCGCTCAAGAAAAGCGGAACCGAGCGCATGGCGGCTTTGAGTCCGGCCTGGTCGCCGTCAAAA
>Ga0180013_100080_pt1 | contig 9253 bp, 8 predicted proteins | sample KR13_J_MetaG_FD_122244 | JGI IMG/M metagenome (GOLD analysis project Ga0180013, IMG submission 122244) | Groundwater microbial communities from the Olkiluoto Island deep subsurface site, Finland - KR13_J_MetaG | ecosystem: Environmental > Aquatic > Deep subsurface > Groundwater | place: Finland...
GATCAGCCGCCCATCAACCACCACCCGGTCTTCCCGGCGCTCCGTTTGCGTCAAGGTCACGGCCGGATGACAGGTCGCCCGGCGCCCGGCCAGAACGCCGGCGGCCTGGAGCACCAGCGGCCCGGCGCAGATTGCGGCCACCCATTTACCCGCCGTGACGAAAAAGCGAACAGCCTCAAGGATCCGTTCGTCGCGGGACAACGCCTCGGCGCCCGCCTGCCCGCCCGGGATGACCAGAATATCAAACGCCGATGGCTCGACCTCCGTCCAGACGGCATCGGGCACCAGCCGGACCCGGCGGGACCCAGTAACCACGCCCGGCCGGATTCCAACGGAGGTCACCGACCAAGGGACGCGCCGGAACACGTCGATCGCAATCACCGCTTCCATTTCTTCCGAGCCATCAGCCAAAGGCACCAACACGCTAGTCATGACACCTCCCATATCCGCGAAAAGCTGTAAAAATGGCCTGACACGACGGAGCTCGACCTGCCATCGGTACACATGAACCTCGGCGTGGAACGCGCCGTAGCGTTCCATACGCTGGTTCGAGGCACCGTGATCCATGTTCCGTATTGTTTAACAGGCCACATCAACCTGCGTTGATCGCTGCCATGTCCCATGCATCCAATGAACGGACGATTGTCGTCCCCTGTTGGCTGAAGAGAACCACACCCAAACTGTCGGGCCGAGAAGGATATATCCGCTGGGTCACGCACTGGCGGCCATTGGCATATACTTCCAGGATGGATTTGTCGACAAAAATCCGCAACTGCAACAGCTCCTCAGGTTTCATCTTGAACGGTGCCGTCTGGAGTCGCACCTCCGACCGGAATTCCGCGTTAATAATAGGGAATCGCTGAGAGATGTCCGAGCTCAGGCTCGATCGGGCTGTATCCACCGACAGAGTATGGGCCGAGGTATCCAAGATGATGGCCGTTTGCTCATCGCCATCGGGCGTCATTCGCATCTTTATACCAAATACACCAGCCTGCGGCACCACGGCCTCCAGAGCGAGCTCCATGACGTCACCCTCTATACCTTTCAGACGGATCTCCTGACCGGCTGTGACAGTCAAAGACTCTTGGCGGCGGGGATTCCGTCGGAGCGACTCAAACTCATCGGGCGGATTAATCAGAAGCTGGCCACTGGCATCCAGCGACAATACCCGTGGCATCGTCATCACCCCAAGTTCATTTTTCACGACTCCCTCGCCTTTGCGCTGATCCAGCACCCAGGCCCAATACACCCGGCGCTGACGGTTATCCAGAAGGCTTTCCGGCGCGAAACACGAACCGCCAGGCCAATTCATGCGATGGTGCTCTTCCGGGACAAATGTGCCATCCTGATAACGTCCAAGGTAGTAACGTGCTCCCCGTGGATGACTGATGCAAGAAAGCATGTACCGATTGCCAAGTTGGAAGAAATCGGGACACGCGCAGTCCTCCTCGGGGCCCGTCCATTCCGGATGCGGACTGTAGAATGGCCGCAGGTATTCCCAGCAGATCATGTCGTTCGATTTGAACAGGTAGGCAGTGTCGCGAATGTCGTGTGGCTTGACCTTCCCTCCGAGAATCACGTAATACGTATCGCCCTCCACCCACGCATGGGGGTCAAATACGTTATACACGCCCCAGCCTTTGCCCCCTTCCTTTGTCTCAGGAATAACGGGATTGTGCGGACTCTTTTTCCAGCGGATCAGTTGATCGTCTTCCGCCGTCGCGATGCAGGTGCCGGCATCCAATCCGTGATAGATAATTGTTGGGACACCTTTCTTGTTGACAAATGCACCGCCACTGAAGATACCGACCTCCGGGTCCTCCTTGGCCGGGGCCAGAGCCGTGGGATGGAATGCCCAGTGGATCAGGTCGGGGCTGGACGCATGTCCCCAACAATGCCCGCCTTTGGGCAGGCTGGGTTCCTGAAAAATGTAGAAGAGGTGATAACTCCCTTTCCAGTAGAGCGCTCCGTTCGGATCAAAAGGCAAAGCGTTTCCTTCAGGCGCAATGAAGTGATAGCGGGGCGCATGAGCATCGGCACGGACTCGCTCGGCAATCTTGCTTCTTCTTCCCGGCGGTGTTATCGGTTGCGTATCCATAGTCTTTCTCTCGAACAACCCAACCAAGTTAACTTGATATCAAAATGGAGGGGCGCGCTTCATCGCGACCGCTCTTCGCAATGAATCAATCTATTCTTTCACAAGTTCTGAGTTCATGCAAACGCGTTAATCATAGCACGGATAAAAAAAAATGGTAGCTGGCATTTCCTGCTCATTCCGCCGGATACAGGAGGCAGGATTGCCGCGTTCGATTGAAGACGCGCAGGGGTGGCTTCCAGCGGCGACCGATACTGATATGATTTTCGCCATCCAGCAATGCCTTGCGCACGGAATCGGTGCCATACAGCTTATCAAAGAATTCCGGCCACGTGCCGGGATGGCTCCAAACCTTCCGGCAGCCATATAACGCCTGGAGACATGACAAGATCGCCACACTCGTCAGGACCGGCCGGAAGACATTCGGATCGACGACCGCGATCCGGACTCCGTCAAAAGTCGTAGCGGATGCTGTTGTTTTATACGGATGCCGGTAAAACGCAACCCCCGCCAGCCGGAGTCCATTGAGAAATTCACAGACCGGCTGGCTTTTCATCCAGGGCGCCGCAAATACCTGGAATATCAGATTCGAGTTCCGCCCGATATGGATTGCCGGAAGGGCCTCGCCAAAGACTGTCGCCAGATACGCCATTCCGGTCTCCCAGGACCGAATGCCCTGCGAAGGAGGAATCCACGGCGGCCAGCCGGGCGCGCGGCCCGGCTGACGGCAATAGCCTCGCATCCGGGCAATGCGCAAGTCAAGGTTCAATCCCAAGTCCCGTTTCAGCCAAAGCGCCATTTCGCCCGGAGTCATGCCATACTGCATGGGCGCGCGGACACACCCCACAAAACTTTCAAACCGGGAATCCAGGAGCGGGCCATCGATCACCCGCGGCAGAGGCACAGGCCGGTCGGCAACCACAACGTTTTTTTTCAGTTCGGAGGCTTTTTCCAGGATATACCGCAACGTGGATACAAACGTATAGGGTCGCGCCGCGAGATCCTGAAGGTCCACGACGATCGTATCCAAGGAACGAAACATCGTCGAGGTGGGCTTGCGGGTCCGGCCATAAAGGGAAAAGACGGAGATGTGCCATGCGGGATGCCGCTGATGGGTCAACGGTTCGCCGGCTGAGGCAGTTCCGAAGAAGCCGTGCTCCGGCCCAAACACCGCCTTCAGCCGCAGACCTGGCACGCGCCAGAGCCGCTCACCGGCGCTCATCCCATCCCGCGTAATGGCGGCCGGATGACTGACCAGGCCCAGTCGGCGGCCCGCCAGCCAGTCCTTGTGGCGCCGGATCAGGACATCGATCCCGGGAAGGAATGAAGGGAATGGTGCCATGATGCGAGCCTCGGAAATCAGCCGGCAAAAGCCAACGACCGGGTTACCGTTGATGCGCCGGCGTCGCCGTTTCACCATGAACACAGGCCGCATTTCTGCCAATGGGATTGATATTATAGTCGTATTCGGTGCGAGCCTGGCTTGCCGGTTCTTCCGACGGCGATAGCGGGCAACGCGGCCATTCCTTCAGGTAGCCACCAGCCGAGCTTGTGGGCCCAATTTTCTCGAATGTAATCGCCGCGCCATTGGTCAGTCCGGCATCCAGCGCATACTGGTCTTTCGCCGCTTCAATCTGGCACAGATTATTGATGCAGGCATTCGCCTGGGCCGTAGTCCGCGCCCGCATGAAGGAAGGAATGGCGATGGCGGCCATAAGCGGGATGACGACGATCATAAGCGCCAGACCGACATAGCCGAGGACGAAACCGGCAATGGCCAATCCCGCCCCGGCGATAGTCCCGGCCGACTTATTAATCTTTGACAACGATATATGCCCCCAGATGATTGCCGGAATGGAACCGAACGGGCCAAGACAGAAAATCCCAAGGATTCCAAGAACGAGACTCCAAATTGCGCCAGCCGACGTTTTTGCTTGATCAGTCATGACAATCTCCTATTTGTTTTTCGTACCATGGCGCTCGCCTTGAAACCACTATTCTCATTATTGGGCCATCGGATTGTTGATCGATGGTCGCTGCCCCTCTGACCTCGGAGGCTCTGACCTTTGACTTCTACCGATGGACCCGGTACTCGTTGGTTTTTTGCTCGATAAAACGGAACACGGTCTCGCCCGGCCTGGCTTTGCCCAATTCTTCGCGTGCCACGCGTTCCACGTATTTCGGATCCGAGACAAAACGTTCCTGCTGTTTCCGAAGCTGTTTGATCACTTCCTCTTTGGCGCGGTTTTCTTCCTCAATGACCGCCGCTTTGCGCTGGCGCTCATGGGCCTCCCGGATTTTGGGTAAAAAGAGAGCAATAATGACGCTGACCAGGATAATCGCGAAAGCCGCGCAGGCCAGACGATAAACTGTCAGCCACATATTCATGACGCCTTGGAGATTAAATTAGCGCCCCGCAGCGGAGCAACTGTACCTGATAACACGTATTGTCATCCAGAGCGAAGCGATGGATCTCCGCCATATTGATAACCTCTGACAAAATTCCTATGCATCAAATCATGCCGCCGTAAATGGCTTCTTTGCCCAGGCTTTCCTCGATCCGAAGCAGTTGATTATATTTGCAGACGCGGTCGGTGCGGCACGCTGAGCCCGTCTTGATCTGCCCGGCATTGACCGCCACCGTGAGATCCGCGATCGTGGCATCCTCGGTTTCACCGGACCGGTGGCTGACCACCGCCGTGTAGCCGGCGCGATTGGCCATCTGGATGGCATCGAGCGTCTCGGTCAACGTCCCGATCTGGTTGAGTTTGATGAGAATCGAATTGGCCACGCCCAGCTCAATGCCCTTCTTGAGGAAGCAGGTATTGGTCACGAACAGATCGTCGCCCACCAGCTGAATTTTGTTCCCCATTTTATTGGTAAGGTGTTTCCATCCGGACCAATCGCTCTCCGCCAGCCCGTCTTCGATGCTGATGATGGGGAACTTCTTGACCAGGCCCTCGTAGAACGCCACCATCTGTTCGGAAGTGCGCGCCGACTTATCGCTCTTCTTGAACACATACCGGCGAGAAGCGGTGTCGTAGAACTCGCTGGCGGCCGGATCCAGCGCGATGAAGATATCCTTGCCGGGCTTGTAGCCGGCCTTGCTGATGGCCTTCACGATGACCTCCAGCGGCTCCGTGTTGTTTCCCAGGTTGGGAGCGAACCCGCCTTCATCGCCCACGGCCGTACTGAGCTTCATGTCCTTCAGGATCCCCTTCAGGGCATGAAAGGTTTCCGCGCCCATGCGCAGGGCCTCGGCAAACGACTCGGCGCCCTTGGGCATGATCATGAATTCCTGGAGATCAATGGGTGCGTCCGAATGCGCGCCGCCGTTCATAATATTCATCATGGGCACCGGCAGAACCTTGGCATTGGCGCCGCCGATATAACGGAAGAGCGGCAGGCCGATGAATTCCGCCGCCGCCTTGGCGGCGGCCAGGGAAACGCCCAGCATGGCATTGGCACCCAGTTTTTTCTTGGTCGACGTGCCGTCCAGCGCGATGATCTTGCGATCCAGCCCCACCTGGTCGGTGACATCGAACCCGATGATCTCGGGCCGGATCAAGGCCCTGACATTCCTGACGGCCTTCAGAACCCCTTTGCCGCCGTAACGGTTCTTATCGCCGTCCCGTAATTCCAGCGCTTCGTTTTCACCGGTGGACGCCCCCGACGGAACCGCGGCGCGGCCCATGATGCCGCATCCCAGGTGCACTTCAACCTCGACGGTCGGGTTCCCGCGCGAATCCAGTATTTCCCTTGCCACTACATCAATGATTTCCGACATGCTCATTTCTCCTTTTCTGAAGGTTCCAGCCCAAACCAACGCGAAGAAAGCATAATCGGGACAGGTCTGAAAGACAAGCGGAAAGGCGCTCCCCCAGAATCAGGTTTCATCCTTCATGCTTTTGGTCTATCCTTTCATGCCATGACCGCCTTTCCCATAACCGTGCTTGCCGACAGCCAGGGAAGGATTACCGATCGGCCCGAACTGTACGCGGCGGGCAGGAGCGGACGCGACATCATCCCGATAAACCCCGAACTGCTCATTCCCCTCCCGGCTGAAAGCACACTTTACCTTCTGCCCGGACGACGCGCACTCGGTTTCAACCCAAAAGCAAACATCGAACCGGCGGATCATGACCACTTTGCCGTCGCCGCCTTTCTGCCCCCCGGCTACGTCGCCCTGGCACTCTCCGCTTTCGAAGCGGCCAAGACCGCTCCCCGTCTTCCGCTCTTCTGCTACTGCGCCGTCTGCTGGTATCGCGGCAGATTTCAGGTCCCTGCGCTGCGGGTGGATCACGACCCGAAACACGATCCTTCACGCTTTGATATGAAGCAAGTGCGCCGGGAAATCCGCCGCCGGCTCCGGCAATATCCCGGAAACCGGCTGGTAGCCCATCATGGGCTGGTCTGTGTGAACGAATACGGTTGTCCCAACGCCGCCAATCTCTTCCTGCAACGATGGGAAGCGCCGGTCGCCGTGTCCGGCGGCTGTAACGCCGCCTGCCAGGGCTGTATTTCCAAACAGGATGAAAAGACCATCCGAGCCCCGCAGGCGCGGATTGGTTTTATCCCGACTGTGGATGAAATCGTTGAAATTGCGGTCCCGCATCTAAAAAAAGCGCCCCGGGCCATCATCAGCTTCGGACAGGGCTGCGAGGGCGAGCCTCTGCTCCAAGGCGATCTGATCGAGTCGGCTATCCGCGAGATCCGTCGCCGAACCCCGCGCGGCGCCATTCATCTCAACACGAACGGAAGCCTGCCGGACATGGTCGAACGGCTGGCCGCCGCCGGGCTCGACAGCATCCGCATTTCGCTGAACAGCTCCCGGCCGGCGCTCTATGCCGCATATTACCGCTGCCGTTCTTATTCCTTTGATGATGTCCTGGAATCCTTCCGTATCGCCCGCAAGGCCGGAGTGTGGATATCCGTCAACTACCTGACATTTCCAGGCGTGACGGATGACCCCGCCGAAGTCAATGCGTTCTCCAAACTGCTGCAAGCAATATCCCCCCGCATGATCCAGTGGCGGAATTTGAATATCGATCCGGACTGGTATCTGGACACGGTCGAACGAGCCTGTCCGTCAAAACGCGTCACCCCCCTGGGTCTGGCCGCCCTGATGCGGCAAATCCGCGGGAAGTTCCCGGAAATCCGCTTCGGATATTTCAATCCGCCGTTGGGATAATCCGGCCCCTTCAGACCCAATACCCAACGGAATACTGGAAAATTGAATATTCCTTGTTGGCTCGCCACGCGCCACAAGTGAATATTGAGGTTTGAGCCTTCTTTTGCTAACCCGTGGGAATAGGCAGGTGGCTATACTTGGAACCCGGCATGAATTCAACGGAGAAACCGTTAATTTTCAAGTTTTTAAGGAATTCTTTAATCGTCTCTTCCGTGACCTTGGATTGGGCGTAAACATATAGGAAGATATGTTTGGAAGGATCTTTGACTGTTAAAACATTCGGCACTTCGGCTATGGGCATGCGTTTGCCTTGATATTCGATCGTCTGGTCTTCCGCCACCGTGACCGTGATTTCTTCATATTCACCGGAAGAAATTACAATCTTGTCTTCGACTTTAGGGGTGTGACAGCAACCTGCCGCGAAAAACATCATACCTGCCAAAACGGGGAAACAATAGCGAAGCAACTTCATAATCAGTTCCTTTCATTAAACAATGAATTGAATTTATATGACGATAGTAACAATCCGGGAAAAAGACAAGGTAAAAAACAGGTAAAAAAAAGAAGAAAAAAAGCCGGGCAAAAAGCGCCTTATCCATTCGGACTCGAAATAATAATAATTATCAAGCGGCTTTCCTCATGGACGAAAATCATTGAGCAGCGAGGAAACCGGAAGAAAATGCCCATTGCAGATTGAATCCGCCACAGGGACCGTCCACATCCAGTATCTCTCCGGCAAAGAAAAGACCGCGTACGATCTTGCTTTCCAGTGTCCGGGGACACACCTCGCCCAGGGCGACGCCACCCCGCGTCACCATGGCTTTGCCGAATCCTTCGGTTCCCGTGACCGTCAGCGGCAGATTTGTCAGCATCGCAATCAGCCGGTGGATCTGCTCGCGCGATAATCGCGATACTTTCGTATCCGTGGGCGCCTGTGCAAGATTCAACACGACTCTCGCCAGCGACGCGGGAAGCAGGCAACCCAGCATCGCCAGCACGGTCTTGGCCCCGTGTTCCCGCCTCCATCCTTCCACGGTTCCCTGCCAGGCTTCCAGCGGCCGTTCGGGACAAAGATCCATCGTGACAGCAACGGACTCGCGGGTCATCAGGGCCGAAGCCACCGCGCCGGAAACGCCCAGCGCGACCGGACCGGAAATGCCCTTGTGGGTGAACAGCAAACTTCCCGGTCCAGCTGTGCAAGTACCGCCTGGGAACGCCATATTGACCAAGACATGCGGGAGCGTCACACCGGCCAGGGTACCCGACCAGGGCTCGCGAGTCACCAGGGGAACCAGGGCCGGACACAGCGGGACAATCGTATGACCGGCTCGGCGGGCCAGGGCAAACCCGCTTTCCCCACCGCCCAGGCTCGGATAGCCGGCTCCGCCCGCCGCCAGCACGACTCGAGAAGCGGATTCCGTTCCCAGTGACGTCTCAATGCCGACCATCCGGCCGCGCTCAATCTGCAGCCCTTCCACGCGACTATTGAATCGAAACTCCACGCTCAGTTTCCGGCAGGCCTGCAAAAGGATATTGCGAACGGACCTTGCGGAATCGGACGCGGGGAAAACGTGGAACCCGTCCGGGCTGTGGGAAGCAATCCCCAACTCTTCGAAAAAGCCACGCAGCCGGGTTCCAGTCATGGCCCGCAAGGCGGGTGCCGCAAACCGACGTTTATCGCCAAAGCGCCGGATAAGATCCTCCGCGCCGAGGGTATTGGCGAAATGACAGTGACCGCCGCCGGTCGCCAGTAGTCGGACCCCAGCCTCCGGGAGCTGTTCGAATACAATCACCCGCGCCCCCGACCGGGCGGCAACCAGGCCCGCAATCAGGCCTGCCGCCCCCGCCCCGACAACCAGCAGGGTGGTATTGTTTGGATCAGGACGCATTAAAGCTCCCAATAAATTAAAGCGGGTTCATATCTGCAACCCAAGTACGATGACGTGATCGCCATTAGATTCGCCATC
>Ga0180013_100091_pt1 | contig 8805 bp, 7 predicted proteins | sample KR13_J_MetaG_FD_122244 | JGI IMG/M metagenome (GOLD analysis project Ga0180013, IMG submission 122244) | Groundwater microbial communities from the Olkiluoto Island deep subsurface site, Finland - KR13_J_MetaG | ecosystem: Environmental > Aquatic > Deep subsurface > Groundwater | place: Finland...
AAAATAGTGCCCGGCCAAGCTCGAGAATCTGCCCCGCCAACGTCCGCGCCGTCCTGCTTCGGGCTATGCCCTGTCAATTCGATCCGCTTTTAGCCTTCAGGATGCAAACTTTCGGAATTCTTGTACGACGCGCGTTCCTCTCGACAATCTGCGTCCGCCGGAGTATGCTTTTCACTCGCCGCAACACCTCTTGGGGAATTGTCGTTATGATGAACCGTACGCCGTTTGTGCATCTGCATCTGCACACCAGCTACAGCCTCCTGGACGGCGCCTGCCACATTGATCGTCTCATGGACGCGGTCCAGAAAGCCGGCATGTCCGCCGTGGCGATTACCGATCACGGCGTCATGTACGGCCTGATCGAATTCTACAAGGCGGCGCGCGAGAAAGGCATTAAACCGATCCTCGGTTGTGAAATATACGAGGCGCCGGGAAGCCGCCGGGACCGCAAAACTGATGGTCCCAAGGCGCCCGCCTATCATCTTGTGCTCCTCGCCGCCGATGAAACCGGCTATGCCAATCTGATCCGACTTGTCACTGCGGCACATCGGGAGGGGTTTTACTACAAGCCGCGGATCGACCGTGAAATCCTGGCTCAACATCACCAGGGGCTGATCGGCCTTTCTGCCTGCCTGAAAGGCCGCGTGGCGGATGATCTCCTGAACGGCGGCCTGGCGGCGGCGATGCAAAGGGCGGGGGAATATGCCGATATTTTCGGCAAGGATAATTTCTTCCTCGAGCTTCAGGATCATGGTATTCCCGATCAGCGGCGGGTGAATACCGGCCTGCTGGAACTCGCCCGAAGGACCGGCCTGCCGCTCGTGGCGACCAATGATGTTCATTATCTTGAGAAAAGTCACGCCGCCGCGCATGAGGTGCTCCTGTGCATGCAGACCGGCACGGTCATGAGCAACCCCGACCGGATGCGCTATCCTTCGCCCGAGTTCTACTTGAAGAATCCCGATCTCATGGCGGAGCTCTTCCAGGATCAACCGCAGGCTATCGCCAATACCCTGGAGATTGCCCACCGCTGTAACGTGGAACTTGACTTCGGGGGATTGCATTTTCCGGTGTTTCCCGTGCCGGCCGGCGATACGGAAAAAAGCTTTCTGATCAAGCTCTGCCAGGAAGGCGTGCGCCGACGCTATGGCATTGAAATTCCGGATCAGCCCCGCGATGAGCGCGAGCGGACGATCCTGGATCGCTTGCGCTATGAGATCGGTGTCATCGAGAAAACCGGATTCCTGGGATATTTCCTGGTCGTCTGGGATTGTGTCCGCTTTGCCCGCGAGCGGCAGATTCCGGTGGGGCCGGGTCGCGGGTCCGGCGCCGGAAGCATTGTCTCGTATGCGCTCGGCATAACCGGTCTCGATCCGCTCCGCTTTGGACTCGTGTTCGAACGTTTCCTGAACCCGGAGCGCGTCAGCCCGCCGGATTTCGATATTGATTTCTGCCAATTCCGGCGGGGGGAGGTCATTGACTACGTCAAGGAAAAGTACGGACGCGATAATGTGGCGCAGATCATTACCTTCGGCTCGCTGGGCGCCAAGACCGTCATCCGCGACGTCGGCCGGGTGCTTCAAGTGCCGCTTCCCGTGTGCGATCGCCTGGCGAAAATGGTTCCGGAAGTGATTGATATCACCCTCGATGCCGCCCTGAAACTCAGTCCCGAACTGAAAAAAGCGAGCGAGTCGGATCCCCAGGCAAAGAAAATCATGGAATATGGGCTAGTGCTGGAGGGCCTGCCGCGCCATGCCGGATTACATGCCGCCGGCGTCGTCATCGGCAAACAACCGCTGGTCAATCTTCTGCCCCTGGCCCTGGATAAATCGGGAGAAGTCATCACCCAATACAGCAAGGATCATATTGAGGCGCTGGGCCTGTTGAAAGTGGATTTCCTCGGATTGAAAACGCTGACGGTGATCAACGAGACCCTCAAGCTAGTCGCCAAGACCAAGGGCAACACCCTAAACATCGAGACGATTCCCATCGCCGATCCGGCAACGTTCGAGCTCCTGCGGCGCGGTGACACCGTGGGCGTTTTTCAACTTGAAAGTCCCGGTATGCGCGACCTGGCCCGCCGCATCGGTCTTGATAAGATCGAGGACATCATTGCCCTCGTGGCCCTGTTCCGTCCGGGTCCGATGAATATGCTCAACGACTATGTGGCCCGTAAGACTGGCAAGGTCAAGTTGACCTATGACGATCCGCTCCTGGAGCCCATTCTGTCGGAAACCTACGGCATCATGCTCTATCAGGAACAGGTCCAGCAGGCCTCGCATGTCCTCGCGGGTTATACCCTGGGGCAGGGCGACATTCTGCGCCGCGCAATGGGTAAGAAAAAGCCGGAGGAAATGGAAAAACAGCGCCGGACATTCATGGAGGGGTGTCACAAAACCTGCGGCATGTCGGTCAAAAAGGCGGAAAAGATTTTTGAAAACATCGCCAAGTTCGCCGGCTATGGATTCAATAAATCGCACAGCGCCGGTTATGCGATTGTGGCCTATCAAACCGCATACCTGAAGGCGCATTACCCGGAAGAATTCATGGCCGCCCTGCTGTCCAGCGAAATCGGCAAAACCGATAAAATTCCCGTCTTCCTGAACGAAGCCCGCGAAATGGGTCTGGCTATCCTCCCGCCCGATGTCAATGCCAGCGACGTCCGGTTCGCGCCGCTGGATAAAGCCATCCGGTTCGGCCTGGCCGGCGTCAAAAATATCGGCGCGGGCGCCGCCGAAGCCATCGTCCGGGAGCGCGAAGCGCGCGGGACTTTCAAAGGATTAATGGATATTTGTTCGCGCCTGGATTCCCGGCTGATTAACCGAAAAGTCCTTGAAACGCTTGTGCGGTGCGGGGCTTGCGACGCATTCGGCCTCCATCGCGCCCGGCTTTTCAATGCCATCGAGATGTCCCTGCACCGCGCTGAGTCCACGAATCGTGATCGCCGGACCGGCCAGGGTAACTTATTCTCGCTCATGAAAGATCCCGCCGCCGCGGAATTCCTGCCGGATTGTCCGCCGTGGCCGGAAAAGGACCTGCTGAGCGCCGAAAAAGAACTCCTCGGATTCTATATCAGCGGCCATCCGCTGTCGCAATATGAGTCTCTGCTCCAGCGCTATCGGCTGGCCACGGTGGCCGGCCTGGCCGAGATGGAAGAGGATAGTGTCACCCGCATCGGCGGGCTGGTGGCCAAGGTGGATCAGAAGGTGACCAAGGAAAAGAAACAGCTCATGGCCGTCTTCCAGCTCGAAGACGTGGAAGGGACGCTGGAAGTCGTCGTCTACCCCGAGGCATTCAGCGAATACGGAGCTGTGCTCGTCGAGGGCGCGCCGGTGATGGTCTGCGGCGCCGTGAAGAAAAACAACGAAAGCCCGACGATGATCCTGGCCGAAGCCTATCCCCTGGATCAGGTTCCCCGCGTGTTCACGGAGCGTCTCAGCCTGCATTTGCCGGCGGCCAATGCCAGGACGACATTGCTCGAACAAATCCGGAATCTGCTGAAGGTGCACCCGGGGCCGACTCCCGTGATAATCTGCATCCAATTTCCCGCGGGGGAAGAAGTCTTTTTAAGCACGGACCGCTCGTTTCACGTGATGCCGTCGGAGTTACTGATCCGTGAATTGGAACACGTGCTCGGAGAAACCGGCGTCTACGTGGCAGTGCAGTCCCGCCCCTGCCGCAAAGCCAACGGCTCGGGGCGCCGCCGGTATGGAAACGGCGGCTCTGTGTTCTAACCTGTTGGGTCCAGGGATGAAAATGACGAAACGAGCAGCAGTAAGGAGCTAATCGTCTTCCTGCTCCTCTGGGCGATTTCGGCAGTGGTGTGGCTTGTCGCGATCAAAGCTCCACTCGTGGCCCTCTTGGCACATGTAAGTCTGGTGGCATACTGGTTCTGGAGTTTTGCGCTGATTGCTGCGGCGTTATGACGGAGGAAGAAACAACCAGACCCAACCAGCCATCGGAGGCGATTCTCAACTCGCGCGGGGCGGGTCTCGAACGCTTCAATGGCAATGTTCCTCGGCGCGCTGCCGCGCCGTTATCAGTCTGCGCTATGGCCCATCCGGCCCATTGGCTTCTCCAAAGAAACTCTTGCCATACACATCTAACAATGATATTTTGTGTATTAAGAAAAGGAAAGGAGAGTTCATCCATGGCAAGAACCAATGTAGTTTTGGATGATGATCTGGTGGCTCAGTGTCAGGCAGTCACCGGCATTCCCACAAGACGATCGCTGATTGACCATGCCTTGCAGGAGCTTCTCCGGCATGAGCGGCAGAAGACTGTTCTGGAATTGAAGGGACGGATCGTCTGGCATGGTAACTTGAGCGCATGGCGGCAGGGACGACACTTGGCGTGACCATTGTTGATACAACGGTCTGGATCGACTTCTTTCGAGGCAAGGACACCCCGGCAACCGAGATGCTCCAGCAGATGCTGAATGCCGGCGAAGACATCTGTATCTGCGGTATTATCCTGACCGAAGTCTTGCAGGGGATTCGTGAAGATGCCGAGCACAAAGAGGTCGCATCACGTTTTGAGACCTTTCTATTCCTCCCCATGCGTCACCAAACCTTTGTTAACGCGGCTCGTTTGTACCGCACGTTGCGACGCAAAGGCGTAACGATTCGCAATGCCGTTGACTGCATGATTGCGGCCGTGGCAATTGAACATGACATTCCTCTCCTGCATCATGATCGGGACTTCGGGCCGATGGCGGAACACTGCGGACTCAAAGTGATCAAGACAGGAGAGAAGCTAACCAATAAATCCGGCGTACTCGGTAAACCGCGCCGCTGATTTGCACCGTTCGGAGGCCAGACGATGTCCATCAGCGCGGGATGACCAGTTTCTGACCGGCTCTCAGATTATCCGGGTCCTTCAAGTCGTTGGCTTCAAGGATGGCGCCGACCTTGACTTTGTAGGCCGCGGCGATCGCGGAGAGCGTCTCGCCGGGTTTGACAATATACTCGTTGCCGGCGCCGCCGCGGCTCGATTGACCAGACCCTTTACTCATGATCTCCGCGATCTTGGCGCTGAGCTGGTCCACGATGGCTTGCTTGTCTTTCTCGCGGGAAGCGTTCACCGCCTGAATCTGTCGTTCCAGGTTGTCCAGGCGTTCCTGAATGGCTGCCTCATTCCGGGTGTTGGAAGAATCCGCCCGCAGTTTTTCGACCTCATTCACCATGCGCCGGTTTTCCAGTTCAACGGTTTCCACCCGGCCCTGCACACGATTCAAGTCCTCGCGGAGAATGTTGATATCCTCCTGTTCCGATGCGATCGAACTGGAGTCGTTGAACGTGACACAACCGGTAAGTCCCACCAGGAACGCCAGTCCGCTGATATACGCCAGAATGTGTTTCATGATTCACCTTGCTGAGCGGGATGGGTAAAAGACAATTCCGGTTCGGCTCCATAACTCTGAGCCGAACGAAATACCGTTTTCAGCCATTCGAACACCAGGCCCTGGGATTTTCCGCCGTCCACCGATTCGTCAAAAGGTTTCTCCGCCAGGGCCATCTTGACCGGTCCTTCCATGATTGCAATTGGCACCGGGTCTCTGGTGTGGTTGCGCACGGAAACCGGCGTGCAGTGATCCGTGCCGATGATCAGGCGATAGGGACAACCCAGGGTCTGGAGTCCTTTCAGCATTGGGCCCACGATTTGCTGGTCAAAGGCTTCAATGGCGCTGATCTTTTTCAGCAGATCGCCCATGTGACTGCACTCGTCCGGCGCTTCCACGTGGACGAAAACAAAATCGAGGCGCTTAAGAGTGTCCAGGGCCGCCTGGACTTTGCCCGCGTAGTTGGTGTCGGTGAACCCGGTGGCGCCTGGCACGGGATTGGCCTCCAGGCCGGCCAGCTTACCAATGCCGCGCACCAGGTCCACGGCGGTGATTACTCCGCCGGCAAGCCCGAATGCTTCCTGATAGGAGGGTAAGGATGCCCGGCGGCCCTGGCCCCACAGCCAGATATGGGTGGCTTCGTTCTGGCCGGCTTTCCGGCGCGCCAGGTTCACCGGATGTTTGGCCAGGATCGGCTTCGAGGCTTCCATCAATTTCAGGACTTCGGCCAGCCGTTTTCCCTGGGGCAAATGCTTGCCAACGGGTTGGCCCAGCACGTCATGCGGCGGTGTTGTGGCCAGGTCGGCCGGCCCGTTTTTCCAGATCAGCAGGTGGCGGTAACTCGTGCCGGTGAAGAAGCGAAGCCCGTCTTTTCCCAGCCGCTTGCCCAGCTCCTCGATGATCTGGCGTGCTTCCGTTGTGGTGATATGTCCCGCCGAATGATCCTGGATCAGGTCTTGGGCGACGGTGATCAGGTTGCATCGGAACGCGACGTCGTCGTCGGCCATGTCCACGCCGGCGCCGGCCGCCTCGATCGGCGCGCGGCCGGTATAGTATTGGCGGGGATCGAAACCCATGATGCTCAGATTGGCCACGTCGCTGCCCGGCGGCATGCCGTCGGGCACGGTGGTCACCAGGCGCACCGTTCCGACCGCCGCGATCCGGCGGATATTCGGGATCGAGGCGAACTGGAGCGGCGTTTTTCCGCCCAGCTTGTCCAGCGGGTAATCCCCCATGCCGTCCCCGATCAAAACTGCGATTTTCATTAAGTTCCTCGGTGGTGAAACGTCCCATTCATACAGACAAAATGCAGGCGGGTCAAATCAAGAATTTTGATTTTTAATGAAAAACCACGAATTAGCGCTATCCCGATCCGGATCAGGACCCTTGCCTGTCCTGCTGGCCGTGCCATAGTCCCCACCTCCCGGTTAGTCGGAGTGCCGGCGGAAGTATGCCAGCGGCGAGCTTGCTTGCCCCGAGTTTGTCAAATGGGTCGCAGACTGCACAGTTCGCTCGGCGAGCTGTCGTCGCTTGACTATGAGACAAAATGTGCCAAACTATTCACGGAAACGCTTCGCTCCATCTGTCCGAAAAGCGGGGTAAGATTAGTTTTGCCCAAGATCAAAGAGAACAAGCGCCGTGTCTGAGAAACCAAGTGTCTACTCGCCGACCGATCCAGTCTCCCGGATTGTCACCCTACGCGGGCAGCGTTGGCGGACAACCGGGACCTGGCGCGGAAACTGGCGGCGCTGGAGAAGCAAATCGGATTCCAGGTCAAGGAGTTGCGGGCGCTGTACCGTGTGCGGCGGCTCGTGCTCCCGCCTTCGCAAAGCCCTCGCTTCGGTGGGCGAAGGAAGGTCGTAGCAAAGGATCGCGACTTCGCAGAGTAGCAAAAGGGCGGAGGGCATGAGCGAGAAGAACGGCATGGAGGCTGAAGACTCGTTCGCCGTAGGGAAGAAGAATTATGAGTTCGACTCGAATGGCGCCCTGAAGTAGAGCCTCGCGGACTCGGCACACTTCAGGGCAGCCACGCTGTGTGTTTCGCCTTGCGAAACTCTACTGCGTGGCGGAGAGGGGGGGATTCGAACCCCCGGTACCCTTTTGGGGTACATACGATTTCCAGTCGTACACCTTCGACCACTCGGTCACCTCTCCATGCAAACAAGACGCATCAATCAAAATCCTTGCGCATATATTCCACATCAAAGGGGACAGGGCAAGCGAATTGTTGGCGGATACAGCAATTCAGTAATTATCATCATGGTTCAGACGGCATGTTTTCGTAGGGCTCGATGTCTCACGAGCGAAAAGTCTGCTCTCGCTGAAAAAGTGGAACAGAGGGATCCCGTATGGATTGTTCCTTATCTTTGGCGGTATGAAGTCCAGAACATCCTGGCGAAGGCTATCTGGGTCAAACAGCTCTCTCCGGAAGCGGCCGCTGAAGTCTGGCGTCAGGTTGTTGATGTGATGCGCGACAACGAAACCGATCCGTCACCGGAAAAAGTTATTGAGCTGGCCGGCCGTTATCGGATTACGGCCTACGACGCCACCTATGTCGCCTTGGCCATGGACATGAGCGTTTTATGCGTCACGGAGAACCGCGAGCTTCAGGAGAAATTTCCCCGCCTGGCCATCTCCATGAAAGCCTTTGTAAATCCCGGCAACGCGAAATCCCTGGTGCGGGAGTCCCGCGCCGGCTATCGCGCGCGGCGGGCGCGTCGTTGATCCGTGCCATTTTCGCAAAAAGACCAGGGTTCCCAATTATTTTCAGAATATCTGAAGTCGGCATCCCAGGTTACGCACACCCAATCCAGTTCCAATCCCTGCACATCAAATTCCGTTGCAACATCGCAAGATGCAATTCGTCTTTAATCTCGACATATCGACGCGATTCCAATCGTTGCAACACATCTCCGGCACCAACAAGACAGACGATTACCGCCCAATCAGGCGCCATGCGCTCAAAACCAGACCCTCTTCTTACATTCAAAATATACCGATAAATGATACTCCTTGCTGGCGAATTGCATTGCCTGGCGGCTGATATCGCATTTAACTTTTTAGCATCAATCACAGGATGTCGATTGTCAAGTCATGTCCGGTTAAAAATGGTAGGAGGTGTTGAAAAACAGGTAAACGCGTTGCTCGCGGGCGGTGACGATCTTGCGCACCAAGTTGCCTTGCTGGTCGAGATCATAGCCGAGATCGTTGCCGGTTCCGAACAGGTAGTTGAGGCCGATGTTGGCATCGATAATGCTCGATCGCCGGCCCACACTGCAGGTGAACCCGTATTCGTCGATCTGGCCGAGACTGGTGTCATCGCTGATATTCACGTCCGGAGCGGAGGAGAAGCTGGTGAAAAATCCCGCGCGCACGGGGAATTTCTTCTGGATGATATACTCGCCGCCCAGATTGACGTCCAGCACCGCTTTGCGCTGAATCCGTTCTTCGACGTTCGTTCCGGT
>Ga0180013_100093_pt1 | contig 8754 bp, 4 predicted proteins | sample KR13_J_MetaG_FD_122244 | JGI IMG/M metagenome (GOLD analysis project Ga0180013, IMG submission 122244) | Groundwater microbial communities from the Olkiluoto Island deep subsurface site, Finland - KR13_J_MetaG | ecosystem: Environmental > Aquatic > Deep subsurface > Groundwater | place: Finland...
AAGTCAAAACTGGATTGGCTTGAGTTTAAAAAACGCAACCTTTGTGCCGCCTCACCATGAACGCGTCGTAGATTTAATGAGCGACTTAGAAATGTTCCTACATAATGAAGAGATTCATGTTCCACATCTAATAAAGATAGCAATTGTTCATTATCAGTTTGAAACTATTCACCCCTTTCTTGATGGCAATGGACGACTTGGAAGATTGTTGATCGTCCTTTATCTGATTGGCTTTAAGTTGCTTGCCAAGCCGGCACTATATCTGTCTGATTTTTTTGAGCGACATAAAGCTGAGTATTATGATCATTTGATGGCGGTGAGAACAAATAATAAAATGATTGCATGGGTGAAATTCTTTTTATTCGGCTTGCGTGAAACTGCCGCAAAATCAATAGAGGTTTTCAAGTCTATACTGGTTTTAAAAGAGCAAATTGAGAGAGAAAGGATTCCTACGTTTCATGCGAGAAGACAAGGGAATGCGCAGAAGTTAATTGCGTATTTGTATCAACGGCCAATCGTTACAATTAAACTGGTTTCTGAATTATTGGGAACTCAGGCAAATACAGCAAGCAAGTTAGTTGCCGATTTTTCAAAGCTGGGAATATTACGAGAATTAACTGGCCGTCGAAGGAACAGGTTGTTTATTTTTGATGAATATACCAGAATATTTATCGAGTAAAGTCCTACGTATCGAGCTTGCTGTAAATAATTTAAATTTCTTCAGCCTGTTTACCTTATATACTCTAAGTTTTGTGTGATAGAGCATGGTTTGTCCCTAAAACCCTGGAAGCCGGCAGAAATTTGAGATAATCTATAACTATCATTTTTGCAGTAAATGTTAAATCAATTTATCAATTAAAGGAGTTTTTCCTTGAAAAGGCATACTTTTGTGGGGGGGACGAGGCAAGGGGAGAAGTCTTTAAATACGCTAAATGCGGCGGTCGTATGTTAACTAAACACAGGTTGCATGTTTAATGCGGATACCATGTCTTGGGTTTACGGATTGTGGTACCAGGGATGGGGTTTGGAAGTTGAGAAATCTTTAGAACACCCCTTCTTATTCTTTTAACAAAGTGGACATGCTTTTGCAACTCAATAGAAGGATGCCCTTTTATTATTGGTGAAATTATACCTAATTTTTTATTCGTTTGGGACCGTATAAGTTTTAATGATTCTGCCAAATCACTATCATTAGAAATAATGACAGCACAATCATATTTATCAAGCCAAGCATCATTTAGCAGATGTACTGCTAAATTGACATCAGAGCCCTTTTCTTCTGTTTTATATACTTTTGAAAATTTTGGTGGGTTTGTAAGTGGAGCTTTTGGTGCACTTACCGGGTGGCTTAAAAAATGGCCATAATATACTTGCAATTCTTTAATATAGCTTTGAATGGCTCTGATATATGTCTTTTGTCTAATAGGCTGTCTATAGTCAAATATTCCTGAAACAAGTGCAGTAAAATATTTTATTTCAACAATTTGATGGTGTTTCTGGAGAAGATTGGTTGACAGTAATTTTATGTCAAGCCACTTGTAAGGCGTACCTTTTAGTGCTCGGTAAAATAGATTAAAGCCATCAACGTAAATAGAAGTTCGCATTTTATCCTAAAAAAAGCAGGGGCTACCGAAGTAGCCCCGCGCCCTAGGTCGAAACCATAGGGGTAGTTTTTAAAAGAAACTAATATTAGTTTGTAATCTTGTCAAGATAATTATTACGCTAAATTCGTGTAAAATAAAAGTTACATAGTTGGGTTGCACTGGTTGCATTAGGTATAACATCTTGAAATATTTTATAAAAAAGTGTAACCCACCTGTAACCTTTGATGATCTTTTGACCCCTTTATTTTTCCTGACCATAACCCGGGACAACTAACACGCCCCCATCCTTTCCGAGTCTGAAACAGGCCGTCGTAGGCCGTGTCGTGGTAAGATTGTATATGATGAGGAATGTTTCGTTCGTTTAAGATAGAGTCGAGAAGCTGCGCTTCTATCTCGCTTTCCAAAATGTCAACTTTAACGTATGCCTCTTGTTCCATCGTAGTAATAACTATTCCAACATGTCCCCTTAGTTAACAACGTCTCGCAAGCCCTGAAGAGTTATTCAACATAGTCACCAGCCCCTAAGTTCTCCTATACGCGTTCTATATTCCTAGATTTTCTTCCTCATATAGTAGTGGTTGAGACTCAAGTTGCTGGTGTTCAGCTATGAACTCCGCTGCCAGACATACAGTCTGAAACGCATACTTTTCAGGAGCATCTAATACACCTCTGGCTACTTGCTCAACAGTCTTGATTTCCTTAGCAAATGTTTTGTGTTCGCGGTGTTCGAGCGGGCTCTTGTGTAATCTAAACAGCACAGTGGCAAGGGGAACCTCTGGAGCAGTCTGAAGGATCTTTTGAACAAGCTCCGATTCGGCTATGCGCAGGAAGCTAGCATTCATTAGGGCGGCGGCTACACCTGCCAGTATATTGGGATTATCTGTATTGCGTGCGATTTTGAGAATACGTTGGGTATCCTGAACACGCAGTGGGGCTTTCCCATCAAAACTCGCGAAGGATTTCTTGCCTATGAACACAAGCAGTTCTGGTAGGCAGTCTCTACTCCTCTCCACCAAGTCACGGATAAACTGTGCGGGAAAAGGTATAGACTTCATCCAGCCGAAAGGTAAACTGCCTTCACAGTGAATGCTCTTTGCAAAAACATCAACAAGTGCAACAGGTTTGCTTCCTTGTTCCACACGAATAAATTTTGGAAAAGTAGCTCCAATATGATATTGGCGATATATGTATGAACGTCTGCGGCTGTTCAAGAAAAAATGCAGAGATCGGGATTTAGCCTCCGAATGCTCGGATATATCAGACGCTGTCTCCTCATAGAACGGGCGAGTATCCTTTGCCAGATTCAATATCTTATTATTGATTTGTTGTTCTCCCCCCTTTGTCAGTGATGGCCTATTAATCATTACGGCCTGAATTAGATTAATTGCGCAGCGACAGGCCACCCAGCCTGCAAGACCAGCTTGCTGCAAATGTTTCCTGATCCCCTCAATGTAATTTTCTAACGCAGGAGTTTCCTCTATATCTCCATCGCAGGAAGCTATAAGGAGTGCACGAGATAACTGTACCATATCCTTAACCACGGTTTGAATGGGCTCAGATAGCCCCATATAATCAATATTAGAGTTGTCATTACAAATTGACGCAATCTCCTTCCGCACCATTTCATTAATAGCCCCCTCCTGGCCTTTGAATGCTAATAGAACTTGGAGTGTTTGCTGATATCGAACCATTTTCCAAACAGCTATCTTTGACAGTATTTTGATGAATAATGACATGCGGTGTCCATAAAATACTACACTATATATTGGATCTGCTACAAACTGCACGATTAGGCCCTCATGAACAGCGCCTATTGCTGGCAGATCAAGAGCCACCCCGCGACTAAAGGCTTCACGCCACCATACTTTTGCCCAAACAGAGTGTGGGACTTTCTGCCAGAACGTAGGATTTTGTGTTAGTTTTTCAATATCTATTTCCCATCTGTATGGCCAACCTAAGCGTACTAGTGCTACCAACTCTGGATGCTCGCCCTTGTATGACCATATTGCCTTTTCATAGTCAGCTGATTCCAAGAGTTGGCTAGCTACTTTATATATACGCATCAACGTATACCACTCCTCGCACTTGCCAAAGTCCTGCGCAAGTTGCAATACACGCTTTTGATGATGCTCCTGTGGGTTCCGGCTAACTAAGGCTTGCAGCGTGCTAAGTAGTCTTGGGGGTTCCCTTTGGACTTTCAGCTTCTTCACATCGAGTAGATCAAGCACAAAATCCAAGGCATTGGAGAACACGTATCTTGGTTCTGAAAAAACTCCCTCATGCAAGAGCTGCAGAACAATCGCTCTGCCATCTTGATACCATCCGAGTTTCGTGTCTTTATCCATCATCTTAGCACGTGACACTAAGTCTGCCTTCTCGTTTGGTCTTCTGAGACCTGCCAGGAATAAAGCTACTTCCTTCCAATATGAGCGGTGGATCATTGCCTCAAAAACCTTATGAACACTATCGGTCGGTATCTGGTTGCTAAGGAAGGCGGCTGCGAAGTACTCTTGAATCGGCTGCACCTCATAGCCATATCTTGTTTCTTCTCCCTCCCCCCTTGAAGCCACAACAAGGCCAAAGCGTTCCTCGCCTAATCTAAAAAATTGTTGCGCCATTTCTGGGTCATGCCCCTGTGACTTCAGCCAGCTTCCAACCATATCCAACAGGCGCTCGCGATCAAGAGTCCTATCAGCCTGGTTGACCTCGGTAAGAGCGTGGATTTTATATCCAAGAAACGCATGAAGAGCTTCTATAACATCTCGATTTATCCGAAGTTCCGGACTTTTCTCAACGTCGCGATCGATAACAACCTGGAAATAGTCTCGATAGAGTTCGGCTCGTCGATCAGGGAAGGCTTCGCCCTTCAATCCAATGAACTGAAGAAGTATCGACAGTTGCATAGGGTTTCGTGCCAAGGCCTCAACGTGGGGTTCATCTTGGCGACGCTCAAAGGACTGTCGTATTCTATCCCTTTCCTCTTTCTCTCGGATCTGAACAGTTAGCCATCTTGTGACATATTCTCTTATCCTATCTGCCTCCATAGGCGCCAACGCAAGCCGTTCGAAGTCGATTAGAGTCTCCTTATGGCCGTTGAGCGCTGGTGGGCGAGTAGTGATAACAACACGCAGGTCTGCATGGAGGACCTCCTCAAACCTATGGATACACTCCGTGATTGCATTGAGCACGGCAGCCCTCAGCTTATCGCTACCAATTTCATCAAGACCGTCAAATATAAGAAGCACAGGTGACTTCTCGACCGCCGTGTGTATGTCGTTAACACTGACCCTATTGCCACCTGAGTCCTGTTGAATTGTAACTGATAGGTATTCTTCGATGTTACCTTTCTGATTGCTGCTCATCCATTCTGATAGCCTGCGGAGTTCTATACGAAAAGGTAATCTGAGCTTCTTCGGAGGCAACCATCTGTTTTCAGGTAGTATGTCAGTTCTGCCTAATAAACGTTCTCTATAAATCTGAACCGCCATCTGGGTAAGGGTGGACTTGCCTTGTCCGGGTCCACCTTCCATGATTAGTTTGCGTATGGATGTTTGGCTATTGTCATCCAGCAGTATCCCCAGCGCGGTTAGGGGTGAGTTATATTTCGAGTGGCGCAACCGAAGTTGCCGTTCAATGTACAGCTTTGGAACGTCAGAGTCGTCTTCACTTAGATATAGTTGTTCGTGCTGTCTAAAAGCGGTCATTAGATTCATCTGTGCATTTTTCGATAGATCACGAATGTCGATGTCTAAATCCACAAATAGCTTTGACAAGCTTTGCTCAAGCTCAATTTGCCGAAACTTGACGTTACTATCCTGATTGTACTGATGATTAACGGCAAGCCTGATTGCGCGTGGAAGGCCCTCGGACGTTTGGTCTACTACCTTTGCAAGAAGAGGAACTATGCCGCCTGCAAACATCTCGGGAAAGCTGGCCCAGACTGAAGGCATTTGATCGAGGTGTGTTATTATTCTCTCTTGCCACCACACGTCAGCGTGGAGATTCTGAAAGTTTCTAAGCAAGGTTCTCCGTATTAAGTCAAGTTTTTCCAAAGCGTCTTTACTGGAAGGGACGTTAGTTATGAGAAAGAAGTAATTGACCCGTTCATCTCCCTCACGGCTCAATACGTTGTTCTTCAGTTCTTTCGTAAAGTCTGAAAGGACAGTCTGTCTTGCTTCAGATGATCGCTTGTCAGTTGTTCGATGGTGCTTGACCTGGAAAAGATACCGTCCTCTACGTGGTGGCTGAAAAATACCCAAAGACGTCGATTTCGTGTCGTCGACCTGAAACTCAAAATAAGGATTCCCAGGCGCAGTTTCTCCATCTCTGCCACCATCTTGGCCACGAAGAGGGGTCAGGCGTGCATCCTCACCAAATCGTGCCACAAGAATGGTGTTAACGAGTCGTTGGAACTTGACGGGGTCAAGCTCATTAAAATAGTATTCCACAGTTTATCCTCCTTCACAATAAACGTCAGAACAGCAAGCCAAGCCCACCTAACTTTGATGTAGCGGGCCTAACAGCCCGATTTGTTTTCTTCCCAATTCTGTAAGCGTCAACAACCCCAATAATCCAGCAGAAAATTATCAATAACAGGACGAGATTGAATATGAGACTGTCGGAAGTGGTGGATGCCTGGAAATACCAAACCTGATAAAAGCGCTCCTTTTAATGAGTTATTCATGATATCCTTTTCAGCCTTCTACCTTCAGTCTATCTACCTGAGTAATTATAACTATTTATACTTATTGTTTAGATAAGTCAAAAGCAATTACTTGACAAGTGGTTTTACAACTGGTAATTATAGTTACTGATTTTTCGCATAATTGGTAAACAAAATAACCAATTTGGGAAATATTTTGGAGCGAAATAACTTGTTTGAAACATTAAAAGAAATAATTCTCAATTTTCAAAGCGAAATACTGGACACAGGGATAAAGAGGCATCTATCCTATGAACTGGTAAGGGGAAAGGTCTTTGTATGCATTGGTGTGAGGCGTTGCGGGAAATCAACGCTGCTTTATCAGATTATAGATGATTTGGAGAAGAAGGACGTCAGTCGTGAAAACATATTATATATGAATTTTTTTGACGACCGCCTGACAGAGCTAAAGCATGGCAACTTATCTTTGATCATGGAGGCTTACTATTCTCTTTACCCTGAAAAAAAGGGAGTTGAAGAGATTTACTGTTTTTTTGATGAAATACAGGAAGCCCAAAACTGGGAGCCGTTTATTGATCGGATTTTGCGTACTGAAAAGTGCTCTGTCTTTATCTCCGGCTCTTCAGCTAAAATGCTTTCAAAAGAAGTTGCAACACAGATGCGTGGAAGATCTATTGTATGGGAATTATTCCCTTTTTCTTTTAAGGAGTTTGTTGATTATAAGGGGGTTGATTATAAGAAATTGACTTCCAGAAATCGACTCATCCTTAAAAAATGCTTTGATGAATATTTCCAAAAAGGGGGCTTCCCTGAAGTGCGGGATGTAACCGACAAAATCCGCATAATAATTCATCAGGAATATTATAAAGCGATTCTGCATCGTGATATTATTGAAAGATTTAACGCTATACATCCTCAGGCGGTTATACAGGCAGGATACAGACTGATTTCCTCGAGCGCCTCTCTTTACTCGGTTAACCGGATTACCGAGTATTTAAAGTCTCTTGGATATAAGGTTAGCAAGGCTTTTGTTTCTTCGTGCATTAACTGGTTCCAGGATGCCTATTTTCTCTTTTCTTTAAAAATATTCAGTCCCTCCATTTCAAAGCAAAATGCAAATGTAAAAAAAATCTATTCTATCGACCATTCCATGACAACTTCCATTGCTCCAGGTATACTGGCTGATAAAGGTCATCTGCTTGAGAATATCATTTTTGTTCACCTGAGACGTCAAACAGAAGAACTCTATTATTACAGAACTAAAAGTGGACGCGAGATTGATTTCATATGGTTAGATGAAGATCGCAATAAACATCTTGTTCAGGTCTGTTTTTCTTTGAATGATCCATTGACCAAGAAACGTGAAATTTTATCGCTTATCCATGCTATGGAAGAACTCAATCTTCAAAAATCAACAATAGTAACTATGGAAGAAGAGGGGTTGCTGGAGGAAGGGAAGAAAAAACTGGAAATTATACCGGCATGGAACTATCTGTTAAGATAGGATATCTCGTATAAGCGGAAAGCCCCCGATGCCGGCTAAAACCCTAAGCATCAAGACAACCCACTGGTTATAATGTTTTAGAATAACCTGCTGGAAATACCACGCCCGATAAAAGCGCTCCTTTTAATGAGTTATTCATTCTTCAGCCTATTTACCTTATATATCCTCTATCCACCTAATACTACAGCGACATTTTATTGCTAACAGCTTGAAATTTGACCTAAATTGTATCAGATATTTATTTCTATTGTCATTCCCGCGAAAACGGGAATCCAGTTTGTTTTTAGATATAACTGGGTTTCTGGATGCCCGCCTTCGCGGGCATGACGTTAAAAAGTGACGCTGTAGTACTAACTGATTAGCATATTGTTTGGATAGGTCATTTTTGTAAAATTTGTCTTGACAACTTTACTAATTTGATTATATTTGTCAAATATGATGTAATAATTTAATCTTTTGAAAAAGAATCAGACAGGATAACAGGCCTGCCCTGGTGCTATCCGATTTGCTTTAGATATTAAGTTTACTCTGGTATTATACGCCTGAATCAACTCGTTTAAGACAATGTGTTCGGTCTGGGCCAGGGATAAACGAGATTTTATTTTAAATGCACAAACAAAGCCAACTCTCATTGTAGCTATCCAGTAAATCATAAAATATAATCACAACACGAAGAAGGTGTGTATCAAGGTATAAGGATCTATATTTGGATTAACAAGAAAAGTTTCGATAATTTAAATCCCGAATATCTTGTAAATCCTGTCAAAAAAATAATATTTAAAAGCACTAAAGTCGTAACATATGCTGAATTCACAATCACCAATACCATTATATCATCAGTTGGCTGATATAATTCTTGCAAAAATACGTTCCGGAGAATATCCGCCCGGCTCAAGGATTCCTTCTGAAAACAGCCTTGCAGCGACCTATGGCATCGGTCGTCCGACTGCCAGGCAGGCCACAGATCTGCTGGTTCGCAAGCT
>Ga0180013_100094_pt1 | contig 8737 bp, 7 predicted proteins | sample KR13_J_MetaG_FD_122244 | JGI IMG/M metagenome (GOLD analysis project Ga0180013, IMG submission 122244) | Groundwater microbial communities from the Olkiluoto Island deep subsurface site, Finland - KR13_J_MetaG | ecosystem: Environmental > Aquatic > Deep subsurface > Groundwater | place: Finland...
CCTACACGAGCAAATAATCTATTGCCTTTTCGAGTTGTTAATTCGTGTCTATTAGTGTCCATTTGTGGTACCTATTCCAATACGATCCGTACTTTTGCTGTAAAATTCAAAGCCGTCAAGGGTCTTCATTAAGAAACCAAGCCTTTTCCCATCTGCTCTCTCTTCTTCTGTATAAAATCCACTGGCAGGAATGCCCAGTTTTTTGATCACTTTCTTGATGATAGTAGTTTTTCCCGATGAAGGAGGCCCTGTTAAAAAAATATTTTTCTTCATATCATTCAGATGTGTGAATCAAATTGAAAGTTAAACAGTTAAGAGCGTCACTCTCTGCATGCAATTCTATTATAACTTTTATAGTTACTTTTGATAATCACAACCAAATTTTGTGCGTGATTTTATAAAGTAGCTGAGACCGCATCTCTATCGTGTCACGGGTGAATTGCTCTGCTGGGAAGAAATTAAGTCCCGAATTTTTGATAAAATCTTTCATAGCTGAGTGCGATTTGTAGAAGTCTGGTAAAAGAGTTTGGGCAAGATAGGGAGCTTTGCCCGTATAGGTTCTAAGTTTGTCTGCATATCGTTCGTTTCCAGAAGAAGAATTGTCTTGGCCTTTGAGTAAGAGCAATGCACCAAAGCGGTTACGTTCGGCCTCGAACAGGGATTCGTCATATTCTCCATTCTCATCTAAAAATAATGCGCGACTTTCATCATTGCGTGCAAGAATATGCTCCACATGATAAGCATTTCCCTTGCCGATTCCTGAGACATAATTGAAGGTTGAATCCTGCAATTTTTTACAAAGGCCTTCTGCTATACAAATTTCTATTCTGGTTAAGAAATATCGAAGAAATCGAGTATTATAGTCGCCATATCCCACCCGCTTAAACTGGCTGTAATCGAGAAGGGTGGTTGCTTCGGTTTTTCGCCTTTGTTTAATCTCATTCAAAACGCCTTTGTTGATGATTTTATCGATATCATCAACCTTACATCCACGTAAAAACGGGTGCAGCGTGTAAAGAAATTCTTGGAACTGGTTACTGTCGTAAGCACGATTGAGCTGTAGCATTACATATGCACGATCAAAGGCGCGACTGAGAACGGCTATTTTCTCATCTTTATTCGGATCGTTCACGCTGCATGCAGCCATTATCAGCATAACATGCCCATCCATACGATTAAGTTGAGAATTATAGTAACATTCAGCAATCGGGGAATTCTCATTTTCCCCGAATTGACTCAGCTTCAAGTAGAGCCCGGCATAGTATCTAAAAGGTCCTTTAAGAAAATCTTTGACGCCCTGAGAATTCTTTTTTAACTGCAAGATTTCATTACAAATTGGCTCATAAATGGCTCGATGATAAGGGCCATCAAATGCCTGGCCTTGCTTTTTCGTTTCAGAAAAATGAGCGCGCAGATATGTTCGGAAGAATGTGTCAACCTCGCCTTCCCCACGATCCTCTATTTTGTGGAGAGCCTCATCCCAAATGTCTGCATACTGATCGACCTCACTCGTATCAATATCTCCGAGCAATTTACCTTTTAGGATTTCATATGGTTGGAGTCGTACTCCACGATCATTAATTACTTCAAAAACCATGGGCACATCCGTTCTTTCAACATCCAGGTTAATGATAACGACCATACACAAAAAATAGAAAATAAATGTGTCAAGTTTATGGCGTGAGGGCAGTCGATTTGAAAGCTCTTTTTTAATTACGTCATAGTTGTCTATAATATGACGAGCCGTGATTCCATCATTTAACAAATCTTCCGAAGCTTCACTGCCATCAAAAAGAGCCCTCATGAGTAGTTCGCGTTTGTCGTGTGCCATCCAAAATTGTTTTTTTCCTCCAGCTCCAACCCCAAGAATCTTCGACTTAACCCATTCTCTTAAATCTGCTGAATTGAATTTATCTGATCCACACATATGGTAAAGGGCAATAAGCATCAATGTCAGTGTTGTAAGACGTTGCTGACCATCTACAACAAACATCTTGTTGCCTGCCTTATTGGTTATGTAAGTATTGAGGTAATACCATGCATAGTTTTTCACAACATTCTGTTCGGAAGGATCAAGATTCGAATGCTCCGAGTAACTTTGTTCAAAATGATAAAAAATATCATTGATCAACTGCAAAACGGTATCGTCCTTCCACTTGTATTCACGCTGATAAAAATCTATGTGATAGTTGGTCGTAGAAAAAAGCGTGTGAATATTTTGCTTCTCCGGATTAACCTCCATTGTCTGGCTACTCCTTTACAGTGTCTGGAAAAACTTTCATTTTAGGTATGGTTCTTGTTTTCAGCCTTCTGCCCGGTTGCAGAGACCTTTTCCGAGAATGTTGTGTAATTATTTGCCACCATAAATTCGACATCGCTTTCCAGTGCCTTGAAATGCTCCCTACCACATTGAATTTTGGCGTTTTCTGAAACCCGAAGGGCTTCGCTAAAAAGGCTGCCCTTGGATTCAACCACAAAGTATAGCCGTGGCTGACCATCTAATTCGACAAGAACCGCCCAATCGGGATTATAACTCCCGAGTGGCGTGTCGATCTTGAACCATCCCGGAAGTTTGGCATAGACCTTCACATCATCACTCAGCTCGAATGACTTGGCAAAATCCGCTTCAATATCAGAATCATACACGACATGGTCAAAGACTGACTTTTTGCTTTCAAGCATATTCTTGCTGAGATAGCCGTAGAGTTCGTTTTCCTCATATAGCTCTTGGGCATAATAATGCTGATCCCCAATCTTTTGATACTTGATACCATCCACGATGAAAATCCGCATCTGGTGCTTTATGATAGCTGCAACCTGCTCGATGAATTTCTGTGGGTTATTCTTAAAATCTTGTAGCCGGCCGCTGCCCATGATAATATTAACAATTGATCGTCGGGTGAGATTGGTTTCATTCTGCAAATAGCTGACAAGATCAGGGAGGTCATAGTCGCGGGCATCGTAAATCGATGTGCTTTCATGTACTTCATCGGCACTAACGCCCCCCCTGTCCACATCAAGCGTCGCCGTCCTGGTGATGAACCTTGCCCGCCCAACTGTCAGTGTCTTGCGAATTTCATCCGCGCATTTTTCGATCAGTTTTTTTGAGTCAAAATCCACTCTGAAGGTCGTCCTGTACTTGATCCGCTCCCATAATTGCTTGAACTCCTCGCTGAGGAATACGGCCTTGTTCAGTTCAACCTTTTTGCGTTCATCGGCATTCTTGATGTTAAGTTTCCCGGCAACTTTCCGAAGAACGGTCAATATCTGTTCCGAATAGTCCGCCATCTCATCAGGCAGGTCCACATTATCTTCCTTCAAGTCGGCTCGTAGTGAATCTTGGACTTTGCCATTCGCGTCTATATAACCTTTAGACTTCAAATGATCCCAAATTGACTGAGACGCTTCGATTCCAAGATATTTGACCTGGTGGACATCTGTTGGTACTGAGATGTTTGCGAACAGATGCTTTTTGACCACACCAAACTTGATGCCGGTTTCGTCTTCAATCTCTTTTTGCAACTGTTTAGCAAAATCTTCATAGGATTCGTTAGCCATTACAGTGAGTCTGTTCACATCAAAACCATGGACGCGCTCACCGTCTTGGTTCACTGCTATACGCAGTCCGCGTCCAATTTCCTGGCGCTTTTTCATGACCGATGTGGTTTCGTTGAGTGTGCAAATCTGAAAGACATTCGGGTTGTCCCACCCCTCTTTCAGTGCCGAATGGGAAAAAATGAATTTTAGCTTTGTGTCAAAACTCAAGAGTCTCTCTTTATCACGCATGATGAGCTGATAGGCACTCTCATCAGAAGCCGTTTTTCCTTCTCCACGGGAGTCCTTGAATACTATAACTGGCTTCCCCGAGGATGTCTTCTTTTTGTCCACCGCAAAGTAGCCATCATGTAGCCCTTCCGCAGCGGTTTCCAGATCAGCGCCTTCGAACAAGATGTGGTATTTTGGCTTGCGAATCTCCCTTTTATATTCTTCTTCAAATATATTTGCGTATTTTCCAGGTTGTGGATTGCCCTCGTCGTCATACCAGCGGTAGTTTGCAACACGATCTATAAAAAACAAGCTTAGCACCTTCACCCCCTTGGGCCTGAGCTCCATCTCCTTTTCAAGGTGTTTTTCGATGGTCTTGCGAATTTGAAGCCGCTTGTATTCAACATCGTTTACCTCACCAATGGCCTGGCCCAGTTTGACAAATTCAGGTTTGCTGGTAAAGCTAATGTATTCATTCCCTTTTTCGCAATAAATGTCTTCTATGATATACCCATCATAAACGCTCCGGCCTCCGGAAATTTCCAGCAGGTCATCGCCGCTGCGGATAATCTTTTTCACTCGATTGACGTCACCGCTACGCTGCATTGCATCAATTTCAATCTGAGCTGTAATCGGACTCTTTCTATTATCGACCTTCAGAAGTCGAATGAATGCCCTGTTGTGGCTATCCTTTACTTCGATGCCCGACACCTCGATCTGCTTCACCAGCTTTCGCTGATAAGCGTCCACCGAATCGAGTTTGTACATCATGTGGTATTTATCCACGTGGGTGGCAGAATATCGAAGGGTGCAAAGCGGATTCAGCGACGCGATGGCTTCCTTGCTTTTGCTGGTAGTAGCTACGCTCTGCGGTTCGTCGATAATAACGATGGGATTTGTTGCCTGGATGAATTCAATTGGGCGGTTTCCGGTCATCCTGTCGTGAGGACGGTGGATAATGTTGGCCTTGTCTTCCTTTTCAGGGTCGGTAAAGCTCTTGCGAAACGCATCGATGTTAATGACCATGATCTGGATATAATCGCTGGTGGCGAAGTTTCGCACCTGGCCCAGCTTCTGGGAGTCGTACACGAAATAGTCAAACTGCACATTATCGTAAATGCCTTTGAAATGCTCCTCGGTCATCTGGAGCGATTTGTAGACGCCTTCCTTGATCGCCACCGACGGTACCACAATGATAAATTTGGTAAAGCCGTATAGCCGGTTCATCTCGAAAATAGAACGCAGATAGACATAAGTCTTGCCGGTTCCGGTCTCCATTTCCACCGTGAAGTCCATGGAGCCGAGCAACTCAGAAGGAGCAAGACCATTGCGGAGTTGGATTGCTTTGACATTGTTTAGAATATCTTCATCCAGGAGCTTAAATCGGTTGCCAATACCCAAGTCATTCTGTTGGCTTTCAAATTCAAGTTTTAGCTGAGGATTATACTTTAATGAAGCAACCGTGAAGTTCGTCTGACATATTTCCTGGCCGCCGAAGAGGTCTACCACGGCATTAATCGCTTCACGTTGGAAATCCAGATTAGCGTCAAACTGTATTTTCATTTGTTTTCATCCCCAGCTATGGCATTAAGAATTTTCAACTTGAGATCTTCATCGTTTTCATCGCCCTTTATAAATGCTGTAATAATTTCATGAAGCAGATCTTTGTCGATGTTTCCAGCAGCTACATGGTAACTGATATTCTCCATTTCCCGAATAAAATGTCCTGAACAATAAAGATATCCGTTCAATAAGAGCATCTGAGCACAGAGTGTAATGGCAATCCGCTTGTTGCCGTCTTGAAAACAATGAAATTTACAGGCCGAAAAAAAGAGGTGCGTTAGCTTATCTTCAAAAGTAGGATAATATTCGTCATTCTGTATATGCTGGAGAACGCTTTCCAGTTTTCCCAACTCAAGGTGCCCCAGCGCGCCGCCGCCGCTGATCTCCACCGTCCTGCGATGCACTTCAACAGCCTGCTCGAGCGTGAGATAGATGATCGACATCATCCACGCTCCTTGAGCCGCTTCATCACATCTTTGGCTTCTTCAAGCCGTTCCACAAGCTCCTTGCTCTTTTCGCCCAGGAATCTCTCAAAATCACTCGCATTGAGCGGAGTGATATATTCCTTAATATGAGCATGTAATGCATCACGGAAGGCCAAATCCCGGCTGGCCATTTTGTTACGCGCCTTTTCGATCAATGGTTTCCAGTGCGCTTGCTGCTCGAAGGCGTTGAACAGTTTGTCCACATCCCATGAGGTGAGTTTATCGCCTTTTTTTTCATAGGCGTCTTCAAGCACTTTTGCAAAACCGTACTCATATGCGGAAACCAGATCCAGGATCTCCGCGTAGAAAGTATCGCGCACCTTGTCTTTTTCATGCAGGCGCAATATCTTGCGGTACTCTTTTGCCTTTTCTCGAAAAATGCTCACATAGATCTTATCGGTATAGAGGGGGTATTTGAAGTTTCCCATATCCACATAGTTTTTCAGGGCATCGGTAAACTCCTTGCGGTAATTCTCCTCATGGAAAGCCGATAGAAGAAAATCCTCGTCCCGTTGATTGATGTACTTGGTACCCCCTCCGGTGCGCTGGTTGATGGTGTCTATGACAATGTCTCAAATCGTCTGCCGGAGCAACCTGGCCCGCTCGCTTTCTGTAATCAACATGGAAAGGTTGAGAAATGCCCGGAAATCGAAAATGCCCAGTTGCGGCACTTTTATGTTTACGAAATCTGTTTCGTTAACACCCTTCTCACGGACAGACACCTTAAATGTTTTCAGGCGGTTACCCCGCAGGACCTCGTACCCGTTTTGGCGCAGTTCGTCGCCGAATTTCTCTATGTAATTGTCGATCGTACGGGGTGTGACCTCGAAAAAAGCAGATACCTGTTCCTTGAGCACAACGGTTTTTCCTTCAAAAGGAATGCCGGTAATGCGCGTTGCCTTCTCTATCTCCTGTAACGCATAAGGGTTATTTAGAATATTCTGGCGATCAACCTGTGAAACGGTCAGGTCTTTCTTGTCTTTTTTGCTTTTCTCACTCATTTCCTAGTTCCTCACAGGCTCTTCACATCATCAATGCCGGCCTGGTGTAGAATCTGAACAGCGTTGGTCTTGACCACGTCGTCTTTGAACCCTGAGTCCTTGAAGACCACCCGCATCACCTCCGGCTTCAGTTCATCCTTCAGCGCGGCGATGTCCTCCACAACCTCCAGGCTGATCTGTTTGGCCAGGCAGACGATGAGCGCTCCAGCACCGATTATATAGATGGTCTTTCCATGAAGCTTTTTCTCCTCGATCGGCACGGCCAGGTCTAACCCATACTTGAGCAGCAGCTCGTAAAGCACGTCCGCTTCGCTGCGATCCGGCTTGATATTCTCCACGGCGTTGAACAGAGAATCTTCTAAATTGTCAAAGTCCGGGTCCCAAGGCTTTATGTTGCTGGCATCCAGTTTGAAAACCTTGAAGCCAAAGTCGCCAGAGCTTTCGCCTTCGATGCTCTTGATTGAGCGCCGTATGCGCTCCTTGCCAACCTCTGCAATAGTCTTGTAACCCGCCTTGTAAGCCTCGGATTTCTCTGTACACGGCTCAGGCAACTGCACCATTACAAATCTTCTGTTTCCTTTATCCTCCCTGTTCAGGTCGAGTATGGCGTGTGCCGTAGTGCAAGAACCAGAAAAGAAGTCGAGGACAACGTACTCCTTTTCTTCGTGAAATAGCTGGCACATGGCCTTGACCAAAGCAGTCGGCTTTGGGGTATCAAAAACAGCCTTTCCCCCAAAAAGAGATTTGATCTCCGCATTGGCCTGTCGTGAGGATCCGAACCTGTCGCCAACCCATACGTTCTCAGGAGTGCGCCCCTTTTGATTGCAGAGATAAATTTTCCGTGTGATCCGCGTTTCGTCATCATTGAATACGATTTCGCCGGAAGCGATCTTTTTCAGGACCTCCTCCTCCGACCACCGCCAACCATTTTCAGGCGGCGGAATTTCTTTTCCAGATGGAGTCTTGATCGGAAAGCAGAGGGTCTTTCGTAGATGCGGGCTGCGAAAGTCGCCGCTACGCCAATCACCTTTGCGATCGTTATCGGGGTTTGAGTAGTTCTTGTTGTCTTCCTCGGTGCGAGGGAACCTAAACTCCGGCAAGCATTCGGATTTCCTATACACCACGATCTGGTTGTAGTGACGAGAAAAATAGAGCTCGTCGTTTTTGCTTTGTTGCGTATGCTTCCAAGCGATTGTTGCGACAAAGTTCTCTTCGCCAAAAATCTCATCGCACATACGGCGCAAATTAGCCGCTTCGTTGTCGTCGATTGTGATAAAGATTACGCCCTTATCGGAAAGCAAATTCCTTGCCAATTTTAGGCGTGGATACATCATGTTGAGCCAGTTGGTATGATATCGGCCAGATGTTTCGGTGTTAGACGACAGTTTGAAGCCTTCTCCGTCAACCTGGGCCGAATACCGAAGATAAGTGTCAAGATTGTCTTTGTACTTGTCAGGGTAAATAAACTCACCACCGGTGTTATAGGGAGGATCAATGCATATCATCTTGACCCGCTTGTGGTAGGACTTTTGGAGCAGCTTGAGGACTTCTAAGTTGTCCCCCTCAACAAAGAGATTCTTCGTCGTATTCCAATTTACCGACTCTTTCGGACAGGGGAGGAGTGTTCCGGTAGAGGGCGTCTGGGCGATGCGACGGGCACGACTCTTGCCATTCCAAGTGAAGCTGTACCGCTCATGTCGGTCGTCGATGTAGTCTCCGAGCGTCTCTTGCAGAGCGTCGAAATCGATCTTTCCCTCGGTGAAGACGTCGGGAAAGAGGTCTTTAAGTCTTTCGATGTTCCGCCCGACGATGTCCACCGTTGCACCGTCTATTTTCGGGTCAAGCTTTTGCATGTGCATTATCCTCCAGCTTATAACTCGCCAGTTATGGCCTGAAGTTGTTTCTCCAGTTCCTTTATTTTCA
>Ga0180013_100099_pt1 | contig 8597 bp, 10 predicted proteins | sample KR13_J_MetaG_FD_122244 | JGI IMG/M metagenome (GOLD analysis project Ga0180013, IMG submission 122244) | Groundwater microbial communities from the Olkiluoto Island deep subsurface site, Finland - KR13_J_MetaG | ecosystem: Environmental > Aquatic > Deep subsurface > Groundwater | place: Finland...
GAGTGTTTAAAATCAGCAATACAAGGGCCGGGTGGATTGAAAGTTAAAGATGAATTTGTTGACAGAGCTTATGAGTCTGGAATGATAGGCTTTCTGGAAAGATGGTCCAAAAAGAAAGACATCGATCGCAAGCTCAAGGAACAGGGGTCAGAAGTCAGAGGTCAGAAATCAGAGGCCAGAGGTCAGAGAGCAGAGGGCGGGGATTAGGAGGAACTGATTTATATGAGATCTATTAAAAATACAGCAATTTCAGGAAAAAAAGTTCTGATCAGGGTTGATTTTAATGTCCCAATGGATGAGCAGCAGAATATTACTGATGATACACGCATACGTGCTGTCTTACCTACTTTGAAATATGCATTGGACCATAATGCTATATTGATAATAGCTTCTCATTTGGGCAGGCCAAAGGGTAAGGTCCTGCCTGAACTCAGTCTTGCTCCTGTTGCCAAGCGCCTTGGCAGGCTGCTTGAAGAAAATGTCATAATGGCGCCCGGCTGTGTCGGTCCTGATGTAGAAAAAATTGTATCAAACATGAAACCAGGCGAAATTTTACTTCTTGAAAATCTGCGTTTCCACAATGAAGAACAAAAAAATGATGATGGATTTGCAGAAAAACTGGCTAAGCTTTGTGATGTTTATGTTAATGATGCCTTTGCTGTATCTCACCGTTCCAATGCTTCTGTTGTAGCGATAACTAAATATGCGCCTTTATCTGTTGCAGGTTTTTTACTTCAAAAGGAGCTTGATTATTTTAAAAAGGCGATGGCTGATCCAAAGCGGCCCCTCGTCGCTATTATAGGAGGTTCAAAGGTATCAAGCAAGCTGGGGGCTTTAGAAAACATGCTTAAACATGTTGACAAGTTTATAATCGGTGGAGCCATGGCCAATACTTTTCTAAAAAGTAAAGGGTATAGTGTAGGCAAGTCAAAGATTGAAGAAAATCTTATTGATGTTGCCGTATCAATAATAAAAAAAGCGGCAGAAAACGGAATAAAATTTTACCTCCCCGTTGATGCAAAAGTGGCCAGCCAATTTAATTCAAAAGCCGAGGTAAAGATCGTACCTATACAGGAGATACCTTCCGAGTGGATGGTGTTAGATATAGGGCCTGCGACTTCTTTGCTTTATTCTGAAGCTCTGCAAGATGCAAAAACAATAATCTGGAATGGCCCGATGGGTGTTTTTGAAATGGATGCTTTCAGCAGGGGAACAATTGACATGGTAAACAGCGTGGCTGAATCTTATGCCATGACAATTGTCGGAGGCGGCGATACAGACGTCGCTGTACACAAGGCCGGCAAGAGTGATATGATAACATATATATCAACGGGCGGTGGTGCTTTTTTGACGCTGCTTGAAGGCAAACCATTACCAGCCGTGGTTGCTCTCAACAATACTTAAGGGAGCGGGAAATGCCCCTTAAACCTTCCACCGGTAAATATATAATTCTATTTCTTGCCGCTGTATGTGTCTTTGCTTTGGCCGGGTACATATACAGCGAACCCTTATTCAAATATATCACTAAATATTACTATCTTTTTACCGATAAGGAAAAAATCGAAGGGTTTATAACCTCCTATGGAAATGGAATAGGAGCACCTGCTGCTTTCATTATAGTTCAAATCTTACAGGTGCTGTTCGCGCCCGTTCCCGGTGAAGCAAGCGGCGTTATTGGAGGATATCTTTTTGGAATAACCAGGGGGTTTATATATTCAAGTATTGGCCTTACTATAGGATCATGGATAAATTTTTTAATTGGACGCTTTTTAGGAGAACATTATGTCAGGAAACTTATTCCAGCCAGGCAACTAAACAGGTTTGACACCATTATAAAACGTCAAGGCGTTATAGCTGTTTTTATTTTATTTGTTTTCCCCGGCTTTCCCAAAGACTCTCTCTGTTTTTTCCTCGGATTCAGCGCTATTCCGATCAAGCTCTTCATGATACTCGCTTCTATTGGACGTATGCCCGGAACATTTATGTTAAGCCTTCAAGGCTCACTGCTTCTTGAACAGAGCTATGAAATGTTTGCGCTTATTCTTGGCATATGCATTGTATTAATATTTATAGCTTTTCGTTATAAAGAAAATCTATATAGATGGATAGAAAGATTTAATGGAACTGATAAGGCCTAACCATTGACGATTAGCTAAAACAATGATAATAAGAGCCCAGTTGCAAAGATCAGAGGGAGTATCAGGGAAGGAGAAAAATTGGCATTCTGGAGTGTAAGAGAAGAACTCAGTCAGGCAAACAAATTAAGACGTTCCTTTTACGAACTATTGAGAGACGAGCTAGACCAATTCCTGGTCAGATATACTCTGATAGATTCCTATAACAATTTTCTAAGCAAAAATATCCCTTATCCTTTTGTTGAAAAGCGTGAGCTTAAACCCCGCGCCCGCATTCCTGATGTGGAATATGAAGGCCAGAATACTTTTCTGGTAATTTTTCTTGAAGATACAATTCCCACTATTCACAAAAAGTATATAAGGTTTTTCGATGTAAACAAGACCACTAAGACAAATCTTCTCCATTCTAAAACACTTCAACTTTCAGACGACTTTGACAGAAATCAAAAATACATAGACTCCGTTCATTTTTATGACTTCATTAAAATCCTTCTTCCAGTCGATTATGCCCTTCTTATTCAAAGAACTGCGGGTATTAAGAAAAGAGACCGCTACAATGTTTCTCATTTTCATGTAAAAATAGACTGGCCGATTGCAGATGCAGCCGAAAATCTTGCCCAAAGCCTTCGCTATATATCAAAAGATCTGTATGAAAAGGGAGATAAATATGCAGAGGATATACAAAAAAAATTCTTCGAGTACTATGGCCTTCATGTCACTGCCGGCGGCAGAAGAACTGCTGCAATTGTTGCGGCCCAGTATTTGAGAAGAATTCCATGTATTACTACCGTGTATGTAGGAAGCAGCGAATCCAGAGCTTTGATGCGAATTTCCGAAAGAGGAGTATCAAGGTCAATTCTTATGAAGTTTACAGACAAAGAATTACACCAGATTTCAGAGACAAACAGCCTTACGCCAAACACTTTCAAGAAGAACTATATGGTTGCACGTGAAGGAAAGGATGGCATTTGCATATTCCAGACAGCCTATTTCTATACAAACCATTCAAGACCAAGTGATGACGGCAAACTACGTGAACTCAAACCCGATCTGCATTGGCTGACAGTCGGCACCCAACATATAATCCCAAAACCGGGCGTTTGGAAATATCCGCCCCTTCCGATTAATATAATCTATACGTAACTACTCAGGTTGTTAGGTTCACGGTTCAGGGTTCAGGGTTATAAGAAACGTAAGCGTTCACGGAACATTGAAATTATAATTTTTTCATCATCGCTATCTCATCACAATCGGGAAATTTTACACACATAAAACAATCTCCCCATATCTTGAGAGGAAGCTCTGATCTGGGTATTTTTACAAAACCGTATTTCTCGAAAAATTCCGGACGATAGGTAAGCGTAAATACTTTTTTTATATTAAATAATTCTGCTTCAGCAAGAACCGCCTCTGCCAGCTTAGAACCGATTTTCTTCTTCAGAAAGTCAGGATGTACCGCCAGAGATCGTATTTCTGCAAGATCCTCCCAGCAGAACTGTAGGGCACAGCAACCTAATACCTTTTCTTTACTTTCATTATTATCCACATATACCCAGAAATCCCTTAAATGGTCATAAAGCTCACTCAGAGGGCGTGGAAGAAGTTCGCCTTTTTTGCCGTAGTCCTGAAGAAGACCATGGATTGTTTTTATATCATTTATATTTGCTTTCCTAATCATAGTATAGACCTGAACTCATTCATCTAAAAATACAATTAATGGTATAATATGAAGGTCGCTGGAGACTTCTTTTGTTCTTCCCAGTTTCCAATGCGTGCACCTGGCATGCTCATTTACCATATCGTTTATCTCCTTAAATAGCCCGTTCAAATTAATAGCTGGATGACGAGAAAAAACCTGAGGCAAACCATAAGTTAGATTACATGCAAGACATCTGCCTGGCCGTGGTCTTAGTTGCAATTCAAATTGCAGCTCACCGTCGTTGTGCCCATTGAATGCCAGGCTTATATCATATGCGCCTTCATTAACATCTCCCAAAAGGGCATCAAAAAACATGTCTGCCCGCTCTTCAGGAAACAGCTTTTTCAAAACATCATATGTAAATATATCCATGAAACTCCCTCCTGCCATGACCAACCAACTCTCCTCTGACGCTTTTTTAGTTACAATTCCATACCAGTTGGTACTCGATGGATCACAGAGTTTCTTATCTATTGTTTACAATTTTCAGTAAAACTCCGTATTGTTCCGTGCTGAACTTTTACAAAGAAAAAAATATTCTATCTGGAACTGAATAATAATCAAGAATTTTTTACCATTTTTTATTTCCAGGCGCCTCGAAGTATTATTTGCCGCTTTTTCAGGCAATAAAAATATTGCTTTATATACAGTTGTCTGTTATAATTCAAAATTTAAGAGACTTTGAAGACCCTGTAGTAAGTTACAGGGAATCTTCGACCGTAAGGAAGTTAGCAATTTTTAGATTCGCTCGCTAACCCCGAAGCAAGCTACGGGGAATGCGCTCGCTATTGCGGTTCAACTTAAGTTTGATAGAAAATTGAAAACTATCTATTTGGAGAGACAAAATGACTCAATGCGTTTTGCTTAACGCAGATTATACCTTCCTAAACATGGTCGACTGGAAGAGAGCCATGTGTCTAATGGTCAAGAGTAAGGTTAAGGTATTAAAATATTCAGAAAAAATAATCAGAAAAGCTGAAGGAGCTGTGATTAAAATCCCTGCTGTCATGAGATTAATCAAGCTTATAAGAACTCTGTACAGAACCAGAGTACCTTTTAGTAAAAAAAATATTTTTGTAAGAGATAAATTCGAATGCGCTTATTGTGGCGCAAAAAATGTAAGATTAACTATCGATCATATTCTCCCAAAATCACGAGGCGGCAAAACCGATTTTGAAAATTGCGTTTCCTGTTGCAAACCATGCAATAATAATAAAGGCGGCAGAACGCCAAAAGAGGCTGGTATTTTCATTAAAGTTAGGCCTTATCAACCAACAATCTCGGAGTTCTTAATATTGAAAGTAAAAAGGCTCGGTATTAACGACACCCTGAAAGACTTTGGTATCTTCTAACCATTTTTATACCCCACATGCAGGTTGGCAATTCCCATTGTCATACTTTTCCATCTAACATTTTTAAACCCTGCTGAACGTATCATTGCAGCAAAACTTTTTGGATCCGGAAAGTTTACTACAGAAGAAGGAAGATACTGGTAGGCCTTAAGGTTCTTTGATAAAAACCAGCCTATTAAAGGAAGCACTTTCTTAAAATAAAAAAGATAGGATGACAATAAAAAACCTTTCCCGGGTGTAGACAATTCAAGAACGAGCAACATTCCCCCTGGTTTCAAACTGTCATAAAAGACCTTCAGTACCAATAGTTTATCACAAATGTTTCGAATTCCGAATGCAATGGTTACAGCATCAAAGGTTTCTTCCCTGAATGGAAGATTAAAGGCATTGCCCGCTAAAAGATAAATGTTGGAGTTGTCTGCTATTGATTTTATTTTATTTTTTGCAGACATAAGCATATTAGGAGAAAAATCAACGCCAAAAATTGAAACTCCCCTTCCCTTCTGCCGTAAAATCTCAAGTGCGACATCTCCTGTCCCGCAAGCTACATCAAGCAGTACTCCATTATCAGGGGCCTCAATAGCTGAGACCATAGTTCTTCTCCAGTAAATATCCTGACTTAAACTTAAAAGACGATTTAATAAATCATACCTATGAGCTATTGATTCAAACATCTCTCTTATAAAAGGCAACTCCATATTCTTCATTGACAACCCCGCTTTTTGCATTACGTTATTTAATCAAACTCTCATTTAACAGTTTAAATATATATACCATTATAGTCAGGATAAAAACCTAAATTTTAAACCTCGTAAACATGAAAATATCAGGGTATAAATGATTACAAAACGTGATTATTATGAAATTCTGGGCATAAACCGCGATGCCACAGCAGATGAGCTCAAGGCAAGGTATCGGAAACTCGCCCTAAAATACCATCCGGACAGAAATCCCAACAATAAAGAGGCCGAAGAAAAATTCAAAGAAGCTGCTGAAGCCTACGAAGTTCTACATGATCCAAATAAGCGTCAGATATATGACCAGTACGGCCACCAGGGACTTGAAGGAAGCGGCTTTTCAGGATTCGGTGGTTTTGAAGACATTTTTTCAAGTTTTGGAGACATTTTTGAGGATTTCTTCGGTTTTGGGACCGGAAGAGGCTCAAGGAGCAATGCAAAAAGAGGAGCTGATCTTCGTTACAATTTAACGCTCAGCTTCATGGAAGCAGCTTTTGGAACGGAAAAAAATATAGATATCGAAAAAATGGAAATATGCCCTATTTGTAATGGCAGTACTTGTGAGCCTGGCACACACATGGAAAGCTGCTCCTATTGTCATGGCTCGGGCCAAGTTTCCCGCTCACAGGGTTTCTTTACAGTTAGAACTACCTGTCCTCAATGTCATGGCAGGGGGCAAGCCATAACTCACCCATGCTTACATTGTAGTGGAACAGGGCGCATCAAGGACAAAAAAAAGGTTTCAGTAAAAATTCCAGGAGGAGTTGATTCAGGTTCCAGGCTCCGACTTACAGGAGAAGGAGAGGCTGGAATATATGGCGGCCATTATGGGGATCTTTACGTTTTTATAAATGTAAAACCTCATAAATTCTTTAAACGCGATAATACAGATATAATATGCCAGGTAGAACTTTCTTTCGTACAGGCCACTCTTGGCGATAAAATAATGGTATCCACCTTAAATGGTGAAAAGGAACTCGAAATCCCAAAAGGTACGCAGTCTGGCGATTTATTCCGCTTCCGAAATGAGGGTATCCCTTCTCTCAGAACCGGCAGACGCGGCGACCAGATCATGCAGGCAGTCATTAAAACCCCCACGAATCTGAACAAAAAACAGGAAAAGCTGCTCAGGGAATTTGAAAAACTTGAATCAGGTAAACTTGCCACCAAATTAAAAAACATTCTTACAAGCAGCAGCGCAAAAGTAGCCAGATAAAGGATGCCGAAAAATGTTTGAATTAAAAATTATTACACATTTTGCCGCAGCACATCAACTTAAACTGGTGGCAAAAAAATGTGAAAACTTGCATGGACACAACTGGAAGATTGAGGTCTGCGTTGCAGGAAAAATCTTAAACAATGCCGGTGTATTAATTGATTTCGGGAAACTTAAGGGTTATCTATCTGAAATTATAGAAAAGCTTGACCATAAATTTCTTAACGAACTTGATTATTTTCACAACTCAAACCCATCTTCAGAAAACATCGCCTACTACATAGCACATGAACTTAAGAAAAAAATTGTCAACCATGATATTAAAGTTGCACGTGTTACAGCCTGGGAGTCAGAAGATGCGTGCGCTACCTATACTCTGAATTCCATTGTTTAATAAGTTCATCTCTTGTAACAATTGCAGATACATCATCAACTTGCCTGCGGATATTTTCCAGGCCACCCTCCTGACGGTCAACCAGAATCACCGCCTTTACTACCTCCAGCCCTTCTGAACGCGCCCTCTCGATAGCTTTAATAGTAGAACCTCCGGTTGTCACGACATCGTCTATAATCACAATACGGGCCCCTGGCTTTATGTCGCCCTCTATCCATCTGACAATGCCGTGGTCCTTCCGGGTTTTTCTTATTGAAAAAGCATTTATTGGGTTCCCTTTTAATTCAGAAGTAAAAGCTGTTGCAATAGAAATAGGATCAGCGCCGAATGTAAGACCGCCGATTCCGTCAACATCTGAGTCCTTTATGGCTTCATATACGAGGTGACCGACAAGAAACATACCTCTTGGGTTTAATATGATAGGTTTGCAATTAACATATAAGCGGCTCATCTTGCCTGAAACAAGCTTAAAAATTGGTTCATCACTGTATTTAAAAGACCTTTGGCAAATCATCTTGATCAGTTCTTGCTTCATTTTACATTGCTCCATTCTTGTGTCAGGGGTCAGGGTCGTAAAGAAATTGTTGATTTTAAAGCAATAATCAGATAAAAAAGCCTCCACCGAAATGGAAGAAGCTTATTAATGGGAATCAGTGGAGGCTTTGAGCAAGGGAAACTGGAGACCAGCACCCCTTGAACTCAAAAATTTAATTATCACCAAAATTTAAAGTGGTCAATCCAAAAACACAAGGAGTTAACCCTTTTGAAGGTTAACAAACATCACCATAAAAACCATAAAATAAATACAAATGCCAAACAACTATCTTCTGGAATATGGCTGTACATCTTGCGAATGAAAATTTACACTCTGTTTTTATCTATATTTATTTTTATACATTTCCTAGGTTCCCCTTTTTCTTATGCGGTAGAAGAACCTGCAGAAACCTTTACTCTTAAACATGCCGTAGAAATGGCATTAAAGGCCAATATTGCTATAAAGATAAGCAAAGAAGAAGCAAATGCAGCCCTTGCAGCCGAAAAAAAAAAAAAGACAAAATTTTTCC
>Ga0180013_100114_pt1 | contig 8302 bp, 8 predicted proteins | sample KR13_J_MetaG_FD_122244 | JGI IMG/M metagenome (GOLD analysis project Ga0180013, IMG submission 122244) | Groundwater microbial communities from the Olkiluoto Island deep subsurface site, Finland - KR13_J_MetaG | ecosystem: Environmental > Aquatic > Deep subsurface > Groundwater | place: Finland...
CCGGCACGCCGCCGGAAGTAGGCACCAGGCCAGCACGAGTGCCGCCTCGTCGTCGTCTCCGCCATCCTTGGCGGCTAATGACGCCAAGTCGTACAAGGCCGCGTTGGCGATCGCAGTGGGAGCGGCGCGCAGCCAACTGCGCAGGTTCGCCGGTTCGGCTTCGGCGAGGCGCGGGCGTCCGGCCGTCCAGTCGCTCCAGCGCCGCTCGATGATCTGGTTGGCCATTGCTGCTGATAGGCCAAGGGATTTCTCGACACTCATGATCGTGTCCTTCCGTTGGGGTGTGGAAACCACTCCAACCGATCACGAGCACCTCCCCCTGGTTGTCCCCAGAGCCTGGGGGAGGAACATTCGCTATCCACAGGCCCGCAGCGTTTGCCCTAGCCAATACAGCCTCCCTCCACCTCCCCCCGGGCGCGTCTGGCGGCCGGCGTTCCCGTGAATGAGATCTCCCTGTGACTTGTCAGACCTAGCTGGAAGGACCGCCGCTCGCGCCCGCCGACTCCTCAAGTTGAGACTCCCGATCCTGTCCCCCAGCCACAAGTCTGCGGAGGTAGCGCAGGTCAACTCAGGAGTCGCTATTCAGTCGCGCCTTTCGTACGGCTGGCAACGCCTCCGCCGACCTGCCATCGGCGTGATGAGATGAGTTCCGCTGTCTTCTGGCGAACGGCTGGCGACGCGTGATCTAGCAGCGAAGCGAGCAGCCATTCGGCTCCTTCAGTCAGTGTCTCCGAGGTAGAAATGCCGCTGAGTGCTGCATAGGGCATCGACTCCCCGCCCTGCACTGACAACTCCTGAAGTTGGGCCGCATAGGCAGGTGCAAGGCCTTCATCGGAGGCGATCCGCTGAGCGATTCCCCGAGCTGCACGTGTCGCAACACCTTGATCGGCGTCGTGAGTAAGCGCGAGGAGGGTGACCTCGTGTCCTGGTCGGCGCGCAAGAATGTCGCAGGCGCCACAGCGTGCCTGCGTGTCGCCGGCAAGCAGAGTGGCAAGGAGTCCATTCCATTCGGGGGCCTTCCCTTCTAGCTCCAGCAGGAGTTCAGTGAACGCTGGACCGGTGGGTTTGAGGCCGAATTCTGGGGACGCGTAACGACTCGGGGGCGCGTTGCCGAAAGCGCGTGCGGCGGCGATCAACTGCTCACGGTGGTCCCGTGGTACTTGGTCGGGGTGGCCCGCAATGATCTTGACTGCCGCGTACTTCCGCTCGGGTACGTCAATCGGTTCAGCGATTGCGTCTGTGATCACGCTCCAAGCTCTCGCCCGTGTGGATGCCGGGCCGTTGAGGGCGATTATGGTGGTGAGCCGGTATTCGTCCAACCCGCGCATCGCGATGCCGTTGCTCGGTAGCTTATTCCGTTCGAAGGCGCTTTCGCAGTGGTCGAGAAGCACGCTGGCCTCGTCGGATTCGATCCGCGTGATGTCGTTCGCGCCGCTCAGCGCCATCAGGTCCCCCTTGAGGAGGGCTTTGCGGACGACCATGCGCACCCGCGCCGAGCGAGGCGCGAGCAGGTCTCGGAAGAGCTCACCTGGCCATGAGGTGGGTGCCGAATCGGTGTCGTAGGCTGCCAGGTACTCGTCGATAAGAGTTGGGTCGAGTTGGTGCAGGAGCCTCGAAAGCGGCCCTTGTAGTAGCTGGGATGCATCGCTGGCAAGCGGTTGTGCAAACTCGAGAATCCGGATCTGGTCCTGGCGAGTAAAGTGCCGGGCAAGGCCGACGAGCGCCTCGACGATCTCGTGGAGTGCCCACTGCCGGATGGCGTATCGCTTGTAGAAGGCCTCCGGCTGGGTGAGACCGGTCAACAGCGCGTCCAACCATGGCCGCGCGTGGTCAGCATCGAAATGCTCTCCGGCTTCGGCTAGGAGTTCGAGGTCGGCGTAGATCGACATAGACGTCGCGTGATCGGGTGTTGCGATCTCGGCGAGGTCCGCGATCGCTTTCATTGGCCCGTCTGCGCGTACCTTTTGAATGGCCAGTTTTAGGGTTTTCGTATCGCCAGACTGGCGCAAGGAGTCGAGACTGATTGCGACGTCTGCGTCACCGTCTGGGGGCGTCACCAAGTCGATTTGGGCAAGAAGGCTGGCGTAGCTACGCCAAGCTCCGAAGCTGCCTGCGAGGCGTGCAGTGAGGGCGGCTGAGAACAGGTCGTTGTGAGCGGAGGCGGCACCGCCGAAGACGATGGAACGGTCCCTGGCCCACTTCTTGAAGCGCTTCTTGGCGTCCGATTCAAGACCGCTAGCCACGATTTGTGTGCGCCACCATGCGGCCGAATTGTCCGCAGCCGTCACCGCGGAGCCAATGTCGGCGGAGTGGATAGGCGCTAGGTCAAAGAGTCCGAGTACGCATGCCGATCGGAGCGCCGAAGTCGTGATGTCAGCAGAGAGTGCCGCTGAGGCAACAAGGCCCTCCTCGAGCAACTTCCGGGCGCCGTCAAGGTCACCCTGGAGGCGTCGAACATGGGCCAGATGGACGCTGATCCAGACCTGATCGACGGATAGTCCGCCGTCCACAAGTTGGGCGCCGAGGATAGCTGCGGCCTGATCGAGGTCATACCGATCCGTCGCTGCGACAGCGGCGCAAATCACCCGAGCCACCTCGAGGTGGCGTGGAAGGCTGGTCGTCTGCACGCCCTCGAGGGTCGCAGTGCCGCCCATTACCCAGCGCCGTATGACCCCCGCAAGGCGCCAGCCTGGCTCCGCATGCAGGAGGGCCTCAGGTTCACTCGGCACGTCGGTGTGCTGGCTCGCGAACATGTCCCACCTGTCGGGTGTGCCGCTTGCACATATCGCGATCGCCTCAGCCCAGTTGATAGGCGATGAGAATCCTCGGTTTGGATGCGGTGCTACGAGGCTTGGCACGAGAAGCGCGTATCGCGCCCAGACGTCTTGTGGAAGCTGGGTGATCGAGAACGTCCATCGCGAACCCTCGAATGAGAGCAGCTTCCGGGCCTCGGTTACCAGGTCTATCCATCGCGGCTTCCAACTCGAATCGAGCACCTGGGCCGCAGGTACGAAAACCTTGATGCCGACACCCGTATTTTCGATCGTTCTCGAGTCCAGCACGGTCCATACCCGAGTGGCCATGTCGGTCGTTTGGAGTACGAGGATGTGGGGAACGTGGTGATTAAGCCAGTACTCGGCATGCTTCTTGCTGGACTCGCGGAACCACCACCCCTCCCGACCATCGACCGTGCCGGGCTCGTTGAAGAAGCTGGGGCCGGTCTTGACCTGCGCACCAAGCAGCATCCTTAGATCAATGAGATCGTCGGTACGGAGTTGAACAAACAGATCGGTGCCGAGGTCATGCTTCCCCGTCTTGAGCGGACCCCAACCAATCCCGCTGAAGAAGGCAACGGCCTGATCCTCTCCGAACTCACCAAGCTGCACCGCTGATGGCTGCTGAATCGAAGTCATCAGCGCTCGATCACGCCTACGGCGTCATGCGAGCCGCGATTGGAATGCCGGGTGGTCAACAACGGCCCTCATCTCCTCCATAGCCCCGCCCAGCGTATTCAATGAGTCCCGACATTTGTGGGCGATATGGCTTAGCGCTAGCTCTGAGCCTGTCCGCGTCCACGTGTTTCACTGCTGCGACCGGCATGAGAGGAAACGTACTAGGTTCAACTGACGCACGTCCCTGATCTGGACCATCCTCGTGTCGACCAGACTGGAGCTACGCGGGTCGGGTTCGATCGATCCGTCGGGGTCGCGTTGCCGGAGGGGCTCCGCAGCGAGTCTCGCGCTCCGGCCCGGGTCCCCGTCCGCCTCCGCTCCTGCTGCGAGGTCAAGTTCGGGGATCTGTTGGAGTTGGTCGGTTGTAGCTCCGTTTGCCTGAGTGGCGAGGTAAGCGACGAGTTCGGTGTAATAAGGCCGACGTCTGACGACTTCCGCTGGCTGCCCCGTCTCCGGCTGCCGTGCCATCGCCGTGCTCACGCGCCGCAAGGATCCTGCCTCTCCCGGAGCCGGGAGATGACCTCTAGATCGGCATCCTCCTTGAACGGGACCACCCTTGCGAGCCACACTCGGGCGTTCTCGGTCAGAGCATTGAGGTCAGCCCCTGAGAAGTCCGCGAACCTCAGGCAGCCGTAGCTGGTCATCGTGGACGCGGCCCTCAGGGCTTCCGCCATTCGGTCGGTGTCAGGCACTCGGATCAAGTTTCCCTCGACCAGTCCATGATCTTGCTGGACCCACACCTGAAGATCCTTGGACGCCCACGGCATCCCGTGGGCCGAGCCGCTCGCGGCCCGCCAAATCCAGGAAGTCTCGGTCGGATCCAGCCCCACCCCGGGCTCTTCGCACGCAAGCTTCACAGTCGCTTCATAGCCGCCTGGTGGCGCCACGTCCTTGGGTGAGAACTCGCCGCGAATCCGGTCCAGAAGTTCCATTTCCTTCTTCTCAGCGTCGGCTCTTCGCTCGGGGCTTGGCGTGCTCTTGGCATGCATCTGGAGGTCCCAGCGGACGAGGCTGAAATACCGTCGGAGGCACTCGCGCGGGCCCGTCGCGTTCATTAGCCAGACGGCAGGCGAGGCGGCTTCAATGGCAGCGCGAGCCAGCGTGTACGCGGGTCGAAGACCAAAGGTCACCTGATGTTCGGGGTGGAACTTGAGCGGCGCAGCGTAATCGGCCCACAGCAGCAGGTGTTCTAGGGCAGCGTCTAGGTAACCCTTCGTGAAAGCCGCGAGGCTCTCGAACGGATAGAGGTCGTTGACCTTAGCGAAGTTCGATTTCGGTGCCGGCTCGCCGACGTGCGTAAGTAAATGATTAGAGAGTCGGGCGCCGTGGGCGACGGCGGCCCACTCAAGCTTCGCCCTCGGCGGCACACGTATGGGATCCACAAGTCGAAGCTATCGCCTAGTGACCCGCCCGAGTCGGCGACGGGCAGCGCCGACGACGCACTACGGCACAAGAGATACCTCACCCGGACCTGTGGCGGGACACGCCTAGTGCGGCATGTGCGGACGAGCGTCACCGCCCTTGTAGCTCTGGCGGCTTAGCCTTTTGGACCCTTCGACGAGTTCTCGAAAGGGCTCTCACCTCACCCTCGAAGTAGGTCAGGGCCGCGAAAGCCACAACGTGGTTGTTCGTGATCCGTTGGCCAGTGAGCGGCAACGAGTAGCTCGGGTCGTGGTACCAAGCAGCGATGTTCTGAATACCCGCTAGATCATCGTCGGACATCGCGAGGGCACAGGCGGCAGCAGCATCTTCGCCGTAGTCCCAGAGACTCGCCGCCACCTGAGACTTCGAGAACCAGAAGCTGAAGTTCGGCCGGCCCTGAAGCAGCCGCGTCCGCTCAGCGACGGCCCGTCGATCTGCGAAGAACCCCACCCCGCAAGGTTAGGGCGAATGGGAGCATGCCGCCCGACTAGTTGTAGAAACTCGACCGGCCTACCGCAAGGTTGGATGTCTCGCGGCGCCGGAGCGGGGCCACGTCCAGCCCTGTATGGAGCTCGGGACGACCCGTGTTCGGCCCTCGCGGCCCACCGGCTGCTTCGCACGCGCCCTTCGATGGGCGCCAGTTGAGGATGCCCGCCGGTCGGCCTCGGTGACCAGTGCAAGGATGCTGGCGTGTATGAGGTCCGGATCGGCTCGCGCGGAGATTCACTCGTGTTGTCCCCCGATGAGTTCGCCGACTCGATTTCGGTAACGCTGGAGTCCAAAAGGCTCCGCGCCGAGACTCGACCGCGCGACCGATACGACCTCCGGGGCTTAGCTGGCTACTTCGCGGACCTAGCCGAGACCACGATGGCGGGTTGGGAAGGCACAAAGACTTGGGAGTCCCTCGAGGGCGACATCAGGCTCGAGTCGACCCTGCGCCAAGGCCATCTCACAATCAATGCCGCGCTGCGCGACGAGCGTGCCGCTCCTGCGAATGACGGTTGGAGCGCGCACCTCGACATCACAGTCGACTTGGGCGAAGAGCTTCGGCAGTACGCCAGCCAAGCCAGGAACCTTCTGGAGCCCGGTTAACGAGGAGCACACGATCTGCGGCATGACCGGGTGTACCCGCGTTACTCCTTGGCTGTTGCGCCGACCCACCAATCTGGCGCGACATCACGACCCTCAAGCGTGTCCAGCCGCTCCCGGGCATGGCGAACCAGCTCGTCAGGAAGCCGCACGGCGTGGTCATAGATGTAGTGCGCGAGGCCCTCTGGCCAGACGTACGTGCCGTCCGTGTACTCGGCGGCGCCGTTGTTCATGCCGCAGAACCGGCACGGCGAGTAGCCCATGAAGGTACGGAAGAGTGTGCCGGTAGCGAAGTAGAACCAGGTGGCGTCACGTTCGTCCTCGTCCCAATCGGTGTCGACCCAGTCATGTGGGTCTGGGTAGTCGGAAGTCGAGTCGCCCTCGGCTCGCCAGTAGCCAATCAACGAGAGAGGGGTCATAGCGACATCATCGGGTATTGCCGGGCCTGACGCCCACAGATGACCAGATCAGCCAGTGCGGAGTGCGGCAAATGAATGCGTCTTAAGCTCAGTAAGGTCTGCGTCGACCAAGCGCGGAAGCTAACCCCACCTGCAAGACTGATGCGGTGAGGTTCAAACCAGGCCACCGGGTGGTCGTCACTGGCGGTTACGACTACGAGCCCCAGTGGCTTGGCGGCAGCACGAGCGTTCAAGGCGTCGTCCTGAAGTGGATACCCGGCCAGAACGTTGAACCGGCATGTGTGGTGTTGCTCGCCGAACCCCTCACCGCTGGGGGACTTGTCGGCACTGACCAAGAGATCATGACGGGGTCTCACCTCGTCCTCGAACTCAGGTACGAGGGTCAGGCTTGGGAGGGATCTGGCACGGTCCACGTCGAACTGTGCCCATCCGAGCCCCAGCCCCTGAAATGGGAGGATCGTTCGCCAGGCGCCTGGGTCGAGTCTCACGCGACCTACGCCTTCGCGAACTAACCTTCCCCAGAAGACACCCCGCCAACGGCTGTGGGCGCCGGACGCGGAACCGCTCACGGGGCCGAACCCCCGCCCGCCCCGGGTATGGCTGTCGGTGCGAGTGCGTACCCTCCCACTCATGGACACATGGCCGTCGATAGACTCCGAACATGTCCGGGAGAGACGAGAAAGTCAAGGAGTGGTTCTCGCGGGCCTTCCTGACCGCTACCTCTGCGGTCGCTGGATACAAAGTCGGATGGGAACTCGACGACATCGACGGCGTGGACGCCACCGTGAAGGATGGCGGGATTGCGGTCGACTGGCAGCTGAAAGCAACAGCCCACCCCAAGTTCGACAACGACATGCTGCTATTCGACCTCGATGTCGCCACCTACAACAAGCTGCGAGTCGCCAGGACCGCCGAGGCCTATCTGGCCGTCTATCTCCTTCCGGGCGACGCGCGGTCCACCTGGATGAAGCAAAGCGATAAGGAAATGGTTCTTTTCCGCGGTGGCTATTGGCTGAAACTGACCGGGAGGGCGCCGACCAGCAATAGGGCACGTATCCGCCTACGCATCCCCATTGAGAACCAGTTGGACGTGAGCCAGATACGCGACATTATGGTGGCCGCACGAAGGCGGGTGGAGTCATGACGCCGGGCGAGCGCAATGTTGCGGGCGCTTCCGATCTGACCGTCGCCGACATGGTCGGATGGCTGCAGGCTGCAGGTTGGGAACCGGGCCGCGGACGCGCAGCTTTCGCTCGACTCTGGAGCAAAGCGGGCAACGAGGTACTCATTCCGGTCGACGAGCAGGCACCTGACTTCGGATTACGCGTCAACGACTTTATGACGGACCTGGCTGGCTACGCGCAATCTGCACCCGAAACTCTCGCCCAACAGATGCTCGATCGCGGCTCTGACGTCTTCGAGTGGCGGGCGTCAACAGGCGACGGCAGGGGGACGCTACCGCTCGCCGTCGCCGAAGAGTTCATCCAGGGCATTGCTGGCGCATACCGCGCCGCCGCGGCCGCGACGATCCGCAGGACGGGTCATTTCGGGCACCGTATGACGCAGCGTGCACGTGACCACGCGCGTGAGCTTCGAATAGGCCAAAGTCGCCCAGGCAGTTACATTATTCCGGTCATCACCCGTGTCGCCGCCCTTGAAGTGGAGCCGGGGGACGATGCGTTGATTCGGTACGAAAAATCGGACGCGGACAGGGACTTTGCGCGGCGAACGAACAAGCTGCTCAGCGACGCGCTCGTGGCAACCAGGCAGGTGTGCGACACCCGGGAGCCGCCGACTGCAGCTGACATCAACGGCTTGGTTGTGGAATGGGGCGTTTCATCTGAGATGACCGGCTCCATCGCGCGCATCGTTGACGCCCCCGACATGTCCAGTGTCGAGGTGGCATTCACGTGGGCGGGC
>Ga0180013_100116_pt1 | contig 8272 bp, 6 predicted proteins | sample KR13_J_MetaG_FD_122244 | JGI IMG/M metagenome (GOLD analysis project Ga0180013, IMG submission 122244) | Groundwater microbial communities from the Olkiluoto Island deep subsurface site, Finland - KR13_J_MetaG | ecosystem: Environmental > Aquatic > Deep subsurface > Groundwater | place: Finland...
AATATTGCGGACTTTCGAAAGGTCTTTCATGGTAAGTCTTCCACTCCATTTATGCAGTTGCGCGGTTACGCCTGGCGCCGGTCAAGGCACCATACCTTGGGAAACCGGCCTTAAAAAAAACGGCCCGTTTCGCGTTTCGAGGGCCGAATGAACAGTCTTTTTCAGAACAGGCACTTTTACCCCCAAGCCCGGTTGCTGTCAAGGGAAAAATTCGGCGCATTCGCACGCAGTTACTTGCGACGGGATGGGGTAAAGACGAGGGGGCTATGGGCAAAGGCGGTTTCGGAGGGGATGATGGGCCGTAACTCGCGGTGACGGCAGGCTTTCCGTGTTCAAACTGTGTCCGGTCGGCAGCCTGAACATGGGGTTGACTGGAGACATGTAAGGTACAAAGAGATGGGGGGAGAGGCATAGGCCCCTCCCCCCAAGGAGAACGTCGGCTCAAGCAGTTTCCCCCGGGTTTGGTTCCGGTGGAAACGCCTAGCCGGTTAGAATTTGTATTTCGCGGTCAGGAAAAACACGTTGGCATTGTAGTTCGGGTCCATGCCCGCACCGGTGAGGTAGCTCTTGGTTGTGGCTCCCCAGACATACGTGTAGCCGTCGGAGAATTGATCGTTGTACTTGTAGTGTTCATAGGCGTAGCCGCCGACAAGGGTGATCTTTTCCGTCGTGTTGTAGGTTGCCTTCAACAGAATGGAGTTCTTACTGTAGTCATCCCAGTTCTGGGAATCCACCGTCTCGTTGGTGTAGCCGGCAGGGACTGACTCATAGTAGGTGAAGTCCGCGAGGCCGTCGGATCGCACATGGTCGAACTGGGCGCGCAGGCTCAGAACTTTTGGGATCACGGCCATGTCGACCGCCACCCCATAATCCAGACTCTTGTTTTTCTGGTTCGCGGTCCAGGTATAGTTGCCGTCGGTGGCGTTGGTATCGACGGGGTTGGCCGTAGTCGTGTTGACAGTCGTTGCCATAGCCCGCTCGGTCTGGTCAATGGTCGCGACCTCGTAATCGGCGTAGCCGGAGATCATGATCGCGTTGTTCACCGCGAAATCAGCGCTGATATTGAAACTGTCGCTCTTCTCCTCAAGGAGACCGTAGACGGTCTCGGTGTAGTCGGAGATTTTGTGCTTATAGCCCAGGCCGATGTTCAGCCTGTCGTTGGGCGAGATATCCAGGCCCAGCTTGAAGGTGTCTCTGTCCTGATCGGCGGCGTCAAACCGGCGAATATAGGGTTCGATGGCATCGGCGCTGGCTTGGGTGCCGGTGACCAACTGGAGCTGCTCCCAGCGGGAATCGCGCTCCATTCTTTCGTAGCCCGCCTTGACGGTCATAAAATCAAGACCGTTCCACTTGGCATCGATACCGTAGATGTCGTCGTCGGTCTCGGGCAGGTCGCCGCGATGCCTTTCGACATTTACGAATTTGTAGTAGGGGGTGAGCTTGATATCGGCCGGCAGCTTCAGGCCTGCCTCGACACCATAGCTGGTCTTCTCGTAGTCGAAGAGATGGTTGGTGAAGGTGGTGGTGCCCACGGTGCTGATGATCCGGTCGGACTTGTTTTCCTTGTCGTAGTTGGAATAAAAAACCTTGCCGTCAAGGAAGTTCAACGGGTTGGAGGCCAAGACGATATTGTAGCTCGTCGTCTCAACCTTGCCGTTGAACAAGGGGTCGGACAGGGTGTTGGTCCGGGCGTTGCCTGCGGTATTGTAGGCGGTTGCCAGGTTCGACTCGCTTTCGGCCTCGGACTTGCCGTAGCTGAGGGAAAGACTGCTGCTCAGAGGCAGTTTGACCCGCCCCTTGAACGCCAGTTTGGAATAGTCGTTGTCCGGCGGCAGGGTCAGGAATTCACTCGTATTCGCGGCGGTCAAACTTTGAAAATAGAGATAATCGTTGGCGTTGTCGAAGCTGCTGTTCAGGTAGGACATCGAAACGAAGAACGGATCTTCGCCGTAGCCGATTTCGGCCTTGAAGGTGTTGGTCTCGTAATCCACCGGCTCGGGAAGCTCGATGGAGACGCTGGAGTACACGCCCGCCGCCTTGATGCCGGTCCGGTCTTCCTGGGACACGGAAAAATCGGCAAAGAAGGGTTTGAGCATGTTCAGCTTAATGCCCGCTCCGTACTGATCCCGGGAGATGGCATAGTCGAAGACGCTGGGCCAGGCGGCGGCGTTTGTGGGCAGGGAAGCCGAGGTTGCCGTGGTGGTCAGGTTGTTGGTGCCGACACCGGTGTAGAAAGATCTGGCGTCGAAGTCGAAGTTGTGTTGGATTTCCTTATAGTAGGCGTCCAGTTTGAACTTTTCGTACTGGCCTGCCTCGATCTTGAAGTTCTGGGTGTCGCGGGCGATTTCATCGGCGGTGAAATTCAGGAATCCCGACTCGGCGTCGTACTTCATTTCGACCCCGCCGGTGATGCCGCTGTCCGCATCGCCGTATTCGCTGAATTTTGCCTTGTTGCCGCTGACGTCAATGCTCTTGCCCGTGACCTCTACATGCCCGGATACCCCTTCCTCGGCCTGGACGCCTGCGACGCACAGCAAGGACAAGAGGGCGCTGCCTGATAGTACCAGTTTTCTTTTCATATATTCTCCCTCCTTATTTCACGTATCTCAGGCCCAGAGTATTGGGTCCGTTGCTGCCGTGGATGGTTGTGTGACAGTTCTGGCACGACCGCGCAACACCGCCTCTGCCCGCAGGAGCACTTGAAACAAATGAGTTCGCCTGGGTGTACGGGGTGCCAGGATGCCGGCTCCAGTCGTGACAGCTCTGGCAGATGTTCGGAACCTTTTGGGCCATCAGTTTGTTGTGGTTGCTGCCGTGGGCCGAATGGCAAGTCATGCAGTTTTCTTCCACCGGGGGATGCTCGTACATGAAGGGGCCGCGTTTTTCGGCGTGGCAATTGTAGCAGAGCTCGTTGATGGAATCGGCTTTGATCATCTTGGTTCCGAACCCGCCGTGGGGATCATGGCAGTCGGAACAGGAAACCTTGCCCTCCTTGATGGGATGATGGGACTGGCGGTTTGATTCAGAGCGAATATCCTTGTGGCAGGAGAAGCACAGCTCGGTCTGCGGCATCTTCAGGTTCTTGGAAAGATTGGAATGCCCGGTATGGCAACTGTCGCAAGACAGGCCGGCGGACTTGTGCTTGCTGGTTTCCCAGAAGGCCACATGCTTTGAGGAGGAATGGCAGCTCAGGCACTGGGCGGCGCGTTCCTTGGCCGAGCGGCCCCCGTCCTTGGCAAAGGAGAAGATGGTCTTTTTGGATTGTTCGGTGTCGAGATGCTGGTTGGTCTGGCCATGGCAGGCTTGGCAGCCGTTGGCCCCTTTCCAGGCCTTGCCGTGGTATGACGACTTGAAGCTAGCCACCGATTGTTCATGGCAACTGGCGCAATCCGCCGCAATTTCCGCGGCTTGGGTCACGTCTGGAGCAAGAAACTGCCCCAGCCCCCCCATTGTGATCATGGCCAACGACCACGCCGAGACAACGATTTTTGGCAAAAGCCTGTTCCGCATATCTGTCCTCCTCTCCTGTTTCCCGTCTTTTTTGGTTCGAAAGAACCCCTACAACCTGTTCTTTCAGGCATGCTTGCCTCGGTATTTGCGAAAAATATGCCAGAGGTGCAAATTAAATTGCATACGCGAAAATACAAGGAGATAGCCGGTGTCCGGACGGGGGGCGCGCTGATCCGCGGAGCCGGTTTTGGTGAAATGCCCAAACCGGCTTGGGCATTTCACCAAAACACTCCGGACGGGGAGGCTGTGGTCCTGGATATGGCGGAAGAGCTCCATTACTGGCGGGTCCAATTGCATCTTGCACAGATGCGGGTCGGCTGGTAGTCTTTTTGCTAGGTCAACATCTTAACCAGGAGGGGATCATGCGGTTGTTTCTTGCCAGACATGCACGCCGGATTCTGCTGAGCTGTCTTTTCCCGCTCTTTCTGGCGGGGTGCGGCGACGGACAGAACGAAGTCCCTGTCCCGAAAGCTCCTTCTCCTCCCCCGGCCACAAGAATTGTCATCGGCCTCATTCCCGAGATGGACATCTTTGTCCAGAAAAAGCGCTACGCGCCCATTGCCGCCTATCTGTCGCAAAAAACCGGGGCGGTTGTGGAGCTCAAAATCCTTTCCCGCTACGGCAACATCCTGGATAATTTTCAAATCGAAGGGCTGGACGGCGCTTTTTTCGGCAGCTTCACCGGGGCTCTGGCCATCAAGAAATTGGGGGTTGAACCAGTGGCCAGGCCTGAATACGAAGGCGGGGTATCCACCTATCACGGCATGGTCTTCGCCAGAAAGGACAGTGGCATAAAAACGGCGCGGGACATGCGGGGCAAGGTCTTTGTCTTTGTGGACAAGGCCACCACGGCCGGCTGGCTTCTGCCGCTGTATTTCTTCCGGACGCACGGTATTGCGGATTACCGGTCCTGGTTCAAGGAGAGCTATTTCAGCGGCACCCATGAGGATGCCATCCAGGATGTTCTGGAGGGCAAAGCGGACCTCGGCGCGGCCAAGGATCTCGTTTTTTACCGGCTGGCCAAGGAAAACCCCAGGATCACCGCGGAACTGGAAATTCTCGCCACCTCCCCGAAAGTTCCGGCAAATACCCTGGCGGTGCGGCACGATCTGGACCCCGCCCTGAAAACCATCATTACAAACAGCCTACTTTCCATGGACCAGGATGCGGAAGGTCGCCGGGCCCTGGCCCAATTCGGGGCCAGCCGCTTTATTGCAACCGCGTCGCAGGATTACGGACCTGTTATTGAGTATGCCGAACGCATCGGCTTAAATCTGGCAACCTATGAGTATATCAATGATTGACACCAGTCGGCCGGTGATATCTCCATCCCCGCAACGCCACCCCTCCGGTGTCGCGGCCGTGACCCCATGCGCATAAAAGCGATACTCGGCTTCATACTGCTGGTTTTTTTCTTTGGGGTTGGCGGGGTGTATATAGCCGTTACCAATACCCGGGTCGTTGACAACCTTGAGAAGGTTCTCGCCCTCCATCAAATGGATTTTCTCCGCGACAACCTGCGCAACAAGGTCAAAATCATTCAGTCGGACCTTTATCTCACCACCTCCCAGCACCGCACCAGCATCGGAGATTTTGTCGAGAATGGCGAGGCGTTGCATCTCGCCGGAGAAGGGTGCTTCAAATGCCACCATGCCGAACCCACGAGGCAGCGGTTGACCCGTCTGCGGCAAGGCATTGATGGGTATTTGAAAAATGCGAGCCGGGTGTATACGCTCAGGGCAAACCATGAACGGCGGGCCAGGGAAGAAAAAAACGCCTCTGCTTCGGGAGGGCGGCTTCTTGAGGAAATTGACAGTCTGGTGCTCTTTTCTTCCGATAAAATGTCTCCGAAAATTGCCAAAACCCGGGAGGAAGTTGCCCGAGCGAAAAATATCCTGCTGGGATTGGTGACTCTCGCGCCCGTGATTTTTCTTATTTTCACCTTCCTTTTTGTCAAACGGTTTTCCTCGTCCTTGTCCGTGCTCATCGGGGCAACGGAGAAAATCAAGGCCGGGGAGTTGACCCACACCATTGATGCGCAGCTTCCCGATGAATTCAACACGCTGGCCACCGCCTTCAATGAGATGGCTGTTTCGTTGAAAAAGCAGTGCGAGGCGGTTATTGCCGAGCAGAACCGCTACAGGATTCTCTTTGAGTCGGCGGATGACGCCATCTTCATCATGGAGGGAGAGGGAGAAGCGGCGGGGAGAATCATCGCGGCCAATCAGGCTGCGGCAACCATGCACGGCTACACGGTTGACGAGCTCTGCTCCCTGTCCATTCAGGATATCGACACGCTTGAGAGCGCGGCGCAAGCTCCGGCGCGGATTCGAGACATCTTGGCGGGCGGGCGGCTTGAGGCCTTGGTGGAACACCGGAAGAAGGACGGCACGGTTTTTCCGGTGGAGGTCCGGGCCGGGCTGTTGGAAATCGAAGGGCGCAAATATATCTTGGCCTTTGACCGGGATGTGACCGCACGGAATCAGACCGAGGCGGCGTTGCAGCGCTCGCGGCAACTGGCCATGGTCGGCCAGATGGCGGCCGGCCTGGTCCATGAGATCAAAAACCCCCTGGCCGGGATCAAGGTCTCCATGGAAGTTTTGCTGGACGAGTTGGCGCTTTCCCCGGAAGACAAGGCGATTTTTACCCGGACTATCGGCGAGGTGCAAAGAATCGAATCCTTGCTGAAAAATCTCCTCAACTACGCCAGGGCGCCCAGGCCGGTTTTTTCCCGGATCGACCTCAACCAGCAGCTTGAAAACGCCTTGCGGAATACGGCTCTGCTGCTCAACTCCCCGGAATATGCAGCGACCAGCCGCAAGGGGTTGCAATTGGCCCGCAACCTTGACCCGGCCCTGCCCATGATCCTGGCGGACCCCGGCCAGATGCAGCAGGTGATCCTGAATTTGCTGCTCAATGCCATGGAGGCGACCCCCGCGGGGGGCACCATCACCGTGAGTACCAAACCGGGCCGGAGCGGGACCGTGGAGGTGGTGATCGGCGATACGGGAAAGGGCCTGGGTGAAGAGGCATGCGCCAAGGTCTTTCAGCCGTTTTACACCACCAAGCCCAAGGGGAGCGGGCTGGGTTTGGCGATAACCAGGCGTCTTGTGGAGCAACACCACGGCGAGATCGAAATTGCCAGCGTTGTGGGCCAGGGGACGGCCGTTACCATCACCCTGCCGGTAGAACAAAAAAACGAGGATGAAAGCCCATGAAAATCAGGGGAAGAATTTTTGCCGTGGACGATGACGAACTCATCGTCAGCATGCTTGCCAGGGCCTTGAAAAACGAGGGCTATGAGGTGCATTTTCAAACCAGCCCGCAGGATGTTGTCGCCAATATCCTTGCCTGGCAGCCGGACATTGTTTTTCTCGATGTCGATCTGGCCGAGGAAGTAACCGGCTTCGACATCCTTGCCGCGCTGAAAAGGGAAGAGGTTGCCGCGGAGGTGGTCAGGCTGACCGCCGATGATTCGGCGGAATCAGCCATCCGGGCCATGAAGCTCGGGGCGGTTGAATATTTCACCAAGCCGTTCAATCTCGATGAGATAAAAATCATCACCGGCAACATCATCGAAAATATCCGGCGCAAAGCCGAGATCGACTATCACCGGGAAAGAATTTGTCCCTATTTTGAACACGGCTTGGTCGGCGAATCTCCCCAGATGAAGGAGATCCTCAAGACAGCGGAGAAATTGGTGCAGGCCAGGGCGGAAACCATCCTCGTCACCGGGGAGTCCGGCAGCGGCAAGGAGGTTTTGGCCCGCTATCTCCATTGCCGGCGGCAGAAGGCCGAAGGCAATGGCCAGGGGCCGTTTTTCGCCGTCAACTGCACGGCCCTGCCGGAAAACCTTATTGAAAGCGAATTGTTCGGCCATGCAAAAGGCGCCTTCACCGACGCCCGCACCGAAAAGAAGGGGATCTTCGAGCTGGCGGCGGACGGCACCCTGCTGCTGGATGAAATCGGGGATATGCGTCTCGATCTCCAGGCAAAACTCTTGCGGGTTCTGGAAGAAAGAACGGTGCGGCGGTTGGGGGGCAGTGTGGATCTGCCCGTGCAGGCCACGGTGATCGTGACCACCAATAAGGACCTCAAGGCTGCCGCGGAACAAGGGGGCTTCCGCAAGGATCTGTTTTTCCGGCTGAGCGCCTTTGCCATGGAGCTGCCGCCCCTGCGGGAACGGGGTGAGGATATCCTGTTGCTTGCCAACCATTTTCTCCGCTATTTTGCCAACAAATATCTCAAGAAGGGCATCAAAGAATTCTCCGGCGAGGCGGAAAAGGCCCTGCTGGCCTATGGCTGGCCCGGAAATGTGCGGGAGTTGCGCAACATCATCGAGCGTTGCGTGGTGCTCGAGGAGATGGAAACCATCACCCGGGAACAACTTCTCCCCAAGCTGGGAGGATGGGCGGACAGCGGGCCGTCCGGTTCCGCGCGGATCATCCTGCCGGAAGAGGGGCTTTCCCTGGAGGAGCTGGAAAAGGATCTTATCCGGCAGGCCCTGGAAAGGACCAATACCAACCAGACCAAGGCCGCCAAGCTGTTGGGCATTTCCTACGATACCCTGCGGTATCAGATGAAAAAATTTGGGCTGGGCTGAGCGCTTACCGCCTCCGGCTAGAGAAACTCCTCGAAATAGTCCAGATCCTTGTGGAAGGTCTCTTCCAGGCCGGCCAGGGCCAGGAAGGCAGCCACCAGGCATGCTGCGCCGACCAGCAAGGCGCTGGACTCCAGGCTGAGGTAGCTGCGGCCCAACTGA
>Ga0180013_100118_pt1 | contig 8262 bp, 4 predicted proteins | sample KR13_J_MetaG_FD_122244 | JGI IMG/M metagenome (GOLD analysis project Ga0180013, IMG submission 122244) | Groundwater microbial communities from the Olkiluoto Island deep subsurface site, Finland - KR13_J_MetaG | ecosystem: Environmental > Aquatic > Deep subsurface > Groundwater | place: Finland...
GCTGGAGGTCTGGGTGGAGGTAACCACCCTGGTGATCCCGGGCTGGAACGATTCAGACGGGGAGCTCACCGACATCGCCCGTTTCATCAAGGGCGTTTCCGCGGATATCCCCTGGCATGTCACCCGTTTCTGGCCCACCTACAAGATGACCGACCGCCCCCCCACCCCGCACCACACCCTGGTCCGCGCCCGAGAGATCGGCCTGGCTGAGGGGTTGCGCTATGTCTATGTCGGCAATATCCCCGGCGACACCGGAGAAAACACCCTCTGCCCCCACTGCGGAAAGCTGATCATTGAACGGTCCGGCTTTGCGGTAAAACAGCAGCACATGAGCGGAGGAAAATGCAACCACTGCCGAGGAACCATCGCCGGCATTTTTTAACCCGGCCTTCCGGCAGGCAAGGACAGCCCTCCCACGACTCCACAGCATCCCGGCCCCGTAATTCTTATTGACGAAAAAGCCCCAATCAGTTTTAATACTTTGATTTTTACCTGAGGTCTGCAACCGGCATATTTTCTCGCACAGAAAGGGCCCATTACTCCTTGCTATATACTCTGTATCAACTCTTCGGCTGGCTCTTTTTCATTGTCATTTTCCCTTTTGCCTGCGTGTTTCTGGGTTTTTCGGGCAAACATCGCCATGGCCTGAGGCAACGCTTCGGCCATGTGGAAGATGTGCAACTTGACGAAGAAAAACCCGTCCGCATCTGGCTGCACGCTGCCTCTGTCGGCGAGATTCAGGTCGCCAAGGTGCTGATCGCCGAATTCAAAAGACAGTTGCCCGAGGCGTCCATCGTTGTCTCCACCGGAAACCGGCACGGCCTTGCCGTGGCAGCCCAAGTGCTGCCCGAGGATGTGCCCTGCTTTTTCGCCCCGCTTGACCTCATCGGCATTGTCAATCGGACCCTGGAAACAATCCGGCCTACTATATATGTCTGCCTGGAAACCGAACTCTGGCCGAACATCATCCGGCAGGCGCAACACCACGGTGCCAAGTTGTTTCTCCTGAACGGACGCCTCTCGAAAAATTCGTTTGCCGGTTACCGGAAGATAAAAAGCTTCATGCATGATCTGCTCTCCTGCTTCACCAAGATTTCCGTTATTCAGGGTGATGACGCCAAGCGCTTTAGAGCCTTGGGCGCGGACCCTGCCAGCATACGGATCCTGGGCAACGCAAAATACGACCAGGCAATGATGCTGGCAGAGCCGAACATGGCTGGCCGTTACCGGCGGATGCTGAATGTTCATCTTCACCAACCGGTGCTGGTTACCGGCAGCACCCACACCGGCGAGGAAGCGATGCTGATCGAGGTGTTTCGCTCCCTGCAGCAGCGCCTCCCCGACCTGGTCTGGGTAATTGCCCCCCGGCATCTGCGACGGCTCACCGAGATCGAAAAGCTTTTTTCCGACCAGGGGATCTCCACCATGCGGTTGCGTCAGATTCAGGAGCAAGGCCGCAGCACGGATGTGGTGCTGGTCGACACCATGGGTGAACTGGCAGGCCTCTATTCTGTGGTCACCTATGTTTTCTGCGGCGGAAGCCTGGTGGATCGCGGCGGCCATAATGTACTCGAGGCGGCGGCCTGGGGAACCCCGGTCTTTTACGGCCCCCACATGGCGGATTTTTCCGACGCCAAGGCATTGCTTGAGGCGGAAAACGCCGGGTTCTGCGTAAAAAACCCTCGGGAACTCACCCGCCTGCTGCTCTATTTTATTGAAAAGCCCGAAGAATATGCCGTGGCGGGGCGAGGCGCCCTCAAGGTCGCGGGCAGACAACAGGGTTCGGCCAAAAAGCAGGTGGCGCTCATTAAAGAGGATCTGCATTCCGTGACGCATTCATCGTGCGCACATTCGACAACTTAGAGGTTAGGGAATTTCTATGAAAGCACTTATCGCCCTTGAAGACGGCACTATTTTTGAAGGGAAATCCTTCACCGGCTCCGGAGAGACCAGCGGCGAAATCGTATTCAACACCGGAATGAGCGGCTACCAGGAATTGCTCACCGATCCGTCCTACAAGGGCCAGATCGTCACCATGACCTACCCGCTCATCGGCAACTACGGCGTCAATCCAGAGGATATGGAATCGGACCGGGTGCAGGTCGAGGCGTTCCTCATCAAGGAATACAATGCCATCCCCAGCAACTTCCGCGCAACCGGCACCCTGGCCGATTTCCTCAAGAAGGACAACATTCTCGGAGTCGAGGGCATCGACACCCGGGCGTTGACCCGCCACATCCGTAATGCCGGGGCCTTGAAGGGCATTGTCTCCACCGAGGATCTCGATCCAAAATCCCTGATCCAGAAGGCCAAGAACTCCCCCGGCCTTGTCGGCCGGGATCTGGTTCGCGAGGTGACCTGCGCCGAGCCCTAGGGCTGGCGCGACAACCAGCCTGTCCCAGGCAGCAATTTCAGCACCGCCGGCCCGGGAAAATACAAGGTTGTCGCCTATGATTTCGGCCTGAAATACAATCAGCTCAGACTTCTGGCCGAACGGAACTGCTCCGTGCAGGTAGTCCCCTGCACCGCCACCGCCGACGAAGTCCTGGCCATGAAGCCGGACGGCGTCTTTCTTTCCAATGGTCCCGGCGATCCCGCCGGCCTTCCGGGAATTGTCGAAAACATCCGCGCCCTGTTCGGCAAGACGCCCATCTTCGGCATCTGCCTGGGCAACCAACTGCTCGGCCTCGCCTACGGCGGCACCACCTACAAACTCAAATTCGGCCATCGCGGCGTCAACCAGCCGGTCAAGGATCTCCTCACCGGCAAGATTGAAATAACCTCGCAAAATCACGGCTTCTGCGTTGACTCAACCACCCTGAATCTGGCAGATATTGAGCTGACCCATCTCAACCTCAACGACAAAAGCGTCGAAGGCATGCGCCACCGGAAATACCCGATATTCTCCGTGCAGTACCATCCGGAAAACGCCCCTGGCCCGCATGATTCGCTGTATCTTTTTGACAGATTCATCGAGATGATGCGGCCCTAGTAGCCGCAGGGACAACCCCGGCAAACAACAGCGAACGACCATTCGCCGTTGCAACAGCGGCATAAAGAGCCGCAAAAAAAGGAACTGATCCTTTCGCAACGGCTCCTCAATTGACATAACCACTAGCAGGTAAGAAATCCGATGCCTAAAAGAACCGACATTAAAAAGATTCTGATTATCGGCTCCGGCCCCATCATCATCAGCCAGGCCTGCGAGTTCGACTATTCCGGCACCCAGGCGGTGAAGGCCCTGAAAGAGGAAGGCTACGAAGTCATCCTCATCAATTCCAATCCCGCCACCATCATGACCGATCCCGAGATCGCGGACCGGACCTACATCGAGCCGATTACTCCGGAGATGGTCGCCAAGATCATCGAGCGGGAACGGCCGGACGCGCTCCTGCCCACCCTGGGAGGGCAGACCGCCCTCAACACCGCGATCAAGGTCGCCGAACTGGGCGTGCTGGACAAATACGGGGTGGAACTGCTCGGAGCCAATATCGCGGTCATCAAAAAAGCCGAAGGACGGGATTCCTTCCGCGACGCCATGCGCAAGATCGGCCTCAAGGTGCCGGAAAGCGCCATCATCCACACCATTGAAGAGGCCAAGGGGGCCAGCGAGCAGATCGGCTTTCCCATCATCGTCCGCCCCAGCTTCACCTTAGGCGGCACCGGCGGCGGCATCGCCTACAATTCCCAGGAACTCGACGAGTTCTGCAGGGCCGGCCTCGACCTGAGCATGAATTCCGAGGTCATGCTGGAGCGGAGCCTGCTCGGCTGGAAGGAGTATGAGCTGGAGGTGATGCGCGACAAGGCCGACAACGTGGTGATCATCTGCTCCATCGAGAACGTCGACGCCATGGGGGTGCACACCGGCGACTCCATCACCGTGGCCCCGGCCCAGACCCTCACCGACCGCGAATACCAGGAGATGCGCAATGCCGCCATCGCCATCATGCGGGAGATCGGGGTGGAAACCGGCGGCTCCAACGTTCAGTTTGCCGTCAATCCCAAGGATGGCGAACTGATGATCATTGAGATGAACCCCCGGGTTTCCCGCAGCTCGGCCCTGGCCTCCAAGGCCACCGGCTTCCCCATTGCCAAGATCGCGGCCAAGCTGGCGGTAGGCTACACCCTGGACGAAATCCCCAACGACATCACCCGGGAAACCATGGCGGCCTTTGAACCCACCATCGATTACTGCGTGGTCAAGATCCCCCGCTTCACCTTTGAGAAATTCCCCGAGGCCGACGACTTTCTCACCACGGCCATGAAGTCGGTGGGCGAGACCATGGCCTTTGGCCGCACCTTCAAAGAGGCCTTTCAGAAAGGGATGCGCTCCCTTGAAATCGGTGTAAGCGGCTTTGGCGCGGACCCCAAATTCAACCTGGAATCCATGGACCAGCAGGATCTTGAAAACGGTCTGCGCAAGCCGAACTCCAAACGGTTTTTCCAGGTATTCGAAGCCTTGCGCCGGGGCATGAGCGTTGAAAAGATCTACGAGATCTCCTTCATCGACCCCTGGTTTCTGCACAATTTCAAACAGATTGTCGAAATGGAAGCCCGCATCCGGGAGATGGGCTTCAACGGGTTGGACCACGATTTTCTCAAAGAGGTCAAGCAGCTCGGCTATTCCGACCGCCAGATCGCCTTTCTTACCGGCACCTCGGAAGAGGATGTCTGGGAGCTCCGGGAAAAACTGGCGGTGCAGCCGGTGTACAAGCTGGTCGACACCTGCGCCGCCGAGTTCGAGGCGTACACCCCCTATTACTACTCCACCTACGAGGTGGAAAACGAAGCCCGCGAAAGCACAGGGCGCAAGGTCATGATCCTGGGCGGCGGCCCCAACCGGATCGGCCAGGGCATCGAGTTCGACTACTGCTGCGTCCATGCCGCCTTTGCCCTCAAGGAAATGGGCATCGAGTCCATCATGGTCAATTCCAACCCGGAAACCGTCTCCACCGATTACGACACCTCGGACAAGCTGTACTTCGAGCCGCTGACCCGGGAAGACGTGCTCCATATCATCAAGACGGAGAAGCCCGACGGGGTCATCGTCCAGTTCGGCGGGCAGACCCCCCTGAATCTGGCCGTACCCCTGGCCAAGGCCGGAGTGCCCATCCTCGGCACCTCTCCGGACTCCATCGACCGGGCGGAAGACCGCAAACGCTTCCAGCAGTTCCTGCACAAGCTAAACCTGTTGCAGCCGGAGAACGGCACGGCCCAGACCGCGGAGGAAGCGCTGGTCATCGCCGCGAGAATCGGCTACCCGGTGGTCGTCCGCCCCTCATACGTTCTGGGCGGCCGCGCCATGCGCATTGTCTATAATGAAAGAGACCTGGCCTCCTACATGAACTCGGCCATTGACGTCTCGCCCGACCGGCCCATCCTGATCGACAAGTTCCTTAAAGACGCGGTGGAGATCGATGTGGACGCCATCTCCGACGGAGAAAACACCATCATCGGCGGGATCATGCAGCACATCGAGGAAGCGGGCATCCATTCCGGCGACTCCGCCTGCGTGCTGCCGCCGCACTCCATCTCCAAGGAGATGATCGAGACCATCAAGAGCGCGACCAGAGCCATGGCCGCCGAACTCAAGGTCAAAGGGCTCATGAACATCCAGTTTGCGGTCAAGGCGAATGTGCTTTACATCCTCGAAGTCAATCCCCGCGCCTCGCGGACCATCCCCTTTGTCAGCAAGGCGACCGGCGTTCCCCTTGCCAAGCTGGCCACCAAGGTCATGATGGGCAAGACCTTGCCGGAATTGGGCCTCACCGAAGAAGTGGTGGTGGCCCACTATGCGGTCAAGGAAGCGGTTTTCCCCTTTGACCGTTTTGACAACGTGGACACCCTGCTTGGTCCGGAGATGAAATCCACCGGCGAGGTCATGGGCATGGATGTCTGCCTCGGCCTTGCCTTTGCCAAGTCGCAACTGGCCGCGGGCCAGAAGATCCCCACCGAAGGCAATGTTCTTTTGAGCATGCGGCATAGCGACAAACCCGCCATCGTGCCCGTTGCCAAGAAAATCATCGCCTTGGGCTTCAATATCCTCGCCACCCGCGGCACCGCCAAGATTTTGGCGGAAAACGGGGTTGCCTGCACCAGCGTCCACAAGATTTCCGAGGGCAGGCCGCACATCCTCGACAAAATCCAGGACAAGCAGATCCAGTGGATCGTCAACACCTCGCTGGGCACCAGAACCACGGAAGACGCCTACACCATCCGGCGGGCGGCCCTGAACTACCACCTGCCCTACACCACCACCATTGCCGGGGCGGAATCCATGGTCAAGGCCATCGGCACCATGCAACAGGAGTCCATAGAGGCCAAATCGGTGCAGGAATATTTCGAATAACCCGCTCGCCGCGCAAAAAAGAGTGGTTCGCAGCCGCCCTTCTCTGGACTTTCTCCAGCGTCTGACTTATTGTGGTGGGGATACCCTTTCCGCTTTGGGTTCAATCACCCCATGCGGCAGCACACACAACACCTGATACGTTTCGCAGGAATCTCCTGCGATTTGCCCATAACGATGGAGGTTCTGCTTGAATAGCTTTTATAAAAACTTGTCCATGTGGCTGGTAATCGGCCTTACCATGATTCTGCTTTTCAACCTGTTCAACAAACCACAGACATCCGTGGTGGAAATGAGCTACAGCGATTTCCTGACCAGCGTTGAATCCGGCCAGATTTCCTCGGTGGACATCCAGGGAGATGCGGTTACCGGCAAAGGCAGCAACGGCAAGGAGTTCAAGGTCATCACCCCTCCTGCCGACTCGGAGCTCATTCCCCACCTGCGCAAGGCCAAGGTCAATATCCTGGTCAAGCAGAAGGAAGAATCTCCCTGGTACGTCACCGTCCTGATCTCCTGGTTCCCCATGCTTCTCCTCATCGGCGTCTGGATTTTCTTCATGCGCCAGATGCAGGGCGGTGGCGGCAAGGCCATGAGCTTCGGCAAAAGCCGGGCCCGCCTCCTGGACAAGGACCAGACCAAGGTCACCTTTGCCGATGTCGCCGGCATTGAAGAGGCCAAGGAAGAGCTTTCCGAGATCATCGATTTTCTGAAAGATCCCAAGAAATTCACCCGGTTGGGCGGCCGCATCCCCAAGGGCGTTTTGCTGGCCGGCGCACCGGGCACCGGCAAAACCCTCCTGGCCAAGGCCGTTGCCGGCGAGGCCGAGGTGCCCTTCTTTTCCATCAGCGGCTCCGATTTTGTCGAAATGTTCGTCGGCGTAGGAGCAAGCCGGGTGCGTGATCTCTTCATCCAGGGCAAGAAAAACGCGCCCTGCATCATCTTCATCGACGAGATCGACGCGGTGGGCCGCCACCGTGGCGCTGGGTTGGGCGGCGGCCACGATGAGCGGGAACAGACCTTAAACCAGTTGCTGGTCGAAATGGACGGCTTTGAATCCAACGAAGGCGTCATCATCATCTCCGCCACCAACCGTCCCGATGTGCTTGACCCTGCCCTGCTGAGGCCCGGCCGCTTCGACCGTCAGGTGGTGGTGCCGGTGCCGGATGTCAAGGGACGGGAGAAAATCCTCGAAGTCCATGGCCAGAAAAAGGCCATTGCCGAAGATATCAACTGGGAGGTCATCGCCCGCGGCACCCCTGGTTTTTCCGGGGCCGACCTGGAGAACATGGTGAACGAAGCCGCGCTGCTGGCAGCCCGTGCCGATGCGGATAAAATCACCATGATCCACTTGGAGCAGGCCAAGGACAAGGTAATGATGGGGGCCGAACGCCGCAGCATGATCATCACCGAAAAGGAAAAGGAGATCACCGCCTACCACGAGGCCGGCCACGCCCTGGTGGCCATGCTGCTGCCCGGCACCGACCCGATCCACAAGGTGACCATCATCCCCCGGGGCCGCGCCCTTGGCCTTACCCAGCAACTGCCGGTGGATGAAAAACATACCTACGCCAGATCCTTTCTCCAAAACAATCTCTGCATCCTGCTCAGCGGCAGGGTGGCGGAGGAGCTGATCTTCGGCGAAATCACCACCGGCAGCGGCAATGACATCGAACGCTGCACCCAGTTGGCCCGGAAGATGGTCTGCGAATGGGGCATGAGCGAAGAGATGGGGCCCCTGTCTTACGGCAAGAAGGAAGAACAGATCTTCCTGGGCCGGGAAATCGCCCAGCACCGCGACTACAGCGAATCAACCGCCGTCCGGATCGACGACGAGGTCAAGGGCATTGTCCTGAAGGCCAACGAAAAGGTCCACCAACTGCTTTCGGAAAACATTGCGGTATTGCGAGCCATTGCCC
>Ga0180013_100122_pt1 | contig 8207 bp, 7 predicted proteins | sample KR13_J_MetaG_FD_122244 | JGI IMG/M metagenome (GOLD analysis project Ga0180013, IMG submission 122244) | Groundwater microbial communities from the Olkiluoto Island deep subsurface site, Finland - KR13_J_MetaG | ecosystem: Environmental > Aquatic > Deep subsurface > Groundwater | place: Finland...
CGCCACCGAGGCCACCGGCCCCCAGGTTCCTGCCGGATAGGGCATGGGCGCATCGTTGCTGGCCTGCCACGCATCCTGAATGGAATCCACCCAGGTCCAGGCCTGCTCCACCTCGTCCCGCCGGACAAAAAGGGACTGGCTCCCCTCCATGGCCGCCAGAAGCAAGCGCTCGTAGGCATCGGCGACATGGGCCGACTCGAAGGCCTCGGAAAAACTCAAATCGAGGGTGGTCCGCTGCAGCTTGACCCCCGAGCCGATGCCAGGCACCTTGTTCAGCATCTCGATCTCCACCCCCTCGTTGGGCTGGAGGCGGATGATCAGCTTGTTGGAAGGCAGATTCTTGTAGCTTTCCCGGAAGATGTTATGGGGCAGCCTTTTAAAATAGATCACCACCTCGGAGAGCTTTTTGGTCATGCGCTTGCCGGTGCGCAGATAGAAAGGCACCCCGGCCCAGCGCCAGTTGTCGATATCCACCCGGAGGGCGACAAAGGTTTCCGTGAAACTCCGGGGGTTGCCGGCATCCTCCTCGTGGTAGCCCGGCACCGGCGCGCCCTTGAGAAACCCGGCGGTGTACTGGCCCCGGACGGTTTTTTCCTCGATATTGTCACGGGTAATGGGCCGCAGAGCCTTGAGCACTTTAAGCTTTTCATTGCGGATGCTCTCGCTGCCCAGGGTAACCGGCGGCTCCATGGCCACCAGGGAAAGGATCTGCAAAAGGTGGTTCTGCACCATGTCGCGGAGCTGGCCGGACTTGTCGAAATACCCCCAGCGGCCTTCGATCCCCACCTCCTCGGCCACGGTGATCTGCACATGGTCGATGGTGGTGTTGTCCCAGTTGGTGGTGAAGATGGAATTGGCGAAACGGAGGGCCACCAGGTTGAGCACCGTTTCCTTGCCCAGGTAATGGTCGATCCGGTAAACCTGTTGCTCCTTGAAAAACTCGGCCACAGCATCGTTGATGACCTTTGAGGAGGCAAGATCGGTGCCCAGGGGTTTTTCCAGAACCACCCTGGTCTGATCCGTGATCAGCCCGGCCTGGGCCAAGCCCTTGCAGATGTCGCCATAGATGGAGGGCGGCACGGCGCAGTAGTTGACCATGACCCGTTTGGCCGGATCGATGATCTCGCAGAGCTTGCGGTACTGGTCGTGGGCGGCAAGATCGAGCTGCACGTACCGGAGACGCCGGGCAAACCGTTCCCAAACCGCGCCGTCCACCTCTTCCTTCATGAAGGTTGCCAGGCTTTCCCCGGCGAGGGCGGTATATTCGTCCGCACCCATCTCCCGGCGCGCCACCCCCACAATCCGCAGCTCCGGCTCCAGAAGCCCGGCCTTGTCCAACTGGTAGAGCGCGGGCACCAGCTTGCGGGTGGCCAGATCGCCATGGGCTCCGAACAAGACAAAATCACATGGTTGCATTTTTTTCTCCCTGATCTTCCCGGCTCTGTGGTGCGGAACATCCCGCTGCTTCTCTTAAAAGGCTACGGCGGTTTCAAAAATGAAGTCAAGGAAAATATGGCCCCCTTCTATCGCCGGCGTCTTTCCGCGTGGCAGAAGCCGGAGAGCCATTGCAGGCCCGCGCATAAAAAACCTTCCCAAACCGGCAACGGTTCCCGTATATAGACTCCATGCACACCGCCGACCCCCGCCCGGGCTTTGCCCAGAGGATGACCAAGGAAGAAATCAACGCCTGCCCCATCCGCAGATGGGAGGGGGTGGTTCGCGTGGTTCGCACCAAAGAGGAGTTAAGCCAGGCGGTCCGAGCCCTGGCGGCGGAAACCATCCTCGGCTTTGACACGGAAACCCGGCCCGCCTACCACAAGGGAGAAAGCTATCTGCCCTCGCTCCTGCAACTGGCCGGGGAAAAAGAGGTCTACCTCTTTCAGTTGAAGCATCTCGGCCTGCCCGGCCCCTTGCGGGAAATCCTGGCCGACCCAAAGGTGGTCAAGGCCGGGGTTGCCCTGGCCTATGATCTTCAGGAACTGCACAAACTGGCGCGATTCAAGCCGGCGGGTTTTGTGGATCTCGGCGCCCTCGCCAAGAAAGCCGAAATAAAAAACCACGGGTTGCGGGGGCTGGCTGCGGTGTTGCTGGGATTTCGCATCGCCAAGGGGGCGCAGACCTCGAACTGGGCCAGGGATGTCCTGGCCCCGGCCCAGATCCAGTATGCGGCCACCGACGCCTGGGTGGGAAGGAAGTTGTATCTGAAATTACGGCAGGACGGGGAGGATTCCTGCCGCTAGAGCCGTCCTGGAGGCAGGGCGCAATCAGAAATCGAACAGCTCGCCCAGCAGGCTCTTATGCTTCTGTTTTTTATGGTACCCGTGGCCATGCTGGTCGTAGCCGCCCTGAGGCTGCGGCGCAGCCTGAGGCGGATGCGAGGCCGGCGCCGCGGTGCGCTCGATGATCTTATCCAACTCCCCCCTGTCCAGCCAGATACCGCGGCATTGCGGGCAATAATCGATCTCCACTCCCTGCCGATCCGTCATCATCAGGTCCACCTGCGTACATACCGGACATTTCATCCTCTCGCTCCTTGGTTATTTTTCTTCGTCTTTTTCTGCCTCCGAGTCTTTGCTCGACCCGGCGTCTTTCTTGGTGTCCTGCTCCCCGCCGTTGATCGCCTCAGCAATCCCGGAAACCACATCCTGCTTCGCTTTTTCCGCCGTCTCGGTGGCCAGGTCCTTGACCTGATCGCAACCGCTCAGCCCCACGGCCGAGAGAAGCAACAGAACGATGATTGTTTGAAGCTGCTTCACTGTAGGACTCCTTTTTTGTTGTCGCGTAATGATTCATCAGACACGAATCGGTTTCTTTTTGTGCTCCAGCAACTCTTTTCGATCCCGGCCAGCACAAAAACACCCCCCCTCCAGACGTCTGGAGGGGGGAAAAAGAGTTGTGCCTGAAGGGAAGGGGTCGTTACACAATTCTAGCCAGTTACGACCTCAACCCCTCCGCCGTTTTCAGCGGCAGGCGTCACCTGGCCCCCTGACCGACGATTGCGTTTGCCTGTGACCCGCCAGCCCTACTCACGGACCCTCTTGAGGGTTCCATTGTTGAGCATTGCATGGAACTGGGCAAGCAGAACCTGTTCTTCTTTGTCTATATGGCCATCGTCGTGTGCGTGGTCCATGATCTGCTGATATTCGCTCGGCGTGATCTCAAGATCGCTGATGGCGTGGTTGATGAGTTCTTTCAGGCTGGTTGCGGAGCTGCTTGGCTTTTTCATTGTTGTTCTCCTTGGTGTGGTGTGATTGGTTGTTTGTGCAAGGTCTCGGTTCCATCTGCCGCGGGCATCTCACCCCATGGTTTTGCGCGCCTCTTTTTCTGCCAATACAGATAACAGGCCAGCAACAGCACACAGCCACCGATCATCCAGACGCTTGCCTGCCGCGACAGGCTCATGATCAATTGCTGGTTGTTGCCGATGGCATACCCTATCCAGGCAAGTACGGCGCACCAGATGGTAGCGCCCAGGCTGGTATACAAAGCAAACCTGAAGGGATTCATCCGGCCAAGTCCTGCGGGGATGGAAATCAGTTGCCGGATGACCGGCAGCAGCCTGCCGATGAAGGTGGAAATTTCGCCATGCTGCCGGAAAAAATCCTCGGTTTTTTCGAGTTTTCCCTCGGCAAGGCCGACAAACTTGCCATACTGGAGCAACAGGGGCCGTCCCAGATACAGGGCGCCATAGTAGTTTGCATAGGCGCCTGCCAGCGAACCGAGACCGCCCGCCAGCACCACCAGCCAGGGATTCATCCGGCCTTGGAAGACCAGATACCCGGCAGGGGGCATGACCAATTCGCTGGGAAAAGGGAGTGCTGAACTTTCAACCATCATCAATAGAAAGATGCCTGGGTACCCCAAGACACCTATGGTTTCCACCAGCCAAACGGTTATGCTTTCAAGCATGCCTTTTCTCCCTCTTGGCCAACTGCGAACATGACTTCATGGAACGGGGCTGAAACCACCGCTCATCCAAGACCAGAAGCGGTCCTTGCCGTTTCTTGCCGAAAACGATCCGGAATGCTCGGCAGAGGGCTTTTTTTTCATACCCAACTGTATCTTCCTCTCCGTGACCGGAACAATCACGCCCGCCCGGTTCCTGCTTTTCTCCACAACCTTTTTTCGATTTCAATAATCACGAAAATCACCAACCCCGCCGCCACTGTTCGCCCCCAAACACCCGGACCAACCGGTGCGCTCTGAAAGAGCCGGTTCATCACCGGCAGATAGGTGTAGGCAATCTGCACCAAGGACATGGCGACCACGCCGCCAAGCACCCAGAGGTTGGAGAAAAAACCGAGCTGAAAAACGGACTTGTCCAGGGAGCGACAGTTGAACAGGTAGAACAGCTCCACCATGACAAAGGCGTTGACCGCGGCGGTGCGCGCCTGGGCAAGGGTGGCGCCGCCGGAAAGTTCCCAGGAAAAAATCCCGAAGGCCGCGCCCAGCATCAAAAAGCTCACCAGGGTAATCCGGAAAATCATGCTGCGGCTGAGGATCGGCGCGTTGGGTTGCCGGGGGGGCCGCAGCATGATGCCCGGCTCCTTGGGTTCAAAGGCCAGGGCCAGACCGAGAAACCCGGCGGTGGTCATGTTGATCCAAAGAATCTGCACCGGCAGGATGGGCAGGGTGACACCGAGGAAGATGGCGGTCAGGATGACCAGCCCTTCGCCCAGGTTGGTGGGCAGGGTCCAGGTAATGAACTTGACCAGGTTGTCGAACACCCCGCGCCCCTCTTCCACCGCCGCCTCGATGGAGCTGAAATTATCATCGGTGAGGACCATGTCCGCCGCTTCCTTGGCCACCTCGGTGCCGGTGATGCCCATGGCCACGCCGATATCCGCCCGCTTCAGGGCCGGGGCGTCGTTGACCCCGTCGCCGGTCATGGCCACCACCTGGCCCCTGGCCTGGAGCGCCTCCACCAGGCGGAGCTTCTGTTCCGGGGTTGCCCGGGCAAAGACCACGGTGTCTTCGGCCCGGTCGATGAATTCGCTGTCCGAGAGCTTTTCCAGTTCCGCGCCGGTGAGCACCGGAACCCCATTCCCCTTGGTTGAGCCCAGGTTGTAGAGCCCGACCTGTTTGGCAATGGCCGCGGCGGTAACGGGATGATCGCCGGTGATCATCTTGACCCGGATCCCGGCGCCCTGGCAGATCTTGACCGCGGCCACCGCTTCCGGCCGCGGCGGATCGATCATCCCCTGCAACCCGAGAAAGACCAGGCCGGTGGTCAGATCTTCATGGTGAATCTCCGAGGTTTCCGGCCCCACCTCCTTGCTGGCCATGGCCAGCACCCGCAGTCCCTTGGCAGCCATAGCCTCCACCGCCCCCTGAATCTCGGAGCTTTGCAGGGAAACCGGGTTGCCCAGCGCGTCAAGCTGGCTGTCGCATCGAGCCAGAACCGCCTCCACCGCGCCCTTGAGATAGACCCGGCTGGTCGCCGCACCGGGCCCTGTCCCGTGCAGACTGGCCATGTATTGATGTTCCGATTCAAAGGGCACCGTGTCCAAACGGGGGCTTGCGGCCACGGTTTCCGGGCCGAGGCCGCCTTTGCGGGCCGAGGTCAGCAGCGCCCCCTCGGTGGGATCGCCATGCACCTGCCAGACCCCCTCCTCTTCAACAAGCTGGCTGTCATTGCAGAGAAGCCCGGCCCGCAGACATTCCAGCAACGCCGGCGAGGTGCTGCCGGAAACAGCTTCCGGCGCCTCGATCCTGCCCTGCGTGGGGTTGTACCCGGTGCCGGTCACCGCGTACGCCGGGCCGCCGGCCACGATCTCCTGCACGGTCATCTGGTTTTCGGTGAGGGTGCCGGTTTTATCGGTGCAGATCACCGTGGTGGAGCCCAGGGTCTCCACTGCGGGCAGCTTGCGGATAATGGCCCGTGTTTGCGCCATGCGCGACACACCTATGGCCAGGGTGATGGTGACCGCGGCAGGCAGACCTTCGGGGATGGCGCCAACGGCAAGGGCCACCGCGGCCATGAAAATCTCGACAAAGGTCTGGCCCCGGAGAAGCCCGATCATAATGGTCAAGCTGGCCAGCCCCAGGATCACGTAGAGCAGGACATTGCTGAATTCGCTGATCTTGCGGGTGAGCGGGGTGGCCAGCGCCTCGGCCGTTGAAATCAACTGGGAGATCCGCCCCACCTCGGTTGCATCCCCGGTGGCCGTGACAATACCCCTGCCCTGACCGTAGGTGACCAGGGTCGAGGCATAGGCCATGTTCCGCCGGTCGGCCAGGACGGTGTCGCGGCCATGGAGCCCATGATCCTTGACCACGGGGGCCGACTCGCCGGTAAGCGCCGCTTCGGCGACCTGCAGGTCGCGCACCTGAAAGAGCCGCAGGTCGGCGGGAACCTTGTCGCCGCTTTGCAGAAAAACGATGTCGCCTGGCACCAGCTCCGTGGCCGGGATGCGCCTCTTCTCCCCTTGTCGCAGGACCGTGGCCTCGGTGGTCATGGTCCGGGCCAGGGCGGCCAGGGCGTTGACCGCCTTGGCCTCCTGAAGGTAGCCGATAACGGCGTTGACCAGCACCACCCCGAAGATGACCCCGGAATCCACCCACTCCCCGAGAAAAGCGGTGATCAGGCCGGAGGCGATGAGGATATAGATCAGGGGCTGATGGAACTGGAGCAGAAACCGGATCAGCGGCCCCTGCCCTTTCTGGGCGGTGATGGCATTGGGGCCGAACGCTTCCAGCCGGTGCTCGACCGCGAACCGGTCAAGCCCCCGCTCCCGGTCCGATTCCAGCAGCACCGCAACTTCGTCGATGGGCAGGTGGTGCCAGTGGCGGGCGATCAAATTCACATCTTCCATGGTCTCTCCTTATCTATTGCTACGGTCCGGCCCGATATCCCGGCCGACCTGATCTGCTTCCAATCCAAAAATGATACCACAGGAATATAGTTTGAACAATTAGAAAATATGGCTACAATAGTTCGAAATAAACGAATCGGAGGCTCACCATGGAATGGCTCAACTACCACCATCTTTTCTACTTCTGGACCGTGATGCGCGAAGGCAGCCTGACCGCCGCCAGCGCCCGGCTCAGCCTGGCTCCCTCCACGGTCAGCGCCCAGTTGGGGAAACTGGAAGAATCCCTGGGCGGCAAGCTCTTTCAGCGGGCGGGCCGCAATCTGGAGCCCACCGACCTGGGCCGCCTGGTGTTCCGTTATGCCGACGAAATCTTCTCCCTGGGCCGCGAGATGATGGACACCATCCGGGGCAGACCCGCGGCAGGCCCCCTGTCCCTCAAGGCCGGGGTGGTGGACGTGCTGCCGAAGCTCATTGTCCGCCGGCTGCTGGAACCGGCCCTGCAACTGCCGGAGCGGGTGAAGCTGGTCTGTCTGGAAGACAAGGAGGATGCCCTGCTGGCGGAACTGGCCATGCACTCCCTGGATGTGGTGCTGAGCGATGCGCCCTTGCGGGCGGGATTGAGCGTCAAGGCGTACAGCCATCTGCTCGGCGAGTGCGGTATCACCTTTTTCGCGGTGGAGAAGCTGGCCGGAAATCTGCGGGAAAAATTTCCCCTTTCGCTCCACGAAGCACCCATGCTGCTGCCCATGAAGATGACCGCACTCAGGGGCGCGTTGGAGCGGTGGTTTACCACCCTCTCCATCCGGCCGGCCATTGCCGGGGAATTTGACGACAGCGCCCTGCTCAATGTCTTCGGCCAGGAAGGCGACGGCGTCTTTGTGGCGCCCACGGTCATTGAGCCCGAGATGTTGCGCCAGCACAAGGTGCAGGTTGTTGGCCGGACCCAGGCGGTGAAGGAACGCTACTACGCCATCTCGGTGGAACGGATCATCAAGCATCCGGCCGTAGCGGCAATTTTAGAAGCTGCCCGCCACAACCTCTTCATGACGAAATAAGCAACTCCCCAAACTGGGCCAGACTTTTACTCCGTTTAAGCTGCCGCGCCAGGGGCGCCACCTCGGGGTCGTGGACATGGCAGAGCACCTCCTTCATCTTGCAGAGGATCTGGTGCTCGCCGCAGAAAAGGGGCTGATAGCGACCCAGCAGCTCTTGCAGATAGTCGCGCAGCTCATTAACCTTGGCGGCCGGGGTCGATTCGCTGGGGCATCTGCCCCGCAGCCGTTCAAAAAGCAGGGGGTCGGCAATGGCGCCCCTCCCCAGCATCAATCCGGCCGCCCCGGTCTCGGCCAAAACCCGCCGGCCAATGGCCGCGCTGAAGATATCTCCGTTGGC
>Ga0180013_100123_pt1 | contig 8168 bp, 8 predicted proteins | sample KR13_J_MetaG_FD_122244 | JGI IMG/M metagenome (GOLD analysis project Ga0180013, IMG submission 122244) | Groundwater microbial communities from the Olkiluoto Island deep subsurface site, Finland - KR13_J_MetaG | ecosystem: Environmental > Aquatic > Deep subsurface > Groundwater | place: Finland...
CTCAGGGACAAACCTTGACCACCGCGCTCAATGCCATGCTCGCAGCGTCCACTCAACAACTTATGGAGAAAGCCGCATGATTATCTTGTTGTTTTTAGCAGTACCTGACGGATAAGGTACTATAGACGGACAAGTCCGCGCAATGCTTAACGCGCTTGGTCTATCTAAGCAAAATTCTGATCCGTCACGGACACCTATAAGATGGCCGATTGTGTGGAAAAGGTTTCCTTGTTGTCTGCCACCTGAACTGTTATATCTTTTCAACCATTAAACCAACTAGGCGCTACTATGGCTGATGAACTGCAAAGTCTGATTGAGCGTATTCAACGCGAGGGTGTCGAAAAGGCCGAGGCCGACGCGGCCGCGATCGTCACCCGTGTTAAGGCCAAAGCCGCGGAAATCGTCAAGGCCGCGGAAGCACAGGCGCAAGCCATCCTGAAACAGGCGGATGCCGACGCCCGGGTTTACACCGAACGCAGTACCATCACACTGACCCAGGCCGCCCGCGACGTGCTCATTGCCGTAGGCCAGGGCCTGGAATCCATTCTGGACGAGGTCGTTCGCAAGCAGGTTGGCCAGGCGCTTTCGCCGGAAACCCTGGAAACCATGCTTGGCCGGATTGCGCAGGCGTATGCGGCGCGTGGCATGACCGAAAACCGACTGACCGTGCTCCTGAGTCCGGACGATCAGCAGAATTTGGCCCGGCTGGTCGAGGCCGGCGTACGTGATGCCCTGGGGCAGGGCGTGGACCTCCGCGCGGACGACCGGATCATCAAGGGCTTTCGGATTTCGATCCAGGATGGACACGTCGTACATGATTTCACCGAGGCGGCCATAGCCGAGGCCATCGGCGCTCTGCTCAAGCCGCACTTGGGGGAGATCGTGCACCGCGCCGCGCAGGGCGTGGCATTGGGTTCCAAAGAATGAGGGGTTTTTTCCGTGGCTTCCTATTATTACCTCGTTGCCAGTTTACCGACGCTTTTTCTCGATGAAGAGTCGCCGATCACACCCGCCGAATTTATGGCCGCGTGCAACCAATGGCTGGACGCGGATGATGCCAGGGATATTCATTACCTGATGGAGAATCATTCCGGCTTCGCCAAGGCTACGCCGGACACGCCGGCAAGCGTTAAAGGGGACTGTGCTAATCAGTGGCTGGCGCGTGAGACCGAAATCCGTAATACAATTGCCCGTTTTCGCGCGGCCAAAGTCCGCGTGGATGCCACACTATTTCTGCGGCCCTGCCGCGAACTGGACCTCTACACCGAAAAAGCCGTGGCGGAAGCCATGAGCAGACCCCAGCCGCTGGAGCGGGAACTTGGCCTGGACCAGTTGCGCTGGTCCCTGCTGGACGACCTGTCGCGGTTTGATCCCTTCGGCCTGCCGGCGGTCATCGCCTACGCGCTGAAACTGAAACTGGTCGAGCGCTGGAGCGTGCTCACGGTGGAAAAAGGACGTGCGGCGGTTGAAGAATACTTAACGAAGCAACTGACGGAAATGGCGGTATGACTACGAAACGCGGAACCATAAGCGGCATTAACGGCAACCTGATGCCGGTGGAGTTTGAAGACGCCGTGATTCAGAACGAGGTGGCCTACGCCGTGCTGGATGATACGCGCCTGAAGGCGGAAGTCATCCGCGTGCGTGGCCGGCGGGCCGACTTGCAGGTTTTCGAGGACACCACCGGCCTGCAGGTTGGTGGCCCGGTGGAATTCACCGGCCAGTTGCTTTCCGTCGAGCTGGCCCCGGGCCTGCTGGGCCAGATTTTCGACGGCCTTCAGAATCCTTTGCCCAAGCTGGCGGAACAGTGCGGGTTCTTTCTCAAGCGCGGCACGTATCTGCCGGCGATTCCGCGCGACCGCGCCTGGGCCTATATGCCGACAGTCCAACCAGGCGCCACCGTGCGTGCCGGCGATACGCTGGGCACGGTGCCGGAAGGGATTTTTACGCACCGGATTATGGCGCCCTTTACGCTCTCCGGGTCGTGGACTCTCGATCACGCCGCGCGGGCGGGGAATTACACCGTGGAGCAGGAAATCGCCCGTTTGCGTCCCTTAACGGCTGACTATGGCGGGCAGGAGACGCTGAGTGTCAGCATGCTCCAGACATGGCCGGTTAAAATCCCGATCCGCTGTTACGCGGAGCGGCTCAAGCCGGGCGAGCCCTTGATCACCAAGATTCGCATCCTGGATACTTTTTTCCCCGTGGCGCGTGGCGGCACCTACTGCATTCCCGGTCCCTTTGGCGCGGGCAAGACCGTTCTCCAGCAATTGACCAGCCGTCACGCGGATGTTGATATTGTCATCATTGCGGCCTGCGGCGAACGCGCCGGCGAAGTGGTGGAAACCCTGCGCGAGTTTCCGCACCTGACCGATCCGCGCACCGGCCGCACGCTCATGGAGCGCACGATTATCGTCTGTAACACCAGTTCGATGCCCGTGGCGGCGCGCGAGGCTTCCGTTTATACGGGCGTGACCCTGGCGGAATATTACCGCCAAATGGGACTCAATGTCCTGCTTCTGGCCGATTCCACCTCCCGCTGGGCGCAGTCCCTGCGCGAGATGTCCGGTCGGCTGGAGGAAATCCCCGGCGAAGAAGCTTTTCCGGCCTACCTGGAGTCGGTGATTGCCTCGTTATACGAGCGTGGCGGTATTGTGCGGCTGAACGACAAGACCTTTGGCTCGGTCACAATCGGCGGCACGGTCAGCCCGGCGGGCGGCAATTTTGAAGAACCCGTGACCCAGGCGACGTTAAAAGTCGTCGGCGCGTTTCACGGGCTCTCACGGGATCGCGCCAACGCGCGGCGGTTCCCCTCTATCCATCCGCTCGAAAGCTGGAGCAAGTACAGGAGTATTGTGCCGCGCGCAGAGCTCGACCTGGCCCGGCGGGTGCTCCGCGAGGGCAATGAGGTGGACCAGATGATGAAAGTGTTGGGTGAGGAAGGCACGAGTCTGGCGGATTTCGTCGTTTATCTCAAGGCCGAATACCTCGATGCGGTCTATCTCCAGCAGGATGCCTATCATCCCGTGGATGGCGCCACCTCGGCCGAGCGGCAGAAATACGTGTTTCACTACCTTGCCGGCATCCTCGGTACGCCCATGAAGTTTGCCGATAAAGCCGGTGCCCGGAAATTTTTTCAGACGCTGACCCAGGTCACGAAGGACTGGAACGAGACGCTCCAAGAGTCGTCCGCCTTTGATGAGATCGCGGCGCGGCTGAAACAGATGGTTGCGGAGGTGACCGACGATGCGTAGAATTTACCGCCGCGTTGAACAAATTGCCGGGAACGTGATCACCCTGCGCGCGGAGCACGTCAGTTACCGGGAACTGGCCGAGGTGGTTGTGCGCGGCGGCCAGTCACTGGCCCAGGTCATCCGGCTCGATGGCGACCGCGTTGCCTTGCAGGTCTTTTCCGGGACGCGCGGAATCACGACCGACGCGGAGGCGGTTTTCCTGGGCCACCCCATGCAGACGTCATTTTCGCCGGCGCTCCTTGGCCGGGTATTTACCGGGAGCGGTGTGCCGCGCGACAAGGGTCCCGTGATCACGGAGAATCCCACGCCCATCGGCGGACCGTCGGTGAATCCGGCCAAGCGCATTATTCCTTATCGCATGATCCGCACGGGTATTCCGATGATTGACGTGTTCAACACGCTGGTCGAGTCGCAAAAACTACCGATCTTTTCCGTGGCGGGCGAGCCCTATAATCCGCTCCTGGCGCGCATGGCCCTGCAGGCGGAAGTGGACATCATCATCCTGGGCGGCATGGGGCTGAAATATGACGACTACCTCTTCTTCCGCGATACCCTGGAGGAGCAAGGCGCCCTGAGCCGCTCGATCCTCTTCATTCATACTGCGGCCGACCCGACCGTGGAATGCCTGATGACCCCGGATATCGCCCTGGCCGTGGCCGAACAATTCGCCCTGCAGGGCAAACGCGTCCTGGTCCTGCTGACCGATATGACCAACTTTGCGGATGCCCTCAAGGAAATCGCGATCACCATGGAGCAGGTGCCTTCCAATCGCGGCTATCCCGGCGATCTCTACAGCCAGTTGGCGGCCCGCTATGAAAAGGCCGTGGATTTCGAGGACGCGGGCTCCATCACCATTCTGGCGGTGACCACCATGCCGGGTGATGACGTTACCCATCCGGTGCCGGACAATACAGGCTATATCACGGAAGGCCAGTTCTACCTGCGTAACGGGCACATTGAGCCGTTTGGTTCATTGAGCCGCCTGAAGCAACTGGTCAACAAGAACACGCGCAAGGATCACCGCACGATCATGAACTCGATGATCCAGCTTTACGCCGCCTACAAGGAAAGCCAGGAAAAGCGGGCCATGGGCTTTCGCATGAGCGCCTGGGACCAGAGCCTGTTAAAATACGGCGCGCGCTTTGAAAAGGAGATGATGGACCTCAACGTCAATATTCCGTTGGAAAAAGCATTGGATTTAGGTTGGGTCATCATGGCCGATTGCTTTGAGCCGGCTGAAACGGGTATTCCGACCCAGATGATTGACGAGTTCTGGCCGCGACGCTGACCGACGATTGGCGCCGGACGGTAAAGTCATGAGGAACCATTCCCCATCAACCATCAACCATTGACCATTCCTCTGATATGCCCAAGATCAAACATACCAAGAGCGAGCTCAAGAACCAGCGGGATGACCTGCGCCGGTTTGCGCGGTTCCTGCCGACCCTCGAGCTCAAGAAACAGCAATTACAGATCGAGGTCCGTAAGCTGAACGCTGCCCTTGAAGCCAGCCGGGCAGAGGAAGCCGGCCTGCGCGCCGAACTGGACGGCTGGGTCCGGCTTTTCGCGGAGCCCTTTGAGCTCGGCGCAATGCTGCGACTTAAAGAAGTCCGCCGTGGCGCCGGCAATATCGCCGGTGTGGCAATTCCTATTTTCCAGGAAGCCATTTTTGAGCGCGTGCCGCTGGATCTGTTCCAGACCCCGCCCTGGCTGGACGACGGCCTGGCCATGCTGGAGCGCCTGGGTTCGCTCAAAGCCGCGCAGGCAATCATGGAAACGCAGGTGCGCCTGCTGAGCGAGGAGCTGCGCACAACCACCCAGCGGGTCAACCTGTTTGAGAAAGTCAAAATCCCCGAGTGCACGGACAATATCCGCGTCATCCGCATCTTCCTGGGCGACGAGCAGACGGCGGCCGTTGCGCGGGCCAAGCTGGCCAAGGGCAAGGCCATGGTGGAAGCGAGGGTGGCATGATCGTGCCCATGAAAAAAATAATGCTCCTGGCCATCAAAGCGCACCAGGCCGAGACTATCGTGCAACTGCGCGCGTTGGGCGTCCTGCATATCCGGCACCTGGTGCAGGGCGATACCGTGGAATTGGAGGAAGCCCGCGAACACCTGGCGCATGCGCACAACGCGCTGGCTGTTTTGCCCCTGCCGCATGCTGGCGTGCCCCCATCCGGCCAGACGGCGCAGGCGCTGATGGCTGCGGTATGGAAGCTGATTCACCGGCGCAAGGCGCTGGCCGATCAGCGCGAACAGCTCCTCGTGGAGGAGAAAAAGATGGAGCCCTTCGGCGAGTTCGAGCCGGCGGCCTTGCAGGCCTTGAAAGCGCATGGCATCCATGTGCGCCTGTATTTTGCGCCGCCTAAAAAATCATTACCCACGCTGGAAGGGGCCATCGTGCGTATTTTCCGCCAGACCAAACGCGGAACTTGGTTAGCCGTGATTTCCCGCGAGGCTGTCCCGGTGGCTGCGGAAGAGCAGGTATTCCCGGATACATCGCTGGCCCGGATCCAACGTGAGTTGGTTGATGGTGATCATGAGCTTGCTGGTATTGGCGAGGAATTCGAGCGGCTCAGCGCCGACCGCGCGGTGATCGCCCGGCGGGTGAGCCACCTGGAGGAGCAGGTAAAATTCATGGAAGTCCAGGCCGGTATGGGCGCAACCGGGCCGGTCGTCTATCTCCAGGGATTTTGCCCGGAATTCAGTGTGCAAAATGTCCGGGATCAGGCCCGCGTAAGTGGCTGGGGCCTGCTGATTGAGGAGCCGGTTGAGTCCGACCCCGTGCCGACCCTGATTGCCAATGCCTGGTGGGCGCGTCCGGTAAATGCTGTTTTTGACATGCTGGGAATCCTGCCCGGTTACCGCGAGATGGATGTCAGCGTTGTATTCCTGTTATTTTTCAGCGTATTTGTTGCCATACTCGTGGGTGATGGCGGCTATGGCCTGCTGTTCCTGGGCCTGACCTTGCTCCTGCGCTGGAAGTGGAAAGCGGCGCCACCTAATCTGCTCCCGCTCCTTGGTGTTTTGAGCGTGGCTACGATGATCTGGGGGATCCTGACCGGCTCATATTTCGGCATCCAGAACCTGCCGGCGCCTTTGAAGCAGTGGAAGATCGAATGGCTGGGGCACGAAGCCAATCTTGAAAACCTGTGTTTTTTCCTGGGCGCGCTGCACCTGACGGTGGCGCATGCCTGGAATGTGATTCGCCAGCGGCACAGCGTGATGGCCATCGGGCAGGCAGGTTGGATTGGCTTGGCCTGGACCATGTATTTCGTCGCCTGTTATTTTGTGCTCGATCGGCCCATGCCCGGCTTCGTAATATATTTATTGGGGATCTCGCTGTGCGCCGTGGTGCTGTTCATGGCCCCGTTCCGTCAGTTGAAAACGGAGTGGCCCAATTATTGCGTACTGCCCTTCACGGTACTGGGAAACTTTGGTGATATAGTTTCCTACATGCGGCTCTACCTGGTGGGCAGCGCCTCGGCGACACTTATCCTGGCGTTCAACGATTTGGCCATCGGCCAGGGCGTTGACAGTATCTGGGCGGGGCTGGCGGCGGCGCTGATTATCTTCATGGCCCATGCCCTGAACATCGCTTTAAGTGCACTGGCCGTGCTCGTGCATGGCGTGCGGCTGAATGCGCTTGAATTCTCCAGCCACCTGGGTATTCAATGGGCGGGCATCAAGTACGCGCCTTTTGCCAATCCATCAACCCCGCGAAACGCGGGGCAAGCCATCAACATTATCCCGCGTCGCACGGGACATTAACCATAAAAAATAGGAGGAACTACGATGACACCAGAACAGATTACATCGCTTGGCAAACTGGGCGCGGCGGCCATACTGGGCCTTGCCGCCGTAGGCTCGGGATTGGGCTCCGGCACAGCCGCGCTGGCGGCGATCGGGTCATGGAAAAAGTGTTATGCCCAGAACAAGCTGGCCCCGTTCATGCTGGTGGCCTTCATCGGCGCACCGCTTTCCCAAACCATCTACGGTTTCATCGTGATGCTGCAGATTGTGGCGGCGGCCAACAAAGGCACACCTGCGGAAGCCCTGGTGGGCGTTGGTATTTTCGGTGGGCTGGCCATGGGTGTCTCGGCCTGGCAGCAAGGCAAGGCCGGCGCCGCCGCCTCCGATGCCCTTGCGGAAACCGGCCAGGGCATGGCCAACTATTTCATGGCCATCGGCGTTGTGGAAACAGTGGCCCTGTTCACGCTGGCGTTTATTTTGAAAGCCATATAGACGCAGGCCGGAACTGGCCCTCTATAGGTTAAGGCGGGTTAACTCTGCCGGGTAAACAGTGCGTTCCGGATTCAGTCTTTTGACTGCTGGGCAGTTAAGCTTGCGCTTGCCTGCTTGTTCGCTTAAACCGCCGACAACGGATGCCGGCAGTTTTGAGCAGGCGCGCGGTCTGCGCGCGGAACCGGTAGGGCGATTCGAACACCACTTCCTTGATCCCGGCAGTTACGATCATTTTGGCGCAGAGCAGGCATGGGCTGTCCGTGCTGTACAGGGTGGCCCCGCGTAGGGCCACGCCGTAGCAGGCCGCCTGGATGATCGCGTTCTCCTCGGCGTGGGCGCAAATACATTCGCCCAGGCGCTCGCCGGAGGGCGTATTGCTGGCACAGCGGGGGCACCCGCCCTCGAAGCAGTTCTTGATCCCGCTCGGCGTGCCGTTGTAGCCCGTGGATATGATGCGCCGGTCCTTGACGATGAGGGCCGCCACGTCGCGCCGGATACAGTTGCTCCGGCGCTTGACCACTTGGGCAATGTCCATGAAATACGTATCCCAGTCGGGACGGGTCTTGGTGATTTTTTTCATAATCATTCCGTATTAGGCATGCGTAATTTGAAGATATTATCCATGAAAAGCAAGGATCATGCAAATCAATAACTCGGCACGGTCTATTCA
>Ga0180013_100124_pt1 | contig 8135 bp, 8 predicted proteins | sample KR13_J_MetaG_FD_122244 | JGI IMG/M metagenome (GOLD analysis project Ga0180013, IMG submission 122244) | Groundwater microbial communities from the Olkiluoto Island deep subsurface site, Finland - KR13_J_MetaG | ecosystem: Environmental > Aquatic > Deep subsurface > Groundwater | place: Finland...
GCAAGCGCAATTTTTACTCTTCCGGAAAAAACAGTGCCGGATTTTAATTTAACTGCCGGGATATCCTGCATATCCAACATTGCCGACAGTAACAATCTTCAGACAGTCGGAACCGGTGTCAGCGCTGCAACAATCAAAAATCATATCGGCGGGTTCAATGCATTCATAATTGCTTCCCTTCTGGATAGATATTTCTTCAATGCAGAATATCTGGGAGCCATTGATGATTTTGAAGCAGGCGAGTTGAGTTTTGACGGAGGAAAATCCTACAGGCCGGAAGCCTGGGCTATCGAGCTTGCCTGTGGTATCACCGACAGCCTGAAATTTGGTGTCTGCTATGAAGGAAGTAATGATTGCGGTGATTTTCTGCCAGAAAAACAATTCGGCGGAGTTGTTAGTTATGACCTGTTTAAAAACACATCAGTTGCTCTTGAATACCTGTACGGCAAATATGAAAATAAAGACACAAGGCATCTGATGACTACTCAACTCGCAATAGAATTCTAAGGGTTCAGAGATTGTCAACCGTGAACCCTGAACCGTGAACCTTTAAACCGTGAACTGTTACAAACATGCATATTTCTGAAGGCGTACTATCTCCGGCCATTTTAACTGGAGGTGCAGCCCTGACAGCGATAGGTGTCGGCATTGGGCTGAAAAGCATAGATTATGAAGAAATTCCGTATATGGGTATACTTACAGCAGGTTTTTTTGTTGCTTCCATTATACACCTGCCGATTGGACCGGCTTCTGTGCACCTTATCTTGAATGGTATGCTGGGACTAATTCTGGGATGGAAAGCATTTCCGGCCATACTGGTCGGCCTGGCGCTTCAAGCGCTTCTTTTTCAGTTTGGAGGAATTACAACTCTTGGCATTAACACTCTTAACATGGCTCTTCCCGCTGTAATATGCTATTATTTGTTTGGCTGGGGAATAAAAAAGAGCTCAGGGCGGGTGATATTTATAATAACGGCATTTGCAGCAGGCTGTTGCGCTGTTCTTTTTGCAGGAATACTTGTTGGATTTTCACTGTATCTGAATGGCGAGGCATTCCTGCCTGCAGCAAAACTACTGGTTGCGGCACATTTGCCTGTGATGCTGATCGAAGGCATTTTGACAGCCACCTGCGCCCTGTTTCTAAGAAAAATAAGGCCTGAACTTCTGGAGGGTTTATAATATGTTTGATTGCAGACGATTGTTTGTATATCTTTTCTTCCTGAGTATTTTTATTTTTTCCGACATGCCGGCATTTGCTCACAAGGTATCAATATTTGCCTGGGTTGAAGGCGATACTGTTTATACTCAAAGCAAGTTCAGCAGGGGCAGAAAAACTAAAGAAGCTCCTGTAATTGTTTTCGATCTGGAGGGGAACAAGCTTCTGGAAGGAAAAACAGATGATAAGGGCGAGTTTTCCTTTAAAATACCAAAGAAAACCGCTCTTAAGGTTGTCCTGAAAGCTTCCATGGGCCACATGGCAGAATGGAAAATACCGCTTGAGGAAATCAATCCTGGGGTGGTATCAAAAGGCAGCACCACTGAATCTGATGTCAAAGACTCTAATGAAGCAGCTTTTCATTCGCCGGCAAATGTTCCGGACAGCAATCCGCCTGTTTCTTTTGAATCGTATGGAATTTCAAGACAGGAAATAAAGAAGCTGATAGATGAATCCCTGGACAGAAAACTGGCGCCTATTATGAATATGCTGGCAGATTCATACGAAGATGGCCCCAGTCTAACTGAAATAATAAGTGGAATAGGATATATTTTTGGCCTCGTGGGCGTGGCCATGTATTTTACAAGCCGCAGAAAAAAGAAATAACGGTAGCCGTTCACGGCTTGAAACTTGAAATTGGAAAGTAGAAATTAGGGAGAGATTAAAACATATCAGCCAAAGGTTCAGTTGTGAGAATTCAACCGTGAACCGTGAACTTTGAACCATGAACCGTTACGAATTAACAAACATCAATTCGCTAATTAAGCGTCTTGATCCCAGGGTTAAGATACTTGAGGTATTTTTTTTCTCTATTGTTGTAGCTGTATCAAACAGCTTGCCTGTCCTTTTTTCAGCCCTTGTTTTTTCCTGCTCTATTGTTCTATCAGCCGGAATACCGGCAAAAGAAGTTTTCAGGCGCCTTGTGCCGGTCAATACGATGATAATTTTTCTCTGGTTTTTTCTTCCTTTCACTATTGAAGGGGAGCCCTTGCTTAACATCGGTCCGCTTGCAGTAACTCATGAAGGAGTAATATATGCATTTCGTATAAGCATTAAATCCAATGCCATGATGCTTATGCTGATTTCTTTTATAGCTTCAACTCCGATTTTTACCATAGGGCATGCTTTGCTTGAATTAAAGATGCCCAAAAAACTTGTGCATCTTTTTTTCTTTACATATCGCTATATTCACGTCATGAACAGAGAATACATGCGATTAATAAATGCAACAAAAATAAGAGGCTTCAGGCCAGGCACGAATTTACACACATACAGAACTTTTGCTTACATAGTTGGCATGCTTCTGATCAAAAGTTATGACCGCATACAAAGAGTGCGTAACGCCATGCTATGCCGCGGCTTTAAAGGCGATTTTTACAGTCTAAGAAATTTTTCTTTTAAAAAAATTGACGCTGTTTCTATATTTTTGATGATCGCGGTTATAATTCTACTGGGGGTAATGGAGTGGACAGCAACAACCTGTTCATCAATCTGACAGATATATCTTTCAGTTATCCAGGCAGTCCTAATGTCCTTGAGGGGCTTGATCTGCGTTTTTCAAGAAATGAAAAAATAGGCCTCATGGGACCCAATGGCTGCGGAAAAACCACTCTTTTCCACATAATCATGGGCCTGTTAAAACCCATGTCCGGAAAGATTGAAATTTTCGGCAAAACCGCAAAAGAAGAAAAAGACTTCATTGATGTGCGCCGGAAAATCGGCCTGCTTTTTCAGGATGCCGACGACCAGCTTTTCAGCCCAACCGTATTGGAAGACATTGCCTTCGGCCCTTTAAACCTTGGCAAATCAAAGGATGAAGCTATTGATATTGCACGTAAAACTCTGGATTTTCTTGGTCTGTCAGGATTTGAGGACAGGTTTACCTACAAGCTGTCCGGCGGAGAAAAAAGGCTGGTATCTTTGGCCACAGTCCTTGCCATGGAACCTGAAATACTGCTTCTTGATGAACCGACTACAGGTCTCGACGAAAAAACGAAAACAAAGATAAAAAAAGCCCTGTCTGAACTTGATCTTTCATATATTCTCATATCCCATGAATTTGATCTGCTCTCAGAAATAACGGATTCAATATATACAATGGACAAAGGTAAAATAATTTTTGACGAGAAAGTCCATCTGCACGAGCATGTTCACGCCCACCCACATGGCTCCTATCGCCACGAGCATGAGTAACAACAGTAAGCAACCCCACCCACAGCTCAAGCTTAAAGATATCAAAAAGACATCAAACTATTCTTAAAGTCAGTGGAATCAGAGATAAATAGCAGAAATCAAAAGGCGCGGTAACGCCGAATTCACCGAGCGCGTCAGCGCTCCGGTGAAATGACAGGTTCGGCCAATTTATTCACGCTTGCAGTTGCGTATGCTTCTGGAACGGCCTTGAATACTTCGTCAGACATGGCATCCATATTCAGGATGTATTCGCCATCAGAGGGCCACCCAGGGCGACGGATTTCCTGCAACAAAGCTCTCACCCTGGTGTTGAAGTGCTCTTCCAGTTTTTCAACGTGTTCCATTATTGACTGGAGTTTTGGACCGCGCGGAAGAAGTTCGTTCGAGACCATTGTGATGCGGCCATCAATGACAACTGCTCTAACGGTGTTGAATATTTCGGACTCCTCCTGAACAGCATCGAGATCCTTGTGCGCATATAGCTTATCCCTGAAACGAAGCATCTCAATATGTAGGCATTTTGACCCAGGTGGAAGGTCATCTTCCGTCAATTTGCCGATACTTCTACACCAGTAATAGGAGCGCGCATAGACGACATAGATTGCGTTGATGATACCAGTGTAGGTTGAATCGCCCTCCTGACATGCGCCTGATATCGCTTCGTTACAAAGATCACGTACCAGTTTGCATGAATTGCTGGCATAGACGAGGAGCCACAACTCACGCCGTTTATTAAACGTACTGCTTGGTTCTGTATCAGATGATTTGAGTTTCGTGAATTCCATGGCTATCTCCCGGCGTTCGGCAATCTTCAATTATTACTTAACCTGCAATGTCAAATTCCAGATATCAGGGTCGCCGGTGTTGGTGGTGATGACTGGTCTTTTAGCCACACCCAAGACTCTTTGGGTTTCATCCGGCATTGAAATGTTCATATAGTCTTTCAGTTCACCCATGGTCACAATACCATCTTTAGCTCCAGCATTTTGGAAGCCATCAGCTTCGCCATTAAGCCCTTTTATAAGGGAATGAGTAAATGCACCATTAGACCAAGATGAATGCTCAACGGCCTGTCGGTCGGTGTCAGCACCGACCATGAAGACCCAGCCTTTGGGCACATTCCGCCTTTTAATATTAGGCACAATTGATATACCCCGATTTCCATCACTACGAGTGATAAGTTTTCCGGCATGACAGGTGTCAGCAAGAAGAACTACATTGCGAGCTTTCTTTTCCTCAAGTGACCGCCTCACATTGTCCATACGATAACCAGTAGCAGGGATTGAAATATCAGTGTCATAGCAAGCAAAATACACTTTTTCAGGGTCTTCAGGGTCTGGGAAACCATGACCTGCCCAGAAAAGGATAATTTGGTCGTTTGGGCCTGCTTTTGACAACCATGACTCAAGGGCTATCATAATGTTTTTTTGGGTAGCTTCTTCATTAGCGAGAAGTTTGATGTGGCTGTCGCTCCACCCAAGGTTACGGAGTGAATTAGCAAAATCCTTTGCGTCGTCGTCTGCAAAAATGAGGTTATTTAAGCCGCTTTTTCCAGTCCGTTGATATTTTGAAATTCCTATAATTACTGCCCATTTTTGGGTGTCATCGGAGGGTGTTTGAGGGGTGGGAGGTGGTGTAGGAGGTGAAGATGGATTTGATTTTGAAATTGAAGAACGGATTATTTCGGCTATAGTGTAATAATTGTTTCTAATGGCGAGGTCTAATGCCGTACTTCCACCGCTTTGGGTTAAAGTTGCATCCGCATTGTTTTCTAGAAGTAGTTTTACAATATCAATATGACCTTTTGCTGCAGCCCATATCAGCGCAGTTGTCCCTACATTATTTCTCATGTTAGAGTCTGCTCCAGATTTCAATAATTCTCTAGCAATATCGGTGTAGCCAGAAACAGCAGCTATTATTAAAGGGAATCTCCCATCGGAGGAATGAGTATTGGGGGTAGCCCCATTTTTAAGTAGCATTTTGACTGCTTTGATGTTGTTTGTTTCAACAGCAACAAACAAAGGGGTTATGCCATTTTTTGATTTTTTATTAACATCGGAACCTTTGTCGATAAAATTGTTTGCGGCCTGTAAATCGTTTTTAACGATAGCGTCTGTCAGTGATTTTGGGGCGTCTCTCTCGAACGACACATCTCTAGTGTTGGCATATAAAGAAAAGGCTGTAGGGTATTCTTTGATTCTTGCTGTGTTATTGATAAAATCAAAATGAATTTCAAATGCGTAATACCCTGATGTTACAGTTTGCTCGCTACCAGATGGAAATTTAGCTACAACTTTTTTTGAGGAAACACCTATGCTTGGGTAATTATATGCAATCGGCGCAATTCCAACATATTGTCCATCAACGTAAATTTCAGCCCCTGATGGATTCGAATAGTATTTTGCTTGCCACTTGGTTGTATCATTAGGGGCATAGGACATGCCGGAGCAACCAGCAAGAAGAGTGAACATGAATTGTAGTAAAACAATCAAAACATATTGTGATTTCATAATAGTAATAACCTTCCGTTGCATTATCCTTGTATTATTCTTTTTCCACCTCCGAACGTTAAAAATTCGGCGTCAGCCGTTGCTCGGTGGAATAAAACAATGTTCATGTTCCCTGATGATTCTGCTTGCTAAAGAATTTAAATCTTGGAAAATATCATCTTCTTTGAATCCTATAGAATATAATTTGTCGAGTATTTCGTGCCGTAACTCATTGTCCGCCAAAATAATCTTTATCATGTAGTCACATTTCATAGTGTCGAAATAACTATTAATGCTTCTATTATCATAACCATGAAACGTAAAGCATCCTTTTTGCGCCCGAATTCTCATGTTGGTCAATGGATGTTTAAATGCAATTGGATATTTTGAGAATTCAGGTTTTACATTGTTGTTAATCGCGCTCGGAAGATTTTTCGCTATTATGCAATCTTTGTCACTACAAGGGACTATAGTAGTAGCTTTCCCCAATGTAATATTATTCAGATCTTGGCAAGACATAGCCCAAACAACTCTTTTCCCATCATTATTATCTTTTTTCTTTAACGCGAAATATAATGCAACTAAGGGAGACATCGTCCAGTCCAAGAGACGAGTTGGTAATCCATAATGCTGCATTAAGATATAGAGCTCCAAATTACTTATTATCTTTATCTGTTTTTCAAAAAATGATTGATAATGAATTATAAATTCTGAAACCATTGAATTTTCAAGTTCAAAATCGACTCCTCTCCAAACCGTACCAGGAACCAAACTAAATTTGTCATTTTCAATACCACGATACCAAATTCCATTAGGATGACATTTCCAAACTTTTGGTATGGTGCTTACTATGTCAATAAATTCTGGTAATGTTTTGAACGATATTTCCTTGTCCATGTTTAATAATTTACTTCAATCTTGGTAGAATTTAGTTGAACATAGAAACCTTGGCCATCTGGACCAGGTCAGAGAAAATTGGCTTTGCCATAAAATCGTTATCATTTGAGACACCCAAAACCATATTTTGTCATTGTGACAGTACAAGTAGCTCCCAATAACAGGTTTTGGGTATTCTTGAAGTTTTTGTCACAGTAATAAAATCCAAACGATAATGTCCGACTGATTTTAATACAGCAATTCAGGGCTCATTAGCTCACGCCCAGCAAATCATGCCCTCTGGGCTTATACCAAAGCAGGCCCCTCTATGGTCGAATTTTTACTTTCAGTTGTTTACCCGCCGAACAGCATTTTCACCGGCGCCCGGTAACTGGCCTCGGGTGGAAAAAATGGTTAGAAATTTTACTATATATGGTGTCACATTACACAAGCATACGTCTGAGATTTAGGTGGTTTCTATTTTTCCGGTTTTTACCACGTTGCTCACAATTACTCTATCGCCGGTGATGCTAAACCTTCCAATCAAATCACCATTCTCATTAAAAATGTTACACCAATAATCTACAGCTTTATTTGGGAGAGATACAACGACATTAGCGTTTGGATATTTTTTTTTATAAACATATAATATACCATTTTCCCACTCGTCGATTATTAATGCTTCAACACTTTTTTTAACATCAGGATCAATTATTGCTATACAATCAAGTTTCATAATATATTTCCTTTGTGCTTATTGCCCGTAGCGCTTTCTAACCAGTTATTATATAGTTTCTGGCTATTACACAGATTCCATGATTGTTGACCAAAAATCAGCAAAAAAATAATTTTCTAACTGTATATTTGAAACTCCCTGCAGCAAGCTGCGGGGAATCTTCGACCGTAAGGAAGTTTGCCATTTTTGGATTCGGGGCAATAAGGGGACGTATTCAACTTATAAACTTATTGATCGGTTAGTGAATATTTCTTACTCTTTGCTATATTTTCGCCTCGAATTACTGATTTGCCGATAGCCTGTATTGATATATTCAGGAAAAGGGGTCTATGTTTGACCCTTGAGCCACCTGTTTTCTATATTACACTTGTAAAGGGAGAATGCGGGCTCGTAACTTTTTTTGATCAATAGTGACTATCGCACCGTCTTCGAGGTGCTTCTCAAACTGGTTAAGCGCTGAAACTACAAGTGGACCGAGGTGTTCGGGAGTTACGTCTTGGGTACGAATTTGAATTACACTTGGACAATCCGCTTTCGTGGCAGCAAGTATGGCTCCAAAGTCCAGATCATGCGTGAAAACGACATATCCGTTGGATCTGGCATATGCCATAATTTCAGAATCCGGA
>Ga0180013_100125_pt1 | contig 8103 bp, 9 predicted proteins | sample KR13_J_MetaG_FD_122244 | JGI IMG/M metagenome (GOLD analysis project Ga0180013, IMG submission 122244) | Groundwater microbial communities from the Olkiluoto Island deep subsurface site, Finland - KR13_J_MetaG | ecosystem: Environmental > Aquatic > Deep subsurface > Groundwater | place: Finland...
CCCGACCAACGTGATCTCGATCACCGACGGCCAGATCTTCCTGCAGTCCGACCTGTTCAACGCCAACCAGCGTCCGGCCATTGACGTGGGCATCTCGGTGTCCCGCGTGGGCGGCTCTGCTCAAATCAAGGCGATGAAGGGTGTCTCCGGCACGCTGAAGATCGGCCTGGCGCAGTACCGCGACATGGAGGCGTTCGCGATGTTCGCCTCTGACCTGGATGCCGCTTCGCGGCGCCAGCTGGAGCGGGGCGCGCGGCTGGTCGAGTTGCTTCGGCAGCCGCAGTACAGCCCCTACCCGGTGGCTGATCAGGTGATCACCGTCTGGGCTGGCACCACCGGCAAGTTCGATGAGGTTCCGGTCAAGGAGGTGCTGCGGTTCGAGCAGGAGTATCTGGCCTACTTGAAGCACCACACCAAGGTGTTGGAAGTGATCACCGAGACCGGGGTGTTTAGTGACGACACTCAGAAGGCCGCCGAAGACGCCCTGGCAGCTTTCATCGGTCAGTACATCGGCAACGACGGTGTGCCGCTAGTCTCCGGGGACCAGGCTGCGACGGCCATCGCCGAAGAGGACCTGAGCCACGAGCAGATCGTGGTTCAGAAGAAGCGGGGCTGATCAATGGGAGCCAGTCTCCGTGAGCTGCGTCAGCGACGAAAGTCGGTGACGGCCACGAAGAAGATCACCCGGGCGATGGAGCTGATCGCTTCTTCGCGGGTGCTGAAGGCACAGCAGCAGGCCGCCAAGGCACTGCCGTACACCCGGGAGTTGAACCGGGCGGTGTCGGCAGTGGCCACCTACTCGCAACTCGATCACCCGCTGACCCGGCCAGTGTCGAATCCGCGCCGGGTGGCGGTGCTGTTCATCACCTCAGACCGGGGCATGAACGGTGCCTACTCCTCGAACGTGCTGAAGACGGTCTCGCAGATGCGGCAGCGACTTGATGAGCAGGGCATCGAAATGGTGCGCTACGGCGTCGGGCGTAAGGGCATTGCCTATATGACCTACCGGGGCCTTGAGTTGGCTGCACATTGGTCGGGGTTCTCCGATCTCCCTACCTACGATCGCGCTGTCGAGATCTCCGATCGGCTGCTGGAGGACTTCCTCAAGCCTTACGAGGAGGGTGGTGTCGATGAGATCTGGACGGTTTACACCCGGATGCAGTCGATGCTCACCCAGACTCCGCGGGCGCGGCGAATCCTGCCCCTGGAAGTGGTCGAAGGTGTTCGGGAAGTATCCGGGGAGGAGCTTCTTCCGCTTTACGAGTTCGAGCCGAGTCCGGAGGCGGTGCTCGATTCGTTGCTGCCGCTCTACGTGCGCAGCCGGATCTGGTTCTACTTGCTGCAGTCGGCTGCCTCGCAGCTGGCCAGCCAGCAGAAGGCGATGAAGTCGGCCACCGACAACGCTCAGACTCTGATTGAGCGACTGACCCGGGAAGCCAACCAGGCCCGGCAGTCCGAAATCACCCAAGAAATCAGCGAAATCGTCGGCGGTGCCAGCGCACTGGCCGACCTCACCAAAGACGACCACTAGGCAAAGGCAGACCTCGAATGACCGTGACTACCGAAAAGACTGCCGTCCAGGCCACTGGGCGGGTTGCCCGGGTTATCGGCCCGGTGGTGGATGTGGAGTTCGCCGCCGACCAGATGCCCGACATCTACCACGCGCTGCTGATCGACATCACCGATGGGGAGAACACTCGCACCATCACCGCTGAGGTCGCGCTGCACGTCGGCGACAACATCGTCCGCGCGATCTCGCTGAAGCCCACCGACGGTATGCGCCGCGGGTCCAAGGTGACCGACACTGGTGCCCAGATCTCGGTGCCGGTCGGCGACGTCACTAAGGGCCGAGTCTGGAACGTGACCGGCGAGTGCCTGAACGAAGATTTGGTCGCCAATGGCGTCGAGATCAAGGAGCGCTGGCCCATTCACCGCGAGCCGCCGAAGTTTGATGCGCTGGAGCCGAAGACCGAGATGCTCCAGACCGGCATCAAGGTGCTCGACCTGCTCACCCCTTACGTCAAGGGCGGCAAGATCGGCCTGTTCGGTGGCGCTGGCGTGGGCAAGACGGTGCTCATCCAGGAAATGATCTACCGCATCGCCCACAACTTCGGTGGCACCTCGGTGTTTGCCGGTGTGGGGGAGCGCACCCGTGAGGGTAACGACCTGATCGAGGAAATGATCGAGGCCGGCGTTATGAAGGACACCGCCTTGGTGTTCGGCCAGATGGACGAGCCGCCGGGCACCCGGCTGCGGGTGGCGCTGAGCGCCCTGACCATGGCGGAGTACTTCCGTGATGTGCAGAACCAGGACGTGCTGCTGTTCATCGACAACATCTTCCGGTTCACCCAGGCCGGCTCGGAGGTTTCGACCCTGCTGGGCCGGATGCCTTCGGCGGTGGGCTACCAGCCCAACCTGGCCGACGAGATGGGCCAGTTGCAGGAGCGGATCACCTCGACCCGCGGCCACTCGATTACTTCGATGCAGGCGATCTACGTGCCCGCCGACGACTACACCGACCCGGCTCCGGCGACTACGTTCGCCCACCTGGACGCCACCACCGAGTTGAGCCGCGAGATCGCCTCCCGCGGTCTCTACCCGGCCGTGGACCCGTTGTCGAGCTCTTCGCGGATCATGGACCCGCAGTACATCGGCGACGAGCACTACAACACCGCTACTCGGGTGAAGCAGATCTTGCAGCGCAACAAGGAACTTCAGGACATCATCGCCATCCTCGGTGTCGACGAGCTGAGCGAAGAGGACAAGATCATCGTGTCCCGGGCTCGGCGCCTGCAGCAGTTCCTCAGCCAGAACACCTACATGGCGACCAAGTTCACCTCCGTGGTCGGCTCGACCGTGCCGCTGGCCGACACCATCGAGTCGTTTAAGATGATCTGCGACGGCGAGGTTGACCACATCGCCGAGCAGGCCTTCTTCAACGTCGGCGGCCTGGACATGGTCTACGCCAACTGGGATCGCATCCAGAAGGAAGGCTGACGTGTCGGTACTTCGGGTAGAGGTAGTCGCAGCTGAGGGCATCGCCTGGGAGGGCGACGCTCTCAGCGTGATCGCCCGCACCACAGAAGGCGATATCGGCGTGCTGCCGAATCACGAGCCGATGCTGGCCTCGTTGCTGCCGTGTGCGGCCGAGGTACTCACCACCGACGGCAACCGTGAGGTTGTGGTGCTCGATGGTGGGTTCATCTCAGTTGCCGACAATCGGGTCTCGTTGCTCAGCCCCGGGGCTCGAATCGCCGCCGAGATCGATCTGAAGGCCGCCGAGCACGAACTGGTCGCGGCCGAGAAGCGGCTTAATGCTGGCGAGATCGACGACGAGACCAGGCACCACTTCCTGCGCGCGCAGGCTCAAGTGAAGGCTGCTCGAATGGCGCAGGGTCACTGAGTATCGGATAAGTGCCAGTGGAACTGTTGGGGATAGCCGAATGGGCGGCACTGGTTATCGCAGTGGTGCTGCTGGTTCCGGTGCTGTTCCTGGCAACCCGACGCCGCTGGCTCTCTCGTCAAGGTGGGTTGTTCGACTGCAGTTTGCGCTTAACGACGACGACGCCCGGGGCCGGTTGGGTCCTGGGCGTCGCGCGCTATTCCGGGGACAATCTGGAGTGGTTCCGGGTGTTCTCGCCCTCGCTGCGACCGCGGTTCATCTTTCCTCGCTCAATATCGCAGGCTGGCACCCAGCGTGAGCCGGACGCAATCGAAGCCGTCGTGTTGACCAACGAACAGCGGATTATCGGCCTGGACCTGGCGGACGGCCGGTCTTGGGAGTTGGCGATGTCCACCGCCTCGATGACCGGGCTGCTGAGCTGGCTGGAGTCCTCCCCGCCCGGGGCCCGCTACCGCTGAACTGACCGCCTGGTTCTACTCGGGGGTAGCTGGACTGGCTGGCTCGCCGACCGGTTGATCATCGGCCAGCTCCTGGTCGTCAGCGACCTCCAGATCAACGCCGGCCTCTTGGTCAACGCTGGGCTGCGACTCGGGGTCACCGGTAATGGACTCCCGCAGCCGGGCCGCCTTGGGGTTTGGGGCGAGACGGTCTTTGCCTGGCACCCACAGCACCTCGCCAACCTGCTGGCCAGCAACCCGGGCCAGGATGAACAGCAGGTCCGAGAGCCGATTCAGGTAGGCCAACGCCAACAGATTCACCCCACCAGGGCGTTCTTCGGTCGCGGGCTTGTTGCCGTAAATGCTGGCCGCAGCCCACGCCGTCCGCTCAGCGCGGCGGACAACCGTGCGGGCCACCTGAAGCCAAGCAGAGGCGCCCGAGCCCCCCGGCAGGATGAACGACTGGAGTTCGGGTAGACCCTCGGAGAACTCATCGCACCAGCGCTCCAGCCGATCAACATAGGGCTGGATGATCCGCAGCGACTCCTCATCGTCGGCTTTGAGCGGGTTGGAAAGGTCAGCGCCGCAGTCGAAGAGCTCGTTTTGGATGTGCCGCAAGACTTCGGCCACCTCGGTGGGGAGGTCTGGCTGGGCGAGCGCCACCCCGATGATCGAGTTCGCCTCGTCCACGTGCCCGTAGGCCTGAACCCGAGCGTCGGTCTTGGCCGCATCAGAGAAGTCCGAAAGCTTGGTGGTGCCGGCGTCCCCGGTGCGGGTGTAAATGCGCGTGAGCTTGACCATGGCAGCCAATCAACACCGGTGGCGCGAGCGGTGTCAAACCGGGGTCCCGGACGCGGGTTATGGCAGGCTTGGCCGGGTGAATCTGACTAAGACCGCCGTCCTGATCGCGTTGACCATCGTTGCCACCGGCTGCGGCTCCGCGCCTGCTAGCCCATCGGCCTCGAATGCGCCGGGCACCACGACTTGTGTCTACAACGTGGCCGGCACGGCCAGTAGACCGGCGAAGCTACCGCCGACCACTGGGGTTTCGAACAGCGGCACCGTTGACTATGTGCTGACGCTGAACGGGCAGCCGGTGGGTTTGAAGCTACTTCGCGACTCAGCGCCGTGTGCGGTCAACTCGTTCACCTCGTTGGCTGCCCAAGGCTTCTACGACAACACCTCCTGCCACCGCCTGGGCACGCCGGCTGGATTCCAGATGCTGCAATGCGGTGATCCGGAGGCCACCGGCGGCGGCGGGCCGGGTTACCAGTTCGCCGAAGAGCTCAGCGGCACCGAAACCTACCCCGCAGGCACCCTTGCAATGGCGCGCACCTCTCGGCCGGGCACTTCGGGATCGCAGTTCTTTCTGGTGTTTGGTGACACTCAGCTGGACCCCGACTACACCGTCTTCGGCAAGATCGACAGCGACGGGCTGAAGGCACTCACCAAGCTCGCCGCAAACGGTACCGATGACTCTGAGGCGATGGGCGTGGGCAAGCCCAAAACCCCAGCTGTCATTAGCTCGGTGAAGCCGCGCTGAGCTCAGCAAGCGCGGTGATCACTGCTGACGGATTGTCGGCATGCACCCAGTGGCCAGCGTCCGGAATCACCACTTTGTGAACCGAGGGGAAGTATCGCTGCATCAGCGTCAGATCCTCGGCCCGGTAGTAGGGGGAGCGCTCGCCGACCACCCAGGAGGTCGGGTGCTCGAAGGGGACTGGGCCAATCTCGGGCCAGCCGGCCAGCTCGGGTAGCGAGGTGGCCAACAGCTCCAGGTTGGGCTGCCAATGCCAGCCGCCGCGATCCCGCAGATTGGTGAGCAGGAACTGGCGCACCGCCGGGTTCGCCACCGTGGCACTGAGTTGGCGGTCGGCATCGGCCTTGCCGGTCAGCGTGGTCAAGTCGATGCCGCGCATCGCCGTCAGGTAGGGCCCAAAACTGCTCACCTGCCCGGATTCGGTCGGTGAGATGTCCACCACGGCCAGGCCAGCGAACAACTCCGGCCGCCTCAAGGCGCTGATCATCGCGACCTTGCCGCCCATCGAATGGCCTACCAGGATCAGTGGCTTCCCAGCGAGGCGGTGATCAATCTCGGCACAGACTGCCGCGGCCGACTCGGGGTAGCTGAAGGTTGTCGTCCACGGGCTGGCCCCGTGATTGGGCAGGTCGAAGAGCACTGAGCCGTGGCCTAAGGCGGCCAAACCCTGGGCAATCTGGGTCCAATTCCGACCGCGGCCAAACAACCCGTGCAGGAAAGCGAAGCGAACAGGTCCATCCCCGACTGAAGCCGTTGCCAACCCGCTCATGGCCGCTTGCTCCAGCAGGCGGTGTGCCAGTGGCGTCGCTCTTCCACTCCGGAGACTGAGCCGATGCTGGCCTGGCGAGGCCAGGCAACCACGTGGGCGACGCCAGGTGAGACGCTGCGGCTACAGCCCGGGCAGCGGTAGGTCTTAGTGGCCGAATCGGCCGCCATAGCCTGAACCATCCAGGCGCCGTCCTGCTTCTGCTCTGAGCGTGCGAAAGCGCCCACCGTAAGCGGACGCGGCGGGCGCAGGTGCTTTGATGGTCGCTTGGCCATAACTGAAGTCCTATGCCATCGCGCCGCGATGGGCAAGTTGGGCGCGGCGAGGGTAAGTTAGCCGGGTGCGTTTGCTGATAGCCCGTTGCCAGGTCGACTATGCCGGACGACTCACCGCACACCTGCCGATGGCCACCCGCTTGATCATGGTGAAGGCCGACGGTTCGGTTTCTATTCACGCCGATGACCGGGCCTACAAGCCGCTGAACTGGATGAGCGCACCTTGCCGGCTGACGGTGAGCCCGCCACCGGCGGATGTCGAGGCGGTGGTGGCTGCCCAGGAGTCCGGCCTGACCCAGGTCTGGGAAGTGCGCAACAACGACGGGGACACCCTCCAGATCGCCATCGGCGAGGTCTTTCATGACTCCGCCCATGAGCTCGGATTCGACCCCGGGCTGCAAAAGGACGGAGTGGAAGCCCACCTGCAGGCCCTGCTGGCCGAAAATCCGGCGACCTTCGGCGAGGGATGGTGCCTGGTACAACGGGAATACCTGACTCCGATCGGACCGGTGGATCTACTGTTCCGCGACGCCGAGGGAGCCTACGTGGCTGTTGAGGTGAAGCGGCGCGGCGAAATCGACGGTGTGGAGCAGCTGACTCGCTATCTGGACCTGATGAACGCAGACCCGCTGCTTAACCCAGTGAGGGGAGTGTTCGCCGCTCAGCAGATCAAGCCGCAGGCGCGCACCCTGGCCGGCACCCGGGACATCGACTGCCTACTGGTCGACTACAACGCGCTGCGCGGTCTGGATAACGCCGAGGAACGGCTGTTCTGAGCTGGGACGGTGTCGCCAGCCGGGAGTTTGTCGACAAGTGCCCTTAGCTACTGGCGATCCAGAGTCGGAATCAACACCTCGCGGTAGAGCAGCAACAGCGCGGCCGCAATCGGGATGGCCAGAATGGCCCCCAACATGCCCAGCAGCAGGCCACCGGAGATGGCCGCGATCATCACCACCACCGCCGGGATCTGTACGGATCTAGCGAAGATTCGCGGCCCGATGAAGTAGGCGTCGACCTGCTGATACACCAGGAAGAAGATCAGCGTGATCAGGCCGGTGGTGGGGCCGAAAGCGAAGGCAACGATCGAGACGATCACCGTTGAGAAGGTGGTGCCGATTAGCGGAACTAGCGCCAACAATCCGACCACTACGGCCAAGGCCAAGGCGAACTGCCCGATCCCAACGATGTTGAGGAAGATGAACGTCACGGTCATCCAGAGCATGGCCACCATGGCGAGTCCGGAGACGTAGCCGCCCACTCTCTTGAACATCTCGTTGGCCAGGTACTTCACTCGCGGCCGGCGGGAGGCCGGAGCCAGCTGATAGATGACCTCTTTGATCGAAGGCAACGCGATCAAAAAGTAGAGAGTCAGGACTGTGGTCACGACCACGCTGAAGACGCTGTTGGCCACCGCCTGCCCGGCGCCGACCAGGCCGCCAAAGAGGCTGGCGATCAGTTCGCCGGAGGTGAGGAACTGAACGGCCTTGGAGATGACGCCGAACTGGGCGTCGAAGGCGGCGATTTGGGGGTTCTGGCGCAAATTCTCCAAGTAGCTCGGAGCCTGGGTCATCAACAAAGTGACCTGTTCAATCACGACCGGAACCAGCGCCCAAGCGGCCAGCCCGACGATGATGATCACGCCGAGAGCGACCAGCACGACCGCCACCCCGCGGCGCAGCCCG
>Ga0180013_100126_pt1 | contig 8100 bp, 7 predicted proteins | sample KR13_J_MetaG_FD_122244 | JGI IMG/M metagenome (GOLD analysis project Ga0180013, IMG submission 122244) | Groundwater microbial communities from the Olkiluoto Island deep subsurface site, Finland - KR13_J_MetaG | ecosystem: Environmental > Aquatic > Deep subsurface > Groundwater | place: Finland...
AGAATTACCGCAATGCCCTGTTTTTTGCCGAACTGATGCCTGAGATTGATCGGTTGTATGCGCTGCCTTGCCAAACCTTACGCGATTTCAACATGGCCTCAATAGAGATGCTGATGAATTTGCTTGATGTACAGATCCCCTGGATTTGCTCCAGTGGGTTGGATCCACAAGGGGCAAAAAACGAATTACTGGTGGACTTACTCAAGAAGGTGTCCGCGACACATTACCTTTCCGGAGTGGGCGCGCGGGATTATTTTGATCCAACTCCTTTTAGGGAGGCGGATATTGAAGTTGTGTGGCAAAATTTTACTCACCCGGTGTATCCTCAACTTTATGGTGAATTTGTCCCGTACTTGAGCAGCATTGATTTGTTGTTTAACTGCGGCAGGGAAAAAACCAGGGAAATATTGAAAGGATGTCAATGAATATTTTGGCAATAGGCGCACATTTTGATGATGTCGAGTTGGGGTGCGGCGGTACCTTGGCCAAGCATGCGCAAGAAGGCGACAATGTTTATGTGTACGTGGCAACAGTTTCAGGTTTCAGTAATCAATATAACCAAACCGTCCGTTCCAATGAAATTGCTCTTGGAGAAGCGCAGGCTGCCATGCAAATTCTTGGGGTGAAAGAGTTGATTTGCGGCAAGTTTAAAACATTGGAAGTTGAGTTCGTGGATGAACTCAATATCGAAATTCTTACAATTGTCGAAGAAAAAAAAATTGACAAGGTTTACGCTCATTGGATTGGCGACATTCATCACGACCATCAAGCTGTGGCAAAAGCATCGCTGCACAGTTGTCGGCATGTGCAACGTCTGTTGATGTATCGTAGCAATTGGTATCATTCCACCATGGAATTTCGCGGGAATTTTTACATTGATATCACCAGACAATGGGATGTTAAGGAGCGTGCCATTCAGGCGCATGCCTCGGAAATGGATCGAACCAGCAGTAAGTGGATCGGATTTTTCAAGAATGAAGCAGAGAATGCCGGTCAACGGATCGGCGTGGATTATGCCGAAGTTTTCGAGGTGGTTAAATGGCTGGAAATGTAAATTCTTATCTTAATCAGTTACTCCAAATCCATTGGTTAAGGCCCGAGACTGCCCTGTGGCGAAGTTTTGACTGTCTGCTAATGGAGAAATATGGGAACATCTCCGGGCGTTCTGTTGACTTGGGGTGTGGTGACGGCACCATGAGTTTTATCATGGGGGGGGGAATTGTTAGTGAATACGACGTGTTTATGGATGTCGGAGAATTGCAAAATTACAATGCAGGAGCCGATATTTACAACCAGAACACGCACATTCAACTTAAAATCGATCACGCTCATTTGCGCCATACTTATGAGTGTGGCGTAGACCACAAAGACGGACTTATAGACAAGGCAAAAAGATTCGCGCCGTTTTACGGGAACAATCTGGTTGCCGATCTGAATAAAAAACTGCCATTTGAAGACAGCCATTTTGATTCCGCATTTTCCAATATCCTGTATTGGCTTGACGATATGGACAATACGTTATTTGAATGGTGGAGAGTGATAAAGGAACAAGGGAAACTTTTTTTGTTTGTTCCAAACGCCAACTTCAAGGAGAAGGCTTGGCTCTATTATTCTGCTCCCCACGCAGGGGAAAGAAAATACCTTAACTACTTTGACCGCGGGTATAACGCGCTCATCCACCATTGCTATGGTACTTCGCAATGGGAGATGATATTCCGGAAAAACGGTTTCAAAGTGGTGGATCACCATCTTTATTTAACAAATCCCGTAATGGATATCTGGAATGTTGGGACACGGCCCGTTGCCCCACTTCTGATTAATATGGCCAGCATGCTGTCTTCGGAAAACAGGGCGAGCGCAAAATCAGAATGGATTGATTATTTCGCCCGTTTTTTTGCGCCAATTATCGAAGCTGAGTTTGAGCGAAAGGTTCCTGGAAATGATGCCGCCTTTCATTTTTTCGTGTTGGAGAAAAAATAATGCGCGTCATTGGAACAATTGAGGCAAGAATGGGTTCTACTCGTCTTCCGGGGAAAACCATGGCGCCGGTTTACAATGGCATGTCCTTGCTGGAGTGTGTGGTGCGCCGCTTTCGCGCTTGCCGTACGCTGGACGATGTCGTTGTTGCCACGACCGTTGAACCGGGTGATGATGCCATTGCTGAATGGTGCGTCAAAAACGGAGTATCCGTGTTTCGCGGTTCGGAAGAGGATGTTCTGGAGAGGGTTGCCGGCGCGGCGCAGCAATACGGCGCCGATGCCATTGTGCAAATGGGCGCTGATTCCGCTTACCTGGATTATCAGCTCATTGACCAACTGGCTGGGCAATACCGGGGCGGGCAATTCGATTATGTATGCAACGACCTCAAGCTGACTTACCCTCTGGGTATTTATGGTCATGTGGTGTGTACAGAAAAATTGGTGGAATTGAGCCAGCGAAAAGATCTGTCGGTGAATGATCGGTCCGATGTGGTCCGCTATATCTGGGAGCATCCCGAAAAGTATGCGATTTCCAGCATTGAGGCTCCGCCAGAGCTTTTTTGCCCAAAGCTTCGCCTGACTATTGATTACCCTGAGGATATGAAGCAGGCGAGGGATGTCTATGCACATTTCGGCGGCCACCTGTTTACCACCGCTCAGGTGATAACTCTTAGTCGCCAGCATCCAGAGCTGTTTGAAAAAACATGCACTCTTGTTCAGGAGTCGGCCCCATTCCTAAAGGAGAAATAATGAGACCCCTCTCGGTTGCGATTATCGGTACGGGTAATATTGCCGGGGGCTATGATAAAAAAAAGATGGGTGGAGAAGCTGGTATTTATACTCATGCCGGGGCTTATTCCGTCCATGGCGGGTTTGAATTGAAAACCGTCTATGATCTGGACTGGGAGCGTGCAGAGGGTTTTCGTCGCATCTGGAAAGCCGGATTTGCAGTCGCAGATCCGGTCGGAATATATGGCGGATTTCACGACGTGATCAGTGTATGCACCCCTGATCACACCCATTTCGCCATTGTGCGGGATCTTCTTGTTGCAGCTTGCTGCCGCACGATATTGGTTGAAAAACCAGTGGCAATGGACCTTGCCCAGATCGAAGAGCTTATTCAACTGGCGGCAGAACGAGACATTCATCTTGTGGTGAATTTCCAACGGCGGAATGAGCCTGCACACCGGGAAATCCGCGATCTTGTTATGTCTCGGCCCGGCGAATTGCTGTCAGTGAGCGGCCATTACATGAAAGGGCTGCTGCATATCGGCGTGACGATGATAGACACCCTTTGCTATGTATGCGGCTATCCGGAAGCTGTGTTGACGTACAACCGGGTCTTCAATCAGGAGGTGGGTGACTACAGTTATGAATTCGTGCTGTATTACCCCGGGTTTACTGCGGCGGTAAAAACCACCGATGCTGATCGCTTTCGTTATAACTATCATATTTTTGAAATTGATTTTCTGCTCACGGATCGCCGAGTAACCCTTGTTGATATTTCACAGGGGATCAAAGAAACCCCTGTTACCGACTACGCTTATTCCGGAGTGAAGGTCATGAACGAGCGAGAGTCGCAATATCGTGAAACGGGCTATAAGTTCTCAATGAAGGATGTCATTGGATACATTCATGACATTACAACAGGGAAAGCGCCGCATGGAATTAACACCCCGCAGTATTCCTGGAACAACCTTCAGATTATCAACCAGATCATCGAGTCCTTTGAGCGCGGCTCGGTGAAATTACATTTCGAACAAGGATTATGGAAAAAATAAGAAACATCCCTTTCTCCCCTTACAACCCAATAGGGAATGAAGAAGCAGCCGTTGCGGCAGAAGTCGTCAGGAGCGGCATGTTGTCGGATTACATAGGCCGCCATGGTGAAAAATTTTGTGGCGGCCGCCAGGTGTTGGAACTGGAAAAACGCTGGGCGAACTACCATCAAGTCAAGTACGCGATTTCCTTCAATAGCGCCACTTCGGCCCTTATTGCCGGGCTCGGGGCGCTAGGCATTCTTCCGGGCGATGAGGTTTTGGTCATCGGTTACAGCATGTGCATTTCCGCTACCGCCCCGTTGTTTTACGACGCCATTCCGGTATTTGTGGATATTGAAGACGACTGCTTCTGCATGAATCCGAAAAGCGTCGAGGATCGTATCACCCCCAGGACTAGGGCCATTCTGCCGGTTGACTTGTTCGGCCAGTCCACCGACATGACGGCGCTACGGAAAATCGCGGACAAGCATAACCTGAAAATCTTATGCGACTCCTCCCATGTTCCCGGCTGTCCATACAACGACGGCTTTGCGGGAACCTTCGGCGACATCGGGGTCTATAGCCTCAACCAGCATAAAATTATCCATTGCGGTGAAGGCGGGATTGCCGTAACAAACGATGATGAGCTGGCGGTCCGGCTGAAACTCATACGCAATCACGGCGAGGCAGTGGTGGAAGACATGGGTTACACCAACCTCACCAACATGGTGGGTGGCAACTACAGGATGCCTGAGGTCGAGGCGGCGATTGCCACGGAGCAATTGAAAAAATTGCCCGCGTTGTTGAAGCAGCGGATTGATCTTGCCGACTATTTGACGGAGAAGCTTTCGCACCTTGATTTTCTCACTTCCCCTATGGTGCGGGAGGGCAGCGGGCATGTTTATTATTTGTATCCCTTGAAATATAACGAAGAGGCTACTGGTCTGGCGCGGGAAGACTACATCCATAATATCCGCGAACTGGGAATCCCCCTCTACCGGTTTGCCGGCGGCTATATCCGCCCACTCTATCTTGAACCTGTTTTTGCCCACAGGGATCGTTTGAAAAACGGCTTTCCCTATTCACTCCACCCGGAAAGCGAAAGACCACGCTACGAACGCGGAATTTGCCCGGTCACCGAACGCCTATACGACAAGGAAATGATCGTTACGGCATACAATTACCCGCCCCTCACTATTTCAGACATGGACGATATTGCGAAGGCTTTCACCAAAGCGGCAACCATGAAATGAGTCTTGCCATTCATCTATTACGATAGGGGGCATTGTGAATAATAAACTGAAAACTGTTCTTTTTATCTATCCCAATACGACTTCGACCCCCGTTATTCCTGGAGCCATTCCAATTTTGTCTGGCATTGCTCATGACAGGGGGTGGCGGGTTATTTTTTTTGATACATATTGCTATGAAAATCCGTTATTCGATGGGCCGGGCAACAACAAGATGATTGCCCAATCGGCGGAGTTCAAGGCTGTAGCGGACGAACGTCAGATAAAGAGGTTGCCGATGGATCGGCTTCTGCCAGACCTACAGAGCCTGATCGATAAGGAAAAACCGGATCTCATAGCCGTATCTTGTATGACGATTGATTATGAGTTTTTTAATCCTATCATGCAGAAGCTTGTCTTGCCGCAGGAGACCGTCACTGTCATTGGTGGTTTGCACGCGATTCTTTGCGCCGAGAGTGTGGCGGTCGATGGTTTTTTTGATTTGGTCTGTACTGGTGAGGGCGAGGAAGTCTTTGACGATTTATTGGCCAAGTTGGAGGCCAAATATCCAATCGACGATATTTTGGGCACAGTTTACGTCGATCAGAGATCCGGGACTGTCAAGGATTCCGGCAAGCGGCACCTCTTGCCACCGGAGAAATTATGGGCTTGTTATCCTGATTATTCGTTGTTTTCCGATGAGTATTTCCATTATCCATTTGACGGCAAGTTGTGCCGAAGATTCGCATTCGCGATTGCACGTGGGTGTCCGTTCAGTTGTACTTATTGCGGAAATACGGCCTTAAAGAAAACTTTCGAGGGGCTCGGCAAATTTGTGCGGTTGCGCTCGGTGGACTCAGCAATCGAAGGGTTGAGCATGATGGCCAGAAATCACCATATCGACCTTTTCTATTTGATGGATGAGTGTTTCTTGGGTCATCCGGCCTCATGGCTTTCTGATTTCGCGATCCAGTATGCAAAACACATTCGTTTGCCTTTCATCGTGCAGACTCGCCCAGAAACGGTAACTCCCGAGAAGCTTGATCTTCTGGACGCTATGGGGGCACCTTTTTACCAAGTAAGCATGGGGGTTGAGTCAGGTTCGGAACGCATTCTTTTCGAAGTATGCAACCGACAGGTCGCCAAGAAGCGCATCAACGAAGCCTTCGCTTTACTCCGCGAAAGGAATATCCGGACCTCTGCGTTTTTTATGATCGGCATTCCCTATGAAACCCGTGAAGAAATTTTCGAGAGCATTCGGCTTTGCCGCGAGATTAAATCTACGGTCGCGGAGGTAAACATATTCCAACCTCTTCCTGGGCAAGATTTGCGCGAAGTTTGCATTCGGGAAGGATTTATCACGGGCAATGAGCCGCAACTGTCTTTTACTGGCGGCTCCCAGCTTAAGATGCCCCAAATCACCGCCGAGGAGATAAACAATCTTCGGAGAGTCTTCATGCTTTATGCGAATCTCCCCGACGAATACTGGCCGAAGGTCGCGAAGTGTGAGCGCAATTTCCATGATAACCAAGAACTTTATAACGAGTTGGTTGAGTTGCGCTGGAGGCTAAATAGTTAGAGCGCAGTTTTCGGAGGAACAGTTATGGGGAATCTCGTATTTTGAATCAGGATAGTTGAAACATTTTGGGATTAACTTTCTGGTTTTACCAAACGGAGAAAATGAGTCTTAACTATCTAAAGGAATACAACCGCGAAATCCGGGAATGGCTGCTCAAGGTTTTTGCCCTTGCAGCCTCGATTCCAAAAGATAAGCTGGTTAGGCGAATCTGCCCTGTTTGCGGTGCTGCCGAGAACATGTTTTTAGCCAATAACGATCACCTCGATTACGTGCAATGTAATCAGTGCGCCTTGGTTTACATGAATCCGGCTCCACCGCCAGACATGGTGGATCGGGGGTTCCAGGGCGAAGACGAATTGCTGATGGAATATTTTTCCATTATCAGCAAATATAAGACCGCTATCCCGGGAAAAACCGATCCTCTCGCGGATAACAAACTCAAGGATATTTACCCGCTTAAACCTTCCGGAAAGCTGCTTGATGTCGGTTGTTCAGTAGGTGATTTCCTGCACAAGGCCAAGTATTTTTACGAGGTGGAGGGTGTAGAGGTCAACCCGCACACATCTGCCATTGCCGAGCAGCATTTCAAGGTGTACAAGCGCTTTCTTGGGGAACTTGGTCTGGAGTCGGAGTACGACATTGTCACGTTGCACCAGATACTTTACGGCGTTCCCGACCCGGTCGGTTTGCTGCGCGATATCCATGGAGTGCTGAAAGATGACGGGCTGCTCTACATTAACACTCCCAATGCAAATTCTTACGCCATGGCGTTTTATCGTGGCAAAGCCAATCACCTGTACGGTTACACCACCTTGAATGTGTTCAACGAGCAATCCCTTGCAGCGCTGGCGGAACGCGCAGGGTTTCAAATCCTGTCCTTCCGGACGGAATGGCTGGACATCTACTTGACGGATCTCGCCGAATTTTATGACCACCCGGATCGCTTTATTCACAAGCGGAATTGCCATCTTCCCGGTTATGAGGAGAAAATCTGTCAGGAAGACGCGCTTCATCAATCGCTCAATCAGGATTTGGGGGGGCGAGGTAATTATATCGTGGCGGTTTTGAAGAAAAATTCGGCAGGTGTTGGAACATGCCTGCGAGATTAAGGAAAATCCTGTTTTTTAGTTGCGAGCCAGGCGGAGCGGAGGCACTGATCCCGGTAATCAGGTTGGTAGAGGCTCAACCGCATTGTGAGGCCATTGTGCTGGGGTTCGGGCATGCCTTGGAGCGTTTTGCCAAAAAGGAAATTGCCTGCGATGAAATCGGGTCCGTGCAAATGGAAGACTTCTCGCTGCTCGATCATCATGAGCCTGATCTGTTAATTACCTCGGCGACAAGCCTGCCGAGCGTGGATATGACGGAAAAATATCTCTGGCGACAAACAAAACAGCGAGGGATCCCATCCCTCGCATTTCTCGATCAGTGGCAAAATTATGCCGTGCGGTTCAGCGGGAACCAAGACCTTGAGCGTCTTGCCTACCAACCAGACTGGATCAACTGCCTGAATGAAACAGGTCGGGAAGAAATGATCCGGGAAGGCTTCGAACAAA